>ENA-OQHA01000671-OQHA01000671.1-human-gut-metagenome-genome-assembly--contig:-NODE-671-length-16177-cov-4.553769_pt1 | contig 16177 bp, 16 predicted proteins | sample MGYA00242558_ERZ504707 | MGnify/ENA primary metagenome ERZ504707 (study PRJEB26092, sample SAMD00036197) | human gut metagenome | host: Homo sapiens | study: EMG produced TPA metagenomics assembly of...
TTACCGCGCGAATCGAAGAATTCCTCTACAAGATGCCGGGCATCAAGGATGTGCAGGTGGCCGGAGTTCCTTCCAAAAATACGGCGAGGCAGTGGGAGCTTCATCATCCTGCACGAAGGATACACCATGAACGAATTTGATGTACGTGAGTTTTGTCAGGGAAAAATAGCCCGCTACAAAATTCCCAAATACATTTTCTTCGTAAAGGAATTCCCCATGACAGGAAGCGGAAAAATCCAGAAATTCAAACTGAAAGATTTAAGTCTGAAACTGTGTGCCGAAAAGGCATCGAAATCATATAAAAAACGGCCCGGAATCCTTCTTTCTCAAGAACAGATTCCGGGCCGGAATTTTATCGACAAATTGCTTGATTTATTTCTTTACAATCTTCACCAGCAATGTCTTGCTGTCTAAGTTGCCTTTGGTGTCGTATGCTTCCGATTTCACCAGTCCCACTCCTTTGGCATACCATTCAGTCACGCGCAGTGTAGTGGTTTTCAGCACAATCTTTGTACGCTGCAGGTAAGAAATCTTCACACAGTCAAACTTCCGGCTGTAGTGCTGATGGTTTCATTTCCCATGTAAGCTGCACCAGACACATTCACTTCATTCTTCAACATATTACGAACTACCTGATAAGAGCGGTCAGGAATACTTTCCCCACCTTTGGCACCGTCTTTGATAGTAAATGAATTATCGCCTTTAAACTTGAGCTTCTCCAGCAAACCTAAACGGGCAGCCTCGTTGTATTTAGCAGGGTCGGAATCAGAATCCACATACGGACCGTACATCAAATCTTCCGTACATACCGTATTGGCTCCATCGTAGCTCCAGTTGAACAAGGTATAGCTAGTATTGTTCTTTGCCTTTGTAGTGACAATCTTATCATAGTAGGCAGCCTGAAGCTTTCCGTCCACTTTCTCTACCTTACTTACGGTCATGGTTTCATCCGATGTGCTCTGACCGATTTCATCGTAATTCACATAGTGCAGTTCTGTACCTCTGTCGTGCAGAAATATTGTGCCTGCATGGAATGGCAAGCCAAAACCGCTGCCACCAAAAACATTAGCCTCTTCATAGTTTCATCTTTTAAAGTAAAATACGGTACAAACATACAAATTTCTTTCTTTTTCTGCCTATCTTTGCCACAGAAAAAACATTAAATCAGTTTATCATGGGATTATTATCATCTTTATTCGGAAAAAGTAAATCCGATGCAAACGAACAAGAGAAACAAGACAAGAAGAATTTCGACATCCTGAAATATGACGGCATCCGTGCCCGCAACATGGGCAAGCTGCCCTACGCCATCAAATGTTTTGAAGAAGCAGTGGCACATCAAGAAGAAAAGGAAACGCTGGGTTTACTGGCCAGTGCATATCTTCAGGCCAACCGTACGGAGGATGCACGTATCACCCTTGACCGGCTGATTGCCCAAGATGAGACAAACGTACAGGCCTTGCTGTCTCTGGCCAGCGTATGCTATATACAAGAGGACTATGAAGGTATGGAGAAAGCCAGCCAGAAAGCCATCGCCCTGGATGAAAAGAATGCCCAGGCTTACTACTTAGCCGCTCGTGCAGCACGTGGCTTGAAAAATGACTTGCAAGCCATTGTCATGCTGACTAAGGCCATCGTACAAAACGAGAGTTTCACAGAAGCTTATCTTCTGCGTGCCGAAGTGCTGTGGGAAATGCGCCAGGCGAAAGATGCGCTCAATGACTTGGAGCAGGTACTGAAACTGAATCCGGAAGAAGAGGAAGCGCTTCTCCTGAAAGCTACCATCCACATCGGTATGGGAGAAAATCAGGAAGGAGAAGCATGCGTGGAACAAGTTATAGCTTTGAACCCGTTCAACGTGAAAGCGTATTTGCTGAAAGGTGGCTTGCTGATAGAGGAAAAACAACTGGACAAGGCACTCGAGAATTATCAGGAAGCTATTGAACTGATTCCGCAGGAAGCGCAACTGTACCAGGAAAGAGGACGCGTTCACCTGCTGATGGGCGACAAGGCCGGTGCAGCAGAAGACATGAAAAAGGCCATCGAGCTGGCTCCTGAAAAAGAGAACCTGATTTCCGGCAATTTCAATAACTTTGAAAAGAGCAATCTGCAAACCGGAATCTACTAAACGATACTTCTCAAAAAGAACGGGTGCGGAACATTCATTCAATGAAATTCCGCACCCGTTCTTTTTATATATAATAAATGCATTAAAGTGCTTCGTAAGCTGCTTTCAATTGCTGTAAGGCCTTTTCAAGTGTCACACGCGGACAACCTACATTCATTCGCATAAAGCCTGCTCCTTCCTTACCGAACATCTCTCCATCGTTCAATGCCAGTCCGGCTTTGTCGACGAAGAAAGCATTCAATGCTTCGTGCGACAATCCCAGTTCGCGACAATCCAGCCAAATCAGGTAAGAAGCCTGCGGACGCATCACCTTAATCTTAGGAGTATGTGCTTTTGTATAGGCATCTGCATAGTCAATATTTCCCTGAATATAAGCCAGACACTGTTTCAGCCACTCCTCTCCTTCAGTGTAAGCAGCGGTTACGGCAGGCCAGGCAAATACATGTCCCGCATTCAGTTCTCCTGCATCCAGGTAAGTCACAAAACGTGAACGAAGTCCTTCATTGTAAATAATGGTATGCGAAGCGGCTACTCCCGGCATATTGAAAGTCTTGCTGGGTGCCATGAAAGTAACGGAGTTGTTGCGGGCTTTTTCTGACACCATGGCAAAAGGCAGATGCTGATAAGGCGGTAAAGTCAAGTCGGCATGAATTTCATCCGAAAAGACAATCACATTGTCATCAGCACAGATTTCGGCCAGTTCCTGCAATTCTTCTTTCTTCCAAACCACTCCTCCCGGGTTGTGAGGATTACACAGAATCAATACCCGCACTCCCTTTATGGAACGGCGAATCAAATCCAAATCCATACGATAATGTCCGTCCACTTCCTTCAGCGGGCATTCCACCAAGCGACGGTTGTTGCGTGTCACCAGCCAGGCAAAAGGATGGTACACCGGAGGCATAATCATAATCTTGTCGCCCGGCTTTGTGAAACAGTTGATAGCCATTCCCAAACCCGGTACAATGCCCGGTACAAAATTGATTTCTTCCTTCTCTACCGACATGCCATAACGTTTCTTTACCCATCCGATAATAGACTGATAGTAATCGTCTGAACGGAAGGTATATCCCAACACCGGATGTTCGCAACGTTTGCGAATGGCTTCCAAGATAAACGGAGGTGTGGCAAAATCCATATCGGCCACCCACATCGGAATCAAATCAGACTTTCCCCATACGTTTACCATACCGTCTACTTTCTCACTGCATGTGCCGCGACGGTCAATCACTTCATCAAAATTATAGTTCATGTTCTTATTTATTTTGGCTGTTTTACAAATGAAATATCTCTGTACAACAAAGGTAAGAAAATACATTCATATCCGCCATTCTGAGGCTATTTTTTAAAAATAAGAAGAAAAAGTTTGTCGGAACATTTGTTTTTTAAAGAAAAGTATTACATTTGCAGCAGAAATAACAACAAAATAACAAACAAATGAGAACATTTGCATCATACTTCTTCTTTTACTTTTATTTCTTTTACTTTAGCAATGAAGTGAAGCGGGAGTTTGCATGCATACGTTAATAGAGAAAACAAGAATGAAATGATAATACAAAGTCCCGCTTCGATGGAGCGGGACTTTTTTATAGTTACACAAAAGATGAAGAAGATAGCCATACAAGGAGTTCCGGGCTCGTATCACGACATTGCAGCCCATAAGTTTTTCAAGGATGAAGAAATCGAACTGATTTGCTGCAACACATTCGAAGAGGTGTTCGATAACCTGAAAAAAGACAGCAGCATCATCGGAATGATTGCCATTGAGAATACGATTGCCGGAAGTCTCCTTCACAATTACGAATTGCTCAGAGACAGTGGAGCTACGATTATTGGAGAACACAAATTACGAATCAGCCACAGCATCATGTGTCTGCCCGGAGAAGACTGGAGTACACTGACAGAGGTAAACTCCCACCCGGTAGCACTGGCACAATGCCGGGATTTCCTGCAACACCATCCACAACTGAAGGTGGTAGAAACGGAAGATACCGCAGGCAGCGCACGCGACATCAAGGAAAAGGGATTAAAAGGACATGCTGCCATCTGCTCCAAATATGCAGCCGAGCTTTACGGCATGAAAATCCTGCAGGAAGGCATTGAAACCAACAAGCATAATTTCACCCGCTTTCTGGTGATATGCGATCCCTGGATGGCCGACGAACTGAAAGACCGTTCCAAAATCAACAAGGCCAACATTGTTTTCTCCCTGCCTCATAATGAAGGAAGCTTGTCACAAGTGTTGTCCATCTTTTCGTTCTATCACATTAACTTGACAAAAATACAGTCGTTGCCCATCATCGGGCGGGAATGGGAATACCTGTTCTACGTAGACGTGATGTTCAACGACTATTTGAGATACAAACAATCCATTGATGCAGTAATGCCATTAACCAAAGCACTTAAAATTTTAGGAGAATATGCAGAAGGAGAATCAACCTTATAAGATAGAGCCGGCCAGCCGACTGAGCCACGTCAGCGAATACTACTTTAGCCGGAAACTCAAAGAAGTGGCACGGATGAATGCCGAAGGAAAGAATGTCATCAGCTTAGGAATCGGAAGCCCGGACATGCCGCCTTCAGAAGAGACCATCAACGTGTTGTGTGAGAATGCCCGCAAGCCGGACGCACACGGCTACCAGCCTACGGTGGGAATACCGGAACTGCGCAAAGCCATGGCCGACTGGTATAAAAGATGGTATGATGTAGACCTGGACCCGGCAACGGAAATCCAGCCGCTTATCGGTTCGAAGGAAGGTATCCTTCACGTCACACTTGCACTGGTGAACCCCGGTGACCAGGTGCTGGTTCCAACCCCCGGATACCCTACCTACACTTCACTGAACAAGATTTTGGGAAGTGAAATCGTGAACTACAACCTGCGGGAAGACAATCACTGGCAACCGGATTTCGAAGAGCTGGAAAAGATGGATTTAAGTCGGGTAAAAATCATGTGGACCAACTATCCCAACATGCCGACCGGTGCCAATGCCACCATGGAGCTTTACGAGAAGCTGGTGGATTTTGCACACCGTCACCAGATTGTCATCGTCAACGACAATCCGTACAGTTTCATTCTGAACCGTAAACCTATCAGTATCCTGAACGTGCCGGGAGCCAAAGAATGCTGTATCGAGTTCAACTCCATGAGCAAGAGCCACAACATGCCGGATGGCGCGTAGGTATGCTGGCAACCAATGCCACTTTCGTACAGTGGATTCTGAAAATCAAGAGCAACATTGATTCCGGTACTTTCCGCCCCTTGCAGCTGGCAGCCGCACAGGCTTACCACAACAGCGCAGAATGGCACGAAGAAGCCAATATCCAGACTTACGCACGCCGCCGGAAACTGGCTGAAGAAATTATGCATACCTTGGGATGTACCTTCGACCCGGAACAAGTAGGTATGTTCTTGTGGGGACGCATTCCGGAGCACTATGCCGACGTAGAAGAACTGACCGAGAAAATCTTGCACGAAGCCCGCGTGTTCATCACTCCGGGATTCATTTTCGGCAGCAACGGAAAACGGTATATCCGTATTTCACTCTGTGCCAAAGAGCCTCAACTGGAAGAGGCGTTAAAACGAATCCAGGCCATCATGAATAAATAACATTACAAAAATCAAATACTACCATGGAACAGTTAGATTTACTCCCTATTGAACTGGAAGGTGTTTCTCAGGAACGCCCGTTGATCATTGCAGGCCCTTGCAGTGCCGAAACAGAAGAACAAGTTATGACTACAGCCAAGTCACTGTCTGACAAAGGTATCAAGATATTCCGTGCCGGAATCTGGAAACCCCGCACCAAACCGGGAGGTTTCGAAGGTATCGGTGTGGAAGGTCTTTCCTGGCTGAAAGAAGTGAAAAAAGAAACAGGTATGTACGTAGCCACGGAAGTAGCTACCGCCAAGCATGTGTACGAATGCCTGAAAGCTGATGTAGACATCGTATGGATTGGTGCCCGTACTACTGCCAACCCGTTTGCCGTACAGGAAATTGCCGATGCACTGAAAGGCGTGGATATTCCCGTCTATGTGAAGAATCCGGTAAACCCTGATCTAGAACTATGGATTGGTGCATTGGAACGCATCAACAATGCCGGACTGAAACGTATCGGTGCCATTCATCGTGGATTCTCTTCATACGACAAGAAAATTTACCGCAACCTGCCGCAGTGGCACATTCCTATCGAACTGCGCCGCCGTATCCCGAACCTGCCTATTATCTGCGACCCGAGCCATATCGGCGGAAAACGTGAACTGATTGCTCCGCTGTGCCAGCAGGCATGGACTTAGGCTTCGACGGACTCATTATCGAATCACACTGCAATCCGGAATGTGCATGGAGCGATGCCGCACAGCAGGTTACTCCCGATATTCTAGACTACATCCTGAACCTACTCGTAATCCGTTCTGAGCATCAGACGACAGAAAACCTGAACGAGCTCCGCCGGCAGATTGACGAATGTGACAACGACCTGATGGACATACTCGCCAAACGTATGCGTGTGTGCCGTGAAATCGGTACCTTCAAAAAGGAACATAACATGACCATCCTGCAGACCGGACGTTACAACGAAATTCTGGACAAGCGTGGCGCACAAGGCTCACTTTGCGGCATGGATTCCGATTTCGTCAAACAAGTATTCGAGCTGATTCACGAAGAAAGCGTGCGCCAGCAAATGGAAATCATCAACAAATAACAGAAACAAAGCATGAAAATATTGATTTTAGGAGCCGGGAAAATGGGCTCCTTCTTTACCGATGTATTGAGTTTTGAACATGAAGTCGCCGTATACGATGTGAATCCCCAACGCCTGCGCTTTATGTACAACTGCTACCGCTTCACCAAGCTGGAAGAAATCAGCGAATTCAAGCCGGAGCTGGTCATCAATGCTGCCACGGTAAAATACACACTCGATGCTTTCCATCAGGTCCTTCCGGTACTGCCGAAGGACTGTATCATCAGCGACATCGCTTCCGTGAAAACCGGATTAAAGGAGTTTTATGAAAACTGCGGCTTCCGTTATGTATCTACCCACCCGATGTTCGGTCCTACATTTGCCAACCTCGACAAACTGAGTACGGAGAATGCCATCATCATCAAGGAAGGTGACCACCTGGGAAAGATTTTCTTCAAGGACCTTTACCAGCACCTGAAGCTGAACATCTTTGAATACACCTTCGAGGAGCACGACGAAACTGTGGCTTACTCCTTGTCCATCCCGTTCGTATCTACCTTTGTGTTTGCAGCCGTCATGAAACACCAAGATGCACCGGTACCACCTTCAAGCGCCACATGGCCATAGCCCAAGGTGTGCTGAACGAAGACGATTTCCTCCTGCAGGAAATCCTTTTCAACCCACGCACTCCGGCTCAGGTAGAGGGCATCCGTACGGAATTAAATGAACTGTTGGATATCATCAGCCGGAAAGATGCGGAAGCATGCATGCCTATCTTAGCAAGATTCGAAGAAATATCAAATAACTTATAGGGAAATCCATAAAAAAGGGCAGGAAGAAAACCACAAACCTTTCTTCCTGCCCTTTCTATTTTCTATCAGACTGATATTTACAGCTTGATCTTCTTTGATACCGATTTCGATTCATTGTGCAGACGGTCGAGTGCAGTCACTACGTAACGATACTTCGTCTTTCCGTCTTCATACGGCAACTTATAGAACTCATCGTGTGTAATCGCTACAATGTGTGAAGGATCGTTCAGATTCACTTTCTCCTTGCTTCCGAAGCGGTACACCACATAATGATAAGCCTTATCCATCTCGGTCTTTGCCTTCGGTGCCGTCCAGAACAAGATGTATCCATCTGCGGTCCATACCGGTTTCAGCTTACGCACTTTGCCCGGAGCCTTGTCGTCCATAAACGGAGAAGCCGGAAGCAATGCCGGATACTTGTGATATTCTTTCACCAGCATATCCCGGTAATTTCCCTTATTCTCTACCACTGCCGCCGCATACCACTGACAGCTACCCTGTACGGTAGGCAATGAACGCTGCAAATTATACTTTGCCGGAATCTGGCTCTGGTTCGGATTCATCAAATCCGCTTTCGATACCGTACGTATCACATCCTGACCGATATACAGCGGACGAGCTGCCGAATGGCGTGCCCACCAGCGAATCAGTGTATCATAATCGGCTGCCGGATGTCCGATTTCCCAATAAATCTGCGGGATATTGTAATCTACCCAGCCATTGTTTACCCACAAAAGCACGTCGGCATACAAGTCATCGTAGTTCTGCAATCCGTTTGTCTCACTTCCGTTCGGGTCATTCTTCTTGTTACGATAAATACCGAACGGTGATACACCAAACTTCACCCACGGTTTGCATTCGCGTACGGTTTCATGAATTTCCTTAATCAACACGTTCACATTATCCCGACGCCAATCTGCCCGACGAGTAAATCCGCGACCGTATGCTGCAAAGCTGACATTATCCGGAAACTCCTCTCCCGGATTCGGATAAGGATAGAAATAGTCGTCCATGTGAATGGCATCCACATCATAACGGGTCACAATGTCGCGTACAATCTTGCAGATGTATTTTCTGGATTCCGGCAGTCCCGGATCAAAATACAGCTGGCCGGCATACTGCACAAACAGTTCCGGATTCTTGCTGTACGGATGCATGGGCGACAAAGCACCTGTGCCTTTCGTCTTGGCACGATACGGATTAATCCACGCATGAAGCTCCATGTTCCGCTTGTGGCATTCCTCAATCATAAACTGCAAAGGGTCCCACATAGGCGAAGGAGCTTTTCCCTGCACACCGGTCAAGAAACGGCTCCATGGTTCGTAAGGAGATTTATACAAGGCATCCGCCTCTGCCCTCACCTGAAAAATGATGGCATTGATACCAGCCTTCTGCAAGTTGTCCAACTGGCTCACCAGCACCTTCTTCATTTTCTCCGTAGGCATCCCCTGGAACTGTCCGTTTACACACTGTATCCAGGCTCCGCGAAACTCCCGTTTGGGATAACGTGTCTGAGCATACAAGTTGCTCGTCCACAGGCTTCCCAAAAGGACAAGCAACATCAATAGTTTAGTCTTCATATCCGTAAATTTTATCATATCCTTTTCACTTTCCGGACAAATGTCCGATTAAGCCGCAAAGATAGTGAAAGGTGAGAGCAATACCAAGCCAAAAGCCTGCTTTTGAGCACAAGTATTGCCGAACCGCATCCTATATTCAAGAAATCAAAATTTCCTTTACTCGGCTGCCTTATGCAACTCCACTCCCACCACATAATAATGTGGTACGTTCGACAAAATCATTCCGGTCTTATCATTCCCGTCAATTTCTCTTTCCCCACAGAAGCGCATAAATCCGTATTGTTCATCTACCCAGCCAGAGCCGTATAAGATTAAAGGTATGTTCAGGCTGTCTGCATTCGGATTATTCCGTAAGATATAAGGTCTGGCTTCGTAAAAATACACCTTTTCTTTTCCTAACGGATGCAACTTCAATGCCACATTCGCAGTCATCGCATTCGGAACTTAATAGTAAGCAAAGTTGTAGAGTCATTTCTGCTTGTCAGGAATAAAGACAGGTCTGTGATTTTATTCCACACTTCTGTGTCCTCCGGCAAATCCTTGTATCTCCAGGAATCTTTCAGCAGCTCCTTATTTTTCCCCATCCGAAACAGCTCGATACGTTTGGATGTTTTCCCTTTCTCATGTTCCTCCACATATACTTGTACTTCATACGTATCTGTCAGGAACGGCATCAGGTCAAAATGGAACATCTTTACACGCATCACATTCAGCACATCTACAATATCCTCCACACCAATTTGTTTCGTATTTACCTTTAATGAATCTTGTGCAGGCAGTCCTGCGGACAAACAAAGGCAAATAATTGCCATCCATACTCTTTTTTTCATTGTATTATGTTTTAAGTTTCATTCAGCTTTTATCTGCAAACCGAAAATGCATAGTACGATTATATCCTTCTATATAAACCAACCATGCAAATTCTCACAAATATAATGATTACTGAATGATTATCACTATAACTTCCTCAAAATCTACGATTTGCCTCTACACCAGTCCTAATAGAAGTAACTGGGCCGTCATAAATCTTCTAAACCGCCTTATATAAAAGAGAAACTCCTATTCAAAAATACCTTGACACGTAGCTGTCAATATCTCGACACGAACGTGACGAGACATCAGCACGAACGTGTCAAGACCTCGTCACGTACGTGTCGAGGTAAATTTAACTCTATTTTAAGGAATATACGGAAGGAAACTGAAGAATCTATAAGAAACTATTTACTCTTTTTTGCAGGTAGCAACGGCTTTATATATTTCTTGAAAATTTTTCCTACTTCAATGGGAGTGGAGTTATTCAGCATATCATACGTTCTGCCCGTTGAGGCTTGAGAGAATGCCCGTAATCTGTCTGAAGTTTTTACTGACGTCCGGTCCCTCGTTCATGATAAGTTCAGGCGGACGACCTTCCACAGTCACATCATACACCGGATCTTCTCCCCGTTTTGTCCAAATGGAATAAGGACACATGCGGATATATCCCTTCGGTTTCTTTGCCATAAGACTGTCTGTCAGACTTCGGGGAATTCCTTCATCAAAAGGATTCTTGTACTCCATCCATTTCTTTTCCAACGGGGCTTCCAAAGGCTTGTTGTAATTCTCCATATCCCCTGGAAGGAAATCAAACTGAATGAGTTTTACCGTTTCTTCATTCAGCTTAATTTCCTTGTCTTCCTTTTGCTGGCCCATCACAGGTATCACCACCAGCAAAGAGAATTCAACACCATATATCGTTGGAGAGTGTTCATTCAGCCGTCTTTACTGATTATCCATATTCAATCGTGACATTTCCGTCTCAGCTGCACTCTGATTATTCATCTTCTTTTCGGTGCGGAAGCGATAAGTAATCGTGAAACCGACTTTTCGGGTTTCCTCCTTTCCGACACTGTGCATGATAATATCATTCAGACGAGCAGAAGCACGCGTATTGTTCTTATTGAAAATGTCATAAGCATCCAGTGAAAGTTGAAGCTTGTCTTTCAGGAACGATTTTTTCAGACTCAGGTTGAAGGAGGTATAACTCTTCGCCTCGTACAACTGATAATATCCTCTGGAACCATAATTAAAATCAGCAGACAACAGGAATCCGGATGGAAGTGTGAAACTGTTGTTGAAGTTCACCATCACCAGCGGGCGGCCGGCTTTTAGGACACTTTCGTTCGGCCCTGGATAACTGAAGAAGGTCTTCAAACAGGTAAGCGTAAGTGAGGGCAGCCACCACTTCACCGGATATTGCACGTTTACCATCCCCGTCAGATTATGCATTCTGTCAAAATTATCCATGTAGCTGACCGTAACTGCTGAATTTCCCGGCATACTGTAGAAAGCTGTTATCAGCGGATTATGGGTATGAGTATAATTCAGGTTAAAGAACAGAAACTTATAAAACAGCATATAGTTCAGGTCATGAGTCAAAGCCTGTTTCAGGTAAAGATTTCCTTTTTGATAAGTAAACCGATCTGTGTACACCGCATTGTCGTTCATTACACCAAAAGGCGGACGCTCCGTATGAACGGAATATGTAAGCGACTGTTGCAGGTTCTCGGTATTGTAGCTTAACGAAACAGAGGGCAGGAAGTTATGATAAGTCTGGTTCTGATTCTTGTTGCTATTGTTTTCCCTCAAATCGCTCCGTATATGTTCGTAACGCAATCCAGCTCCCAGCGACAGATTGTTCCATGTGTAATCGTACGACAGGTAGAGCGAATTTTTCATTTCCGTATTACTTGTACTACCATTATTCAACGCACGGACATACTCTATATAGTCCGTTCCGGTTGTGTGGCTGAAATCATAACCGAAGCTGAAAGTTCCGGCTTTCCCGGTTTCATACGACAAATTTAATTTGGCAGCAAACAAATCCCAGTCCGCTTTACGATAATAATCCATAGACGTTTCCACACCGTCGCTTTCCCATTCACGGATATTGCCACGGCTTCGGTCGGTCTTATGAAGATAATCACCGAATGCGTTCATCTTCCAGCCATTCTTCCAGTCGTTTGTATAATACAGATTCAGATGGTTGCTGACGGACTTGTCGGACACATCACTGAGATTCTTAATGAAAGTAGAAACACCCTTGTCCGGTATCATGGAAAGAGTTTCATTTGAGGATGTATTACCTTCGCTGTATTTGCCTTCATATTTCAATCCAACCTCCGATTCTGGTGAAAAATGATAAGAAACACCACCCGTATAAGCATGGCTTTCGTTAAAAATCTGCTTTTGACTCAAATTAGTAAGATTCCAGATAGTATCACTTTGAGTCTGCTGATAAATATCAAGATCCGAATCCTTCTTTCCACGATCATAATTGTAAGAAAAAAAGAAATCCCAGTTTTTATAGTTGTAGCTTCCATTCATCCGGTAATTCTGGCTGAAATGATTTCCCTGCAACAGATTACCGCTGACATTAAAGGCAAGTCCTTCTCCCAGACGTTTGGTCTTGATTTCAATTACCGCACGCTGCTCCGAATGATAACGTACGTCAGGATTCGTCATCAGTCTGACAGACTGAATCTGGTCAATAGCCAGATTATTCAGTTCTGTTTGATCTGTAACCTCCCTGCCATTGATATAATACGTAGGTATACCTTTTCCTATCACTTCAATGGCGTCACCCCGCTGCTGTATACCTGGTATCTTACAAAGCAGATCATTCAGAGTGGTTTGTTTGGCAAGAATAGTGTTCGGCACATCAGCAGTAATTCCATCCCGGTTCAGTTTGAAAGGTTTCCTGTACGCTGTAATCTCCACTCCTTCGAGTTCAGTTTGTGAGAGCTCCATCCGAGCTATCGGCAGGGTAATGTCCGCATTAACAAGTATATTCTTATACAGCGTCTCATAGCCCAGATAGGAATAGCGGATAATATAGCTGCCACCATCGAGTGATGTGCTATATATACCGCAAGAGTCTGATACCGCACCTGTTACAAGCGTACTGTCTGACTGATTCAGAAATGCCACATTTACCATCGGCATTACTGCATTTTCTGAATCTATGATTTTTCCTTTAACAAAATGCTGACCATAGACAGGCATTATGATGAAACTGCCTATTATACCTAAAACCGTTGTTCTCATTGGCTAAATTTACACAATAATCTTATTCAAAAATTGTAGCTAGAAGCGTATTATCTTTCCAGCATTCATGTTAATTATTTTTCCTATTGTCTGACTTCAATCCGAGCTTAAACTACACAAATAGATAATAAACCTACTCTTAATCTTTGGATACTGAAAATATTCAGCATCTTTAATTAATCAATTAGTTCCTAATATTTGACTATAACAAGTCTTTAATGTAGTAAGTCGATTATTTTTTAATGCCCGAACCGTGAAGTGTCTACTTCTTTTACCTCCTGTTTTTTATATCCTCCAAAACGGTATGTAAAGTTCAGAGATACTGTACGGGTGTAGAAAGAACTGTTCATATCCAAATACTGACCTTTGAAGCGAACCTTCATATCCGGCATGCTGGAATTAAAGATGTCACTGCAACGTGCCGTAAGTGTACATTTGTCTTTGGCAAAGTTCCACTTCATTCCGGCTGTAAGATTGAATGTGCTTGCAAGATCCAACGTTCCCTGAATGAAAGGTGTTTGTATGTTCCCTGTCAGCTCAAACGAAAGGTTCTTTCCAACCTTGAAGGTATTATCAAGTGTTCCGACAAATATCCATTTCTTACGATCAAAAGGTATGTCAAAAAATTGGTCACATTTCTGTCGTGCCTGCATTCCTACAAGTGTAAGCCTTGCATCATACCAGTTCCCCATACTGAACGGTACAATGATATTGGCTCCTATCATACGCATATAGTTCCAGTTAGTGTTCTTGTATATCAATGCCAACCGGTCGGTTGCCTGATAGGGAGACTGGGCAAAGTAATCGGATGTATGTTTATAGAACAGGCCAACGATATACTTCTGTTTCAATATATAGTTTCCATTCAGATTATAGTTCGTCATAGGTCTTAAACCAGGCGTTCCCTGAATTTCAGAATATCCATTCAGATAGGTGACTGAAGACTGCATATCCCAGTAACCAGGATATGTCTTGTCTGTTGACAGGGATAGCTGGAAAATATGTTGCGGACTTTTCAGATATGTCAACGAGGCTTGCGGATAGACCGCCCATTTGTGATAATTGCCAATAGTATAATATTCCCCAGTAGCCGAAACAGTGAACGAAGTCCCTGTTGCCCAATTCTTGCTCAGCGAGAAATAGAAATTAGTTGTCTGCTCTTCCAGCTTAGCATCAGTATTTTCAGGTTTTATATTACCTGTCACATTATTATAAGTCTGAAAATCGTAGTTTTTTGTATAGAGATAGGAAACACCGTAACCTATACCCCAATTATTGGGCAGACTATGTTTCTGGTCTGCATAACAGAGTAACGGTCAATACGCTGGCCGCCGGTCAGGGTATATGCGTTTTCACTATTATCTGTAAGCTGTGTTAACATTGTCTGGTTATTATCAGAAGTGAATCGGGTATAATCACCGCCTAATTCGAGTCCGAAACCGGAACTGTATTGTACAGCTATGTTATGCATCTTATTTTCTGTAAATTTATCGAGAGTGGATTGCTGAAAACTTCCGTCTGCTATACTACGACCGTTTCTGTCGGGAGTAAAACTTCCGGTATAAGCAATATTCAGACGATTCTTTTCATTGATATTGTATTCCAGAGCCGTTCTTACATTATGCATCCAGCTTTTGGTACTTAGTTTCTCATTTTGAGTTATTTCATAAACCTTATCGCCTAATGTATGTCTGGAGAACAAGTCCGTATATTCCATTATTTTGGCATTGTCGGCCCCATACATTACATCCAGAGTTACTTTAGGCGTAGATAATCGGAAATTACCATTCGCACCGCCACTACTGAAATATCTGTTCTGATAATATGTGCTCAACTCTCCCTGAAATGAACAGTCATTTGAGCGTTTCATCACCACATTGATGACAGCTCCACGCACATGGAGTTCAGGAGGGGCACTATATATGACTTCTGCTTTCTCTACACGATCTACCGGTGTATTGCGCAGCAATGTTTCTAGCTGATCTGCTGTCATAGTCGTAGGCTTGCCGTTCATCACAATTGTAAGAGAACTAGCTCCTGCAAGAGAAAGAGTTCCGTTACTCTCCTGCACTCCCGGTAGTTTGGATATAGCCTCGTATGCATTGTTTACAGCCCGTTTCTCAGAAAGTACCGAAAGATCATATCCAAGCCGTCCGTCTTCTACTTTAACCAATGGTCTTTCTCCCTTAATTACTACTTCCTCCAGATTATAGTCTTTCGGCTCCAGTGTAATGATGCCGACATCATGAGCCCGACCTTTTATTTGTCTGGTCTGATAAAGTAAGTGCTGGACAATAAGCTGATAACTCTCCGGCTCCGGTTTAAGCATAAATGTACCGTCGGCCGCAGAGATGGTAGCCTCTAAATAAGTTGAATCCGGTAGTTGCATGACAATGGTCGCACCTTCTACCGGTTGTTGATGGATGTCTACTATTGTTCCTTTTATCTGGCTAAAGGCCCAAACCGGCAATGCTGTATACAGCAATAGTCCTATCAATCGCTTTGATTTCATTACATTTATTTCTTACGATCGTTTTCTAAAACTGCCTCTCTTCTTATGCAGTTTCCTGCTTTACCAGTTCTGCTACAAATGTATAAGATTATATCAGAAAAGCTTCCTCTTTTCCCTTCTTTAAAAGAAGGCATAATAAACTTTAACTGAAAAACGATAGTGTATCGGAATGATAGGAATAATAAAAAAAAGTCCTGAAAACCGGTCAAGTTTTCAGGACTTCTCAATGTTTTGCCTCACGGCTGGTACACCCTCAGGGATTCGAACCCTGGACCCACTGATTAAGAGTCAGTTGCTCTACCAACTGAGCTAAGAGTGCATCCACTATAAATTGTCAAATTTCCCGTGCAACTTCATCTGAAAGTACACCCTCAGGGATT
>ENA-OQHA01000672-OQHA01000672.1-human-gut-metagenome-genome-assembly--contig:-NODE-672-length-16176-cov-2.615241_pt1 | contig 16176 bp, 13 predicted proteins | sample MGYA00242558_ERZ504707 | MGnify/ENA primary metagenome ERZ504707 (study PRJEB26092, sample SAMD00036197) | human gut metagenome | host: Homo sapiens | study: EMG produced TPA metagenomics assembly of...
TTCATCCAGATGGGTTCTTAGGTTATGTACAAGGAACAGGAAAGGAGCCCAAAGACGGACAGCCCCGTAACTTACGACAGCAAGCCTGATTTTGATGATTTTGGAACAGGTTGTTTCCTTCTAGCCGGAAGCGAAATTTATAAATTGAAATAAGCCGATAATCGTCATTCTATAAAAGAGGCTCAAAATGAAGTACAAAAGTAAAAATCTTATAGATTAAAACTTCGCAATAAAAAACTCCTGCTTTAGCCCTTATTTATTACAATTATAGGACTAAAAAGCAGGAGATTTTTTATGTTGTGACTTATAGATTGTAAGTAAACTTATCTCTGTTTTTTATTTTGAGCCTCATCTCCAAAGAGTCTTTTCCAGTTTTAATAATTTAGCTTAATACTAGAAAGTGATAGAATAAACTATTCCTCTTTCTCTCCTCTCAAATAAGATGACGGAGGTACTCCAAACTGAGCTTTAAAGCACTTACTGAAATAGAACGGATCATTCATTCCTATCTGATAAGTCACTTCTGCAACTGTATATTTACCTTCAGCCAAGAGTTCAACCGCTTTTTCATACGCATAACTCGTATGTATTCATTCGGCGAATATCCTGTCACACCTTTTACCTTACGATAAAAGACAGTTCGTCCAAGTCCCATAATTGAAGCAAATTCATCGATTGTGAAATCCGGATCCGACAAATGTTCCCCTAAAGTTTCAGCCAATTTATCGGCAAACTCCTTATCACGGTCTGTTGTACAAATAGCCGGACGTACAGCATGAGGATCTTTTGAGAACTTTTCCCGCAAGCGGTCGCGCTGTTCTATCAGTTAAATACCGGCGCGCAACAGACTGCTACTGAAAGGTTTCGTTATATATGCATCGGCTCCAGCCTCAACACCTTCCAGATGTTTTTCCTGAGAATTAAGAGCGGTCAGTAAAATAATAGGAATATGACTGGTATTAAAATCATTTTTCAATTTACGCGTCAGTTCAAACCCTGAACATCCGGGCATTAAAACGTCACTTATTATCAAATCCGCATCATAAACTTTCGCACGTTCCAATCCGGAAGTTCCGTCAGATTCTGCTACCACTTCGAAATAAGGACTTAGCTCCTCTTTCAAAAACTCACGTACATCATTATCATCTTCTACAATCAAAATCTTACGCTTATTAAGTGGCTCCGTTGAGGTGTTCTTTTCGTTTTTCTCATCTTCCGATACCTCCCAACTATCCTCTGCCTGGTGTGCTTTTTCAGCTTCTATCTCTTCTTTCAGCAGAGCATTGTCAGGTATAAGGAAATCCTTACCCTCATATACGGAAGCATCTGTTGGAAGCACAACTGTAAACACAGAACCGCCACCTGGATTTTCTGCATATGATATCGTACCTTTGTGTACTTGTACCAGTTCATGAGTAAGGTGTAAACCTACCCCCATACTGCTGCTTGAAAAACTGCTCTGCATAAAACGTTTGAACAGCTCTCCACGCTTTTCTACGGAATACCTACTCCCGTATCGATTACTTTCATTATCAGTTTATGATTCGCTTCGTCAACAGATACACTAAATTCAATTCTCTTATTAGAAGGAGTGTATTTAAATGCATTCGACAATAAATTATAGGCTACTTTATCAATATTACTTTTATCGATAAACATTTTATACGTTGATACAGAAGGAGAAAACACATACTCCATATTTTTCGACTCAGCAGCATCCTTGAAGATCAGATAAATTTCACGCAGAAATGCTATCACATCTGTTTCTTCAAGCGATAAACTTAACTTGTTATTCTGCATTTTGCGGAACTCAAGCAACTGATTAATAAGCCGCAGCATGCGTTGTGTACTTTTATCCATTACACGGACAGCTCCTACCATATCAGCAGGGATTTTCTTGGCACGATGAATGCGCTCCAAAGCCCCCTGTATCAGAGTCAGAGGTGTACGGAACTCATGCGATATATTTGTAAAAAACATCAGTTTATATTCCGTCAGCTGTTCCTCTACCTCAATTTTATTACGTAGAGTATTCATCTTCGATATTATTCGATAAGCCGCATATAAAACAGCTATACTCAATAGCACATAAATCAGCATTGCCCATGTCGTTTTCCAAAATGGAGGAACAACTACGATTTTCAAGACAGACTCATCCGACCATGTACAGTGTATTCCTTGCCTTTACATGAAGATGATAGGATCCTGGAGGCAGATTCTTGTAAGCTGCAAAATTCAAAGAAGAAGGAGCACTCCAAGTATCGTCATATCCTTCCAGTTTGTAAGCAAACTTCGACAACCCAGCATCTGAATAGTTGAATGTAGAAAATTCAATCACAAACGAATTTTGGTCATAATTCAACCGGACAGACTCTGCATAAGCCAATGAAGCTTCCAATGGAGAATCCTTATCTCCCGGAATGACTGATATACCATTCAGTTTCAAATCCGTAAAAGTAACTTGCATAGGAGTATCTTTCACCGAAACATGCTTTGGGTCTACAATAACAATACCTTGTCCTGTACCCAATGCCAGACGTCCGTCTTGCAGCTTCAGAACACTGTTTTCACTATATACATTACCCAATATATAATCAGAAAAAAGATAATTTTCGAATGTAACAGTTTCCGGATTAAAACAAGATAAGCCATATTCAGTAGAAACCCATATCATCCCTTTATCATCTTCAATTAGGGCCTGTACCATACTGCTTACCAGCCCATCTTGTGAAGTATAATGAGTAAACTCCAGCTTATCGTAATTATGACCGACAACAGACATACCAAATCCAGCTCCCGACTCAGCCAGCCACATATGTCCTTTCCGGTCACGTATTATCGCACGGATATCATTACTTTGCAAATCACCACTTTCTAACGAATAATGTTTATAGGCTTCCGGATCTGCAATCAGTTTATCCGGATCAAAGACAAATATACCTTCACTCGATCCAACCCATATCCATCCGTTGCTGTCCTCACACAACGTACGGGTTTCCCGCTGTCCGTTAGTACGAGTAAAGAAATGGCGGAACTCATACTTTCCATCCTGCGTAGGAACAGCCAGATTCAAACCTCCACCGAACGTACCTATCCACATACGACCTTTACGGTCTTTCAACATACAAAAGACATTATCCGATGAAAGCGACTTATCATTCAATTTATCATACCGATATTTTACATCTCCAATCCATACGCCTTCACCACGGGTAGCAATCCACAGATTCCCTTCATTGTCTTCACAAACAGCATAAGTATTTATATCATGATGAAATTTCTTTTTCTGAATCTCCAGCTTTGCATCATAAATATATAAACCGCCACTACGTGTACCTACCCAGATATCTCCATCAGAAGTAGAAGCAATCATACGCACCGTATTCGAGCGGTCGGCCATAGAATCTTTTTCGGGATACACACGTGATGCGCCTTCATTCAATACACTCAACTTAGATATACCCGCAAATTCAGAACTTACCCAGACACTTCCCGACCGGTCTTCCATCAGACATTGCAGATAATTGGAAGCCAATAGAGAAGAGATACCCGAATCGGATGTAAAATGCTGTATGCTTTCCGTAGCCGGATCATAAGCAAACAGTCCGTTGCCATATGTAGAAATCCAGATAATCCCTCGGCTGTCGTGCACAATGTAATATCGTTCCTTATCAATGAATCCAAGCTTGTCATAAGGCATTACCGAGAACACTTTCTTTTCTCCTGTATCCGATTTTATATAATACAGATTACCAGTACGGTATATACCCAATAATCTCCTTTATCATCTTTTTTAACCTGTCCTTCAGGAATATTATAGTATGCCGGAGCAGACTCAACCTTAAAAGTCTTCATATCCAGACACAGCGTACCTTCTGAGGTCAAGATATACTGTTTCTGACCAATCCGAAAAAGTCCGGTCATCGCCCATTTTTTTGTACGAGGAAGGCTTCCCAAAGATTTCAGTTTTCCGTCTGTCTGAAAGTAAAACAAATCACCTTCTGATGTCACAAAAACAAGATTATCCTCGTAAAACATAGCCCTCCAATACGAATGAGATTCATCTACCGCCACCAGCTTGTTATCTTTCCAATAATAAACACCTTGCTGTGTTCCTATCCATACTCTATCTCCGTGCTGACGGATAAAATGAACATTGTTGCTCTTCAAAGAGCCATTTTGTACGGTAAATGATGTAGAAGTGAAACGACCATCCTGATAGGTCACACGGCGACATCCGTGAGAAGCTCCCCATAGCCACACAGCTTCTTCTGTTATAAAAAAGCCACGATAATGATCCTGATATTCTCCGCAACCGGTAAAATCGACAAAACAGTCATGCCTTAAATCATAACAGCTGATTAAATCGCTGTCGTTGTAATCCACAAAAACCATTCTGATCCTCTTCCAGCACCTTCACCCGATGGTCTGCCAGAGAAATCTTTTTCGATTTCTGAGGACGAAAGGTGATAAGAGAATTACCGTCATAACGATTCAACCATTCAGTGTGGCCATCCAGATAAACCCTTTACTATCTTGATAAATATAACGCACAGAATTGTTTGCAAGTCCATCAGCAGTAGTCAGTCGTTCGCTGCGAAGTTCGATTGCAGCCTTCGCCGAAAATGACGACAACAACAAACAGCCCAACCAGCATAGTATCCAAATCTTTTGGTTTTTCATACAGTATAAAAACAAATGTTTCTTGATGCAATTAACTAAGCACAAAATTACAAGAAAGATAAAACATAGCAAACAGAATCACACATCTTAGGTACGGTTTATACAATATTCTAGGAATATGTACTTTTGTACATTGAATTATATCAACAAAGCCCTTAATTTTGTTTCATCAAGACAAACCAATCATAAAATACCAATGAAAAAGAAAGACATACTGACAGCTCTATTGCTATTAGGAAGTACTGTACAAGCACAAAACTGGCCCGAAATAAAGCCTGAAGCACGACCGGGAAGCCGATGGTGGTGGATGGGAAGTGCAGTCGATCAAAAGGGACTTGCATACAATCTTCACAAATACGGTACAGCCGGAATAGGCAGTCTGGAAATAACGCCTATCTATGGTGTAAAGGGAAACGAACAGCGAGATATCCCGTTTTTGTCATCCCGATGGATGGAAATGTACCAATACACCCAAGACGAAGCACAGAAGAACGGCATCGACATCGATATGAATACCGGAACGGGATGGCCATTCGGAGGACCGGAAATCACATTGGAACACGCGGCTACCCGGGCTATATTCGAACAATACATTGTAACGGGAGGTAAAAAGATAGAACAACAAATAGAGATTACGTCTCCCAAAGAACAAAAGCAACGTGAATTTGCCCAATTAAGCAGACTGATGGCTTATGCTGAAGATGGAACATGTCTGAACCTGACATCGAAAGTAAAAAACGGCAAGCTCGAATGGAATGCTCCGAAAGGTAAATGGAAACTGATTGCTTTGTTCGTAGGCAAAACGCTTCAAAAAGTAAAACGTGCTGCTCCTGGCGGAGAAGGTTATGTAATGGACCACATGAATCCGGAGGCTGTAAAAGGATATTTCACCAAGTTCGACCGCGCTTTCAAACAGAACAAAGCAACCTATCCGCGTACATTCTTTAATGATTCGTACGAAGTGTATAAGGCAGACTGGACTCCTCATCTGCTGGAAGAATTCGAACGCCGCAGGGTTATAAACTTGAAGAACACTTTCCTGAATTTCTGGATGCTTCACGTCCGGAAGCAACTCGCCGTATCGTGTCCGATTATCGTGAAACTGTCAGCGAAATGCTGATAGACAACTTTACGACCCAATGGACAAAATGGGCTCACAAACACGGTAGCACAACTCGCAATCAGGCACATGGTTCGCCTGCCAATCTGATAGATACGTATGCTTCGGTCGACATTCCTGAATGTGAAGGATTCGGTCTGACAGACTTTCACATCAAAGGACTGCGCAAAGACTCCCTCACCCGACCGAATTTTTCGGATATTTCGATGCTGAAATATGCGTCCTCGGCTGCACACATAGCCGGCAAGCCTTATACTTCTTCGGAAACATTTACCTGGCTGACGGAACATTTCCGTACTTCTCTCTCACAGTGTAAACCGGATATGGACCTGATGTTCGTATCGGGAGTCAATCACATGTTCTTTCACGGGACACCATATTCGCCACAAGATGCGGCATGGCCTGGATGGTTGTTCTACGCAAGCATCAATATGTCGCCTACAAATAGTATCTGGCGTGATGCACCTGCATTTTTGAATACATAACCCGCTGCCAGTCTTTTCTGCAAATGGGACAACCCGATAATGATTTTCTGGTTTATCTGCCCATATACGATTTATGGGACGAACTTCCGGGACGACTTGTTTCGTTCGACATTCATAAAATGGACCGGTACGCCCCGAAGTTTATCAAGACCATCCAGACAATTATTGCCGGAGGATATGATGTAGACTATATCTCTGATGCTTTCATCAAGACGACACGTTGTGCAGGCAATCAGCTCGTCACCAGTGGGGGTACACATTACAAAGCACTGATTGTTCCTGCCGCCCGACTAATGCCTGCCGCCACACTCAAGAAACTGGTAGAACTGGCTCGTCAGGGTGCAACCGTGATTTTTGTAGAACAATATCCCGAAGATACTCCGGGATACAATCGTCTGAAACAAAACCGCGCCGCTTTCATAAACATCACCGGACAACTTCCTGACGTCGATTCCTTTACACATACACAGACATTCATACTCGGAAAAGGACGCATCATTGTCGGTTCCGACTATCAGCAGGTACTGGCACAGACGGGAACAGCCTCAGAAGAGTTGAAAACACGATGTGGACTTCAGTTTATCCGCCGCTCGAATCCCGAAGGCATCATTATTTTGTTTCGTGTCTGCAAAACAAAGATATAGACGAATGGGTTACACTGAATGTTCCCGAAACGACTGCCATGTTCTTCAATCCGATGAACGGAGAAAGAGGCAAGGCACAAAGCCGGATAGAAAACGGGAAATTGCAGGTCCGTCTGCAACTGAAATCGGGGGAAAGCCTCATCATTCAGACATTCGACAAGTCACTGGACGAAGAACCAGCGTGGAATTATCCCGAAGAACAGACATACAGCCTGAGTCTGGACCACGGATGGAAACTGGAATTCGTAGAAAGCGCACCAGCTATAAACGGTCAGTTTGACATAGACTCTCCCACATCATGGACAGAACTGGAACAACCGGAAGCTAAAATCAATATGGGAACCGGCCGCTACTCCATCGAAATAAACATGCCTTCCATGGAAGCTGACGACTGGATACTGGATTTAGGTGACGTACGCGAGAGTGCGCGTGTACGTATTAATGGAAACGATGCTGGCATAGTCTGGGCAGTTCCATTCCGGTTAAAGGTCGGAAAATGGCTAAAACCAGGAAAGAACCGGATAGAAGTCGAAGTAACCAATCTGCCAGCCAACCGTATCGCTGATATGGATCGCAAGCATATAGAATGGCGCATCTTTAAGGATATCAATATGGCAAAGCTGAACTACGTAAAAGGCGACTACAAAAACTGGGATGCGATGCCTTCCGGTCTTAACGGGAATATACGCTTAATACCAGTAAGTTACAAGGAGTAAAAGCCGTTTTACCGGATAGTAAAACTCAACGTTCAGCAAGGAACAAAAAGGCTTCAGCAAGTTTCTTTTAAAATATGCTCAAATTTCAGCCGGAATTTGTACAACACATAAAAAACATTTGTACAAACTTCCGGCATTTTTGTACAGAAATAAAAAAAACATCAGCATGTTTTCACATAAACATGCTGATGTTTTTATCCACTTATGGACAGATTCTCTTTCTATCGTTGTAAAGTAACTCCCATCAGCCGATAACTACGTCATTGGCAAGAGTTTCAAGGGTAAGCGATTCAAGCGTTTTTTCCGGATCGAGCGGCATATCCAGCAAGACACCTGCTCCGCCTTCTATCTCACGACCGTACACGCCCGTTATACCTAACTCTTTTCCCAGGTCACGACTTACTTTTCCGGTTTTCAGATGTAAGCGATACGGACGAGGTTCAGGCACTGTAAATGCTTTTCCATCTACATAAAAATCCTGTTCTATCGGACACCAGTTATCTGGATTAGTCAGAGTCAGTTCGGTATACGTACCGTCGGTATAACGCACTTTAAGTACACCATTTGCAATGTGACACTGCATGTGATTGGTACTTCCGGCAAGCAACAAATACGCATGCGACGCTTTTCCTGCAAGCGGAATACAAATACTGTCTGGATAATTGTCCCACAAAGAAGTAAATGCAATATTATTTCCTTCTTTCATCAGCGGAACGGAACACCCAGCGAAGTATTAAACCGGTTGTCACGAACCAGATTCCGCAATCCACTGTCGTCAATCGAAGCGCTCAGCAACGGATGACACCACTCCCCTATGCCCTGCACAGAAAGCTGCAAGGTAGTATACGGAGAACGCGGAGAGAAATATTGTTCACGGAAAATAGAAGTAACCGAATCGTTCAAGTATTTATCCATATCAATCATGCGGCAGGCAGATGTATTCACCTCCGAGAAATCCTCTCTCGCTGCAACATAAAGAGACTGGATAAAGACATTTACCGGTTGCCACCAGTCCATATCTCCTTGTCGGGTACGGACAAAGAAAGTATGATGTCCTTCTACCCCTTTATTTATGTTTGTGCTGTAACTGTTTCCTTCAATCGTTGTAGATGCTGAAATACCCTGCGGATCGTAAATTTCACACAGTTGGATTCCCTGAGGCGCGCGAAGTGAAATCTGTCCACCGGAATCAATATTCAGTTCTCCGGCAACAAGTGTCTGCAAAGGTTTTCCTTTCCAACGAATAGTTATTTCGGCATTTTCCGTTTCAGGAGCTACCACGAGTAATTCCGGACTGCCACTTGCTGCTTCAACCAAACTCCAGTCTGCTTTCCTTCCGTTCACTTCAATCGAAGCCACTTTCTCGCGAACAGCCTTTATCCGAAGTCCGATTTCTAATGGTTTACCGAAACGCTGGGTAATTTGATAAGTATCTGTGTCTTTTTCTCTTGAGAAACGATAGGTCACATCCGGCGTTGTGAACGATGCTTCCTTCCAGTCGGACGGGAATCCCGGACGGATAACCAGCTTGTCGTTCATCAAATCGGGCAAAATGCCATACACACCCTGAATCATAACGCGTGAAGCAACTCCTACAGGATCACCAAAATCACGGTAACATTCCCCACGGGCAGCATCGTAAAAACTGATCTGTCCAAAGTTTCCGGGACTGTCGCCTAGATACATGCCATCGAGAACAGAGCTTTTCAATAGTTTATATCCCTCATCAAAGCGGCCTGCCTGAAAATAAGCAAGGGCTGTATGCATCACTTCGGCAAAGGCTACATTGTTGATGCTCCACGAATAAGGCAGCCAGTTGGTGGTAGAGATTGTAGCATAACCCTCATCCTTCAGTCCCTTTCCTTCAACCGGAATATGAGGAATCTGCGTATCGACATATCGTGTTGCCTGATAAGCCTGAAACGGATTAGCCGTTTCGCTGTCCAACGCATGATAAATAGTCCAGACTCCCGCACTCTCATGCAAACGCTTGTGCCCCATGAAATCCTGATATTCCGCCCAATGACCTTTATCAGACAACCATAAACGTTTATTCATTGCAGCCAGAATACGGTCAGCCTCTTTCTGATACGGTTCCGGATTCTCCCTATCTTACGGGCTATTTCCGCAGCCATCTTATTGGCACGATAGTTATAGGCAGACGAATGCGTCACTGCCCCGCTGTTATAATACAAGGCATCGCTCGCCCAGATACAGGCATACGCATCATACAAGCCGTCATTGTCGGGGTCATAATTCAGTTTCTCCCAGGCAAGATGACGAGTTATGACTGGCCACATCTGGCGGGCATATTCCAAATCACCTGTCCAGTTGAAATGCCACAACAGTTCATCGATATAACATAAGTTCATGTCATAGTGATGCATCTGATTGTTTCGACGTGGATTACGACAAATATATCCGTTACTATACTGAGGAGTTCCCCATTTTTTGACAGAACGTGCCAGATGCAAAGCAGAATCCTGTGCCGGATGCGGAATCGTATTGGGTACATCGGTCACCTGACTGGCAGCATAAGCATCGAAATGCTTACGGGCACGGTCGTGCCATCCCAAAGCATCTCCCGTATAAGCAGCACGCCATCCGCTCAGCGGCATGCGCCACCCTACCGCTCCATGAAGCCAGACCTGCCCGTCCCAAATACCATCGGCAGCAACAGCCAGTGCTCCGCCCAGCGTATTGAAATAAGGATCGGGAGTAGTAAAACGGATGCGCGAAGCCAGTGTCTTTCGAGCATCCTCAGCTTTCTGATACAAACGTCTTCCCTCATCAAGCGGAACAAGCTTCAAATCCAGATTTTCCAAAACCAGATAAGCCTCATCCGTCAACGGCAAATCGTACTCTTTCTGCATTTGAGGCTTTTCGGGGGCTTCGAAACATCCAGGAGGATCGGCTCCCATATCACCGTTACGGCTCAGTTTCTTCGCCCGGATTTCAGAGATAAAACAACGCAAAACCATATCCTCCGCCAAATCTTTCGCTGAGAATCTCCATACAGCTCCGTCAGCATCCGGAAAAGCCAATACGAACACAGAAAGCGTTCCTTTCCCTAAAGCTGCATCTTTCAGCAGATACGTACGTCGACCGGCAGTATATCTGGCTTCACAAAATTCATTGAATCGAGAGCGACTGTCAGTCCCCTGCCTTGCAGAAGGAAACGAATATGCTTGCTGTTACGCTTATCGTATGCAGCAAAAACCGGACGGTCGCTTGTTTCAAGACGAAAAGGCGACCAGCTTCCGTACAACGCTCTGGTAAACCGGTTCTTCCCGTTTATACACACAAAATCGTCCCCCTCGGGATAATACTGAAACGTACGCTCAGCCCCTCGTTTATGTTCATTGTAAGAAGTCGACTCGATAAAGTCGCCGATCTTTTTAGCCTGTTTGGTTTGTGCCGGTAAGGAAACAGTTCCCAGTGCCAACAACCACACAAACGAAAACAAGTTTCTTTTATTCATTTTTCAAATAGCTTTATTCATTCTAAAAAAATACAGATTAACCAGAAGTCATATACTCTTGAATACTTCCAGTTAATCCGTATTCTCTAAACATATTCAATTTATCATGGAAGTGGCTTCAGACCTTCCCAACGCACATTCCATTTACCATCTTTCGGAAATCCCGGATTTACATCTTCAGAACCATCCCAACCGGCACACATCATCGCTACCGCAGTAAGCAATCCACCATTGCCTGGCAAATATACACGCAGACGTCCGTCCTGATAGTTATGTCCGTTTACCAAATAAGTATTGGTACGCTTATCCATGAGCAAAGCCCCTACAGCCTTCTCAGGTTCACCCAGACGAGCAGCATCCATGGCAGTCATCGGATAGTCCCATCCCCATGTCTTGTTCCAGTTCCAGTTATCCCATACCCAGTTCAGCGTATTCTTCATATATTCAGGATTGACCAGCTTATTCATCGGCAAAATACCTACTGCTCCAAGCACAGCCATATGATCGGATGTAAAACGGATATCCTTATATGTATCGACAGCTGTTTCGGCGGCCAGATACAACTTATCTTCATTGTAAGCAAGAGGAGAAAGCTTTTCTATCAGTGTATCCCATTCAGGCACACGCTCCATACCGGCACGTTCGCGCCAGGTCTGTGCAGTCTGCATACCGAACAACCAGTATGACAATTCAAACGGAGGATTTACCGTATCGGCAGCACGCAATGTTTCTTGTGCAGGAATAGCTCCTTTCAGAATATAGCGGTCGTGTTCCTTATCGTAAACAGCAAACGAATACATGAACTCGGCTGTCTTCTGAATCAGATCATTGTATTTCTTAATCAGTTCATCCGATGGATTGGCACGATACAGAAGCTCTGCCAGATAAATCAAATGTGGCTGCTGCCAGATAAGGAAGCTTCCGACATTGGAAGGTGCTTCCATTCCGCTAGGATCTGTCATCTTCATCCAACGTATTCCTTCGAATCCTTGACGTTGTGCTATTTCACGGGCAACCGGCTCAGCCTGATGATACCATGCCAATGTACGGTCGAGCAGTTCAGGATGTCCCCATAAAGCGAATTGTGCCTGATGCCACCAAATCATTCCATATGGAACTTGCCAAACCAAGAATTATAAGTAAGCCCTGTTTCTTGTGGAGGAGTAGAACCTGCACACTGAATTGCAAGCAGGTATTGACTCAAAACAACACGACGCTCCAGTTCTTTTGCTCTAGGATCGGTACAGAGAGAGAAATCAGCTACCCCACCTTTATTCCAGAAGTTATTCCAATATTCGGACGAAGCCTTCTCCGCTTCAGCAAATGTAACAGCAGGAGTCTTGGATTCCTCCGGAGTAAACTGACAAGTAAAGGCCAGAACAGTATCAGCAGGTGTCAATACAAAATAGTTTTTACTCTTCTCTGCCAATGTAGCTTTTCCTTCCCAACGGATAGTTACATAGTAAGTTGTAGCATCAAGTTCACGCTTCAGTACTGCCGACTGCTCGTCTTGACTGACAAGAGTAGTAGTATGTTTATCGTTTGCATTCCAGTTACACGCATCATCACAATGTCCACCTGTAGGATAAGGGAAATGGAATTTTATTCCAGGGTGTAACTGAGATGAAACACGGGCAGCAATCATATCATATTCCGGATGACAAACAGTCTGCACATAGTACGGAACGTCCGAAATACTGAAACTACTGCTCACCTCTCCATTCCACATATCCAGTTTATGCTGGATATTCTGCAACTGAGAAGCCGTAACACCCTCTTCCAGTTCCAATCCCACAATTCCCAAATGCAAACGATGAGGATTAACACGAAGCCAATTGGATGCCTCACGTTGACGTCCTTCTTCTTTAAATTGACAAGAATATATCTCCTTATGTCCACGGCCAAAATCGTATTCTCTCCAGGCATCCTCCGGCTTATATCCATCAGGGTTAGCAAAACTATGCCAGCCCCACTGACTCTGTGTTCCTAAAGGTACACCATTTTTATATACGTCGGGAAATGTTTGTAGTCCGGTAATATCCGTTGTAAAAGCAAACTCTCCATTACCAACAGACAAAGATGCCAGTGAATCTACTGCCGTCACAGAGGGATTATTGCGAGTAACCAGCGCAGGACGTCGATAGGTTCTTGTTTTTCAGCACTGCACGCCGCTAAAGTCAGGGCAGCAAGTGAATAAATCAGTTTTTTCATGTATTCTTAATTTTATTTCTTTAAATTAATGTAGAACCTTGAATAATAGCATATTTATGTACATTGCGAATATAAAACATCTAAACAAAATCCTACATAGAATAATGTACATTCTACTAGAAAAATATCCAAATGCACGAATATCATACTCATTTAAATAAAAAATCCATTCAGATTAGTTAGTATTTCACCAAGCCATTAATATACAGTTCAATATTAGTGTAATATTTGCAAATCGTAAAAGATGAAGCATCACCAGCATCCTGCGGATTTAATTTATGCTCTTTTTCCCACTTATCAGGCATACCGTCGCCATCACTATCCTGTAGAGGAGTACCTTTTCTCAATTCAGGCCAGCCTCCTGCTTGAGCGGGTGTGTCAATAAAGCCATTCTTTCCATATAATGAAATACCTCGTTTTATCTGACTCACTATTTCGCTGTCATAATTGTCACGTACCAGGCTGCAACCAGCTTGTTCCAATACTCTACGATATGCTTCCTGAGGTGTATCCTCCTGAATAGTCTCGTATGCAAAAGGAAGACTAACCAGACAAGCAAGCGAATCTTTGCCAAAAACACCTTTTCTGTTGTCTTGAGAAACTGCTACATTCTCTTCTAATATATTACCACTTATATAATATTTTCCTGTACCGTCTTCAGCTACATCCAACAGTTTATAAGGACATTGAGTACCAGGCCCTGGTTTATAATAGTTGGCTACCATATTAATTTCACCATAACGTCCGCCTCCATAAGCCGCCTTAAATCCCCAGTTAAAGACAACATTATTACGGAAATCTACCATTTTCGTGCTATCAACCGATGAAAATCTCGGATTACGACTAGAATGATTTGCCAATAAATTGTGATGAAATGTCGCTTTATAGCCACCCCATATACCTCCAAAGCCATGACATCCTTTGGTATGAACAGAACATGTAAGACTCTGGTTAATCATGCACCACTGTACCGTCAGGTTCTTAGTCTTATAAATCGACAAACATTCATCAATCGACCAACTAGAGGTCAGATGATCCAGAATAACATGATGCTGTCCGTAACGTCCTCCACCTATACCGTCAGCGTCAGTTTTATATTTATCACCTACCCTGACACGAATATAGCGTATGATTACTTCGCTTGCATTCACAATTAAAGGATTATCTTTTAGACAAATCCCATCTCCCGGTGCGGTCTGACCGGCAATCGTAATACTATCATGATTGATACGTAGAGGAGTTTTCAATTCAATCGTACCATCTACATCGAAAACAACAATTCTAGCCCCGCTCTGCTCTACGGCTTCCCGAAAACTTCCCTTACCGGAATCATTCAGATTAGTGACTTTTATCACTTTTCCACCTCTTCCTCCTACCGTATATTTCCATAACCTTCTGCTTCGGGGAAAGCCAGGTGCTGTGCTTGAACATAGCTAAACATCCCCAACAGAATGTATAGAAACCCAATTCTTTTAAAAAACATATCTATAAACATATAGCTAATCAGAAACAATATTAAAAAAGGCAAGATTAGGGATATATCTCCAATCCTGCCTTTTCATTTCTTATTTTACAAGATTAATAACATGGATGCTGCTGACCTGCCAATCCAGGATTCACATCAATAATACTTGTTGTACTGAAGGGTAATATTTCAACCATATTTTTCTGTAATCCATAGAACATTCTGGTTATAAATGTATTATCTTCATACTCACTAGAATCAACATACAAACCACCTTTGCTCTTAATAGTATGGCAGCCAAACATATTCAAGATAGTATAAGTAACTGGAGTCAACTTAGTTCCAGCTGGAGCTGAATTTTCAGAGAAATAAACATTACCTGCTTCATCTTCGTAAATTCTTTTCCAAGAAACCTCCATTTACATTATCATTCAAAATATTCAGTTTAGCTATTTCATCAGCAGTTAGTCCCATAGTTACAAAATCACTTTCTTTAATTGAAATATATGGCAATGCAATAGTCGGGTCCTGATAAACTGCCGTACCACCTTTGTAAGCACGATATACATCTACATTAGCATATTTACCTTCTCTATTTGCCAACTGATACAATTTTTCTTTTTCGGCAGTAAGATGTTCATATAAGATACCCCAACGTGTCAAATCTGTTTTACGAAGAGACTCATGAGAAGTTCCAATTTGCGTTCCTGAATTATTGCATTTTTAAATCCTTCATAATCAGATGGTATTGTTCCTATCTTACTTTCATCATATTTAAAAGCACGCATACGTACCTGCTTAAACGCATCAATAGCATCCGATGTAGGACCATTATTTAACTCGTTTAAAGCTTCCGCATACATCAACAACACATCAGAATAACGCAAACAGCGGGAAGTTATTATCACGACGACTGTCGGAAGTACCTCTGCTCTTACACCAGTTAATGCGGTATTTACCAACTCCTGATCCTATATATGTATTCATCTGATATGTACCGTCTGTGTACAAACCATAATTACAGATTGAAACATCGCGACGCTGGTCACCTTCATCAAATTCAAAATAGAATGTAGCATTGTTATCATTTGTGCACCGCCTTTACCAAACGTACCTCCAGAACCATTCGTCGGAATACCATTTACATAACCAGTACGAACATCCGAAGAATTTGCTCCATACCATCCATATTCCAACATGGTTTCTTCATTGTACTGTTTCGTACACAAATCACGAAAGACCTCATCATAATTATCCAAAAGTCCATTTTCTTTTTGAGTAATAACAGCTTTACATGCATCTGCTGCTATTTGATACAATTCATGGATACGAGCTTTATCTTCACGTTGTGCAATGCGAACTGTAGAAGCA
>ENA-OQHA01000673-OQHA01000673.1-human-gut-metagenome-genome-assembly--contig:-NODE-673-length-16154-cov-2.094590_pt1 | contig 16154 bp, 15 predicted proteins | sample MGYA00242558_ERZ504707 | MGnify/ENA primary metagenome ERZ504707 (study PRJEB26092, sample SAMD00036197) | human gut metagenome | host: Homo sapiens | study: EMG produced TPA metagenomics assembly of...
GAGAATAACAGAATAAGTTGGCATAATAATCGAGCGTGCGGTGTTTGCCGTTATCGGCTGCTAATGCTTCCATGAATGTTAATACAGGAAATCAGACTGAGTTATATTTGTTTTAGGTATACGTATATCAGTCTCAACAGATTTTTTTTGTTGTGTGAGAAATCATTTCTCCGAAAAAAGCAGATGCAATATTGTGACAAGATTTCTTTTTGTATTTTGTTAATACCTGTTTGGGCTTTACTTTCTATGAGGTCTAAGTATTGATTGAATAATTTTTCCTCTTCTCCTTCAAAATGTTTTATTGGATTCTTTTGTATGTAGCATACCCACTTCCAAGTATATTTTTCTGTTTGAGTAAGGCGTTGTAGTAATCGGTTGGAGAAGCAGATTATTTTGATTTTATGGTTAGGACTAGCGAGTACTTGACCGATAATCGTATTGGGAAGGCTGATAATCAGATCTTTCTGATGCAGGTGGTGTGGACTGTTATTTAATTCCAATTTAATTTCTCCTTCTATACAATAAATCATTAAGAAGAACTCCAGTTTGACATTTTTATTTTCCTGGAATATATTTTCTAGCTTGTCGGTAAAAACAAGTATTCGTCAGTGTAGCTTCCTTGATAGCTATACGATTAAGCATTTCCATGTCGATATGTTTGATAATCTCTTCCATAAATTATTTTTTGCAAAGGTGAGGAATTATACAATAAGTATAATGTTTTATTTTCTTCTATCTATATTGTATTTTCCGTATTTAACAAATTATATGTTCTGAAAGGAGAAAACAAGACATTTCTGTACGAAAATTCGTAGCTTCCATTACATGCCAAGATACTACTTTTGCACGAACAAAAAATAGATGAATATGATTATAAAAACGATTAGACTAAAAGCTTGGCTAATGATTTTGGCAGGCTGTTCTGTAGGGGTAATTTCCTGTAAAACAGAAACAAATAATAATGAAAGTAAGGGCTATAGCCTTGCAGTTATCAATGCTGATTCAAACAAGGAAATTACGACATCGTACTCAGCTTCGATTGAGGGAAAACAGGATATCGATATTTATCCACAGGTTTCGGGATACATTGAAAAACTGAATGTTTCAGAAGGTGATATCGTACGTAAAGGAGAAATCTTGTTTGTCATAGATCAGGTACCTTATAAAGCTACTCTCGAAACAGCTGTGGCTAATGTTGAGTCTGCTAAAGCTAATCTGGCAACAGCTGAACTTACTTATAAAAGTACTCAGGCTTTGTTTGCGAAAAAGTAGTTTCCGACTTCAACTTACAAACCACAGAGAATGCTTATCTTACTGCTAAGGCACAATTGGCACAGGCAAAAGCTCAGGAAGTAAATGCACGCAATGATCTTTCTTATACAGAAGTTAAAAGTCCAAGCAACGGTGTAGTGGGCATGTTGCCTTACCGGTTGTACATTAGTAAATTCCAACATGCCCCAGCCGTTGACTACTGTTTCTGACAATTCAGAAATGTATGTTTATTTTTCGATGACAGAAAATCAGTTTTTATCGCTTGTCCGCCAGTTTGGTTCTTTGGAAAAGGCCTTGCAGGATATGCCTGCTATTCAACTGCAACTGAATGACGGATCTGTTTATGAAGAAAAAGGAAAGATTGAATCTATTAGCGGAGTTATAGATAAAGAAACAGGAACTGTTGGGGTACGTGCTGTATTTCCTAATTCCTCGCGTTTGTTGCATAGTGGAGCATCAGGCAATGTATTGATACCTAGTGTATATGAAAAATGTATTGTAATTCCACAGGGAGCTACGGTACAATTACAAGATAAAATATTGGTATATAAAGTTGTAGATGGAAAAGCTGTGTCTACACTTATAAAGGTTGCTCCAGTAAATGATGGTAAGGAATATATTGTATTGGATGGTTTGAAACCTGGTGATGAGATTGTTTCGGATGGTGCCGGAATGATTCGTGAAGGAATACAAGTTAAATAACAGACGCTTATGAAAGGAAATATATTTATCAAGCGGCCTGTCATGGCCTTATCAATATCGATACTGATATTAATCGTTGGATTTATTTCACTTTATACATTGCCGGTAGAGCAGTATCCTGACATCGCACCGCCAACCGTACGTGTAGAAGCTACCTATACGGGTGCTAATGCTGATGCTGTGATGAATAGTGTTATCATGCCATTGGAAGAAAGTATTAATGGTGTGGAAGATATGATTTACATTACTTCTACAGCGACCAATGCAGGTACAGCTGAAATTCTAGTCTATTTTAAGCAAGGAACGGATCCGGATATGGCTGCCGTCAATGTACAGAACCGTGTTTCGGCAGCGCAAGGATTGTTGCCGGCAGAAGTAACGGCCATTGGTGTCAGTACGACTAAACGTCAGAACAGTTTCTTGCAGATTAATAGTTTGATTAGTCCGGATAAACGATATGATGAAACGTTTTTGGCAAACTACCTCGATATTAATGTAATCCCTCGTATCAAACGTATTCAGGGAGTCGGTGATGTACAGCTGATGGGTGATACGTATAGTATGCGTATCTGGATGAAGCCAGATAAAATGGCTCAATATGGTCTTACACTTCCGACGTGACGGCTGTATTGAATGAACAGAATATTGAAGCTCCAACAGGATCATTAGGTGAAGTTCTGATAACGTATTTCAGTATACCATGAAATACAAAGGCCGACTGAAAAGTGTGGAGGAATTTGAAAATATGGTGATACGTTCACAGAAAGATGGTTCTGTACTTCGTGTGAAAGATATAGCTGATGTTGAGCTGGGACGTGAATCATATAGTTTTCATGGAGAGGCAGATGGAGTTCCAGGGGTTACTTTTATGGTATTTCAGGTAGCTGGAGCTAATGCAACTGCTGTAAACGAAGAAATCTCTAATCTGTTGGATGAAATGTCGGAAGAACTGCCTAAGGGAACTGAATTTATTCAGATGATGAGTGTCAACGATTTTCTTTTTGCTTCTATTCATAATGTGATAGAAACTTTGGTGATTGCTATCATCCTTGGTAGTTTTGGTTGTATATTTCTTTTTGCATGATTTCAAGAGTACACTGATCCCGTCCATCTCCATCATTGTTTCGTTGATCGGAACTTTTGCCTTTTTGTCGGTAGCTGGATTCAGTATCAATATTCTGACACTGTTTGCTTTGGTATTGGCTATCGGAACGGTTGTGGATGATGCCATTATCGTTGTAGAAGCAGTTCAGGCTAAGTTCGACGTAGGCTATCGTTCTCCATATTTGGCAACGAAAGATGCGATGAGTGATGTGACTATGGCTGTTGTATCGTGTACGTTTGTCTTTATGGCAGTATTTATTCCGGTAACATTCATGGGAGGTACGTCAGGAGTCTTTTATACTCAGTTTGGTATTACCATGGCAGTATCTGTCGGAATTTCTTGTTTGAATGCCTTGACACTGTGTCCGGCATTATGTGCCATAATGATGAAGCCTGCAAAAGGAGAGAAAAACGCTCGGAGTATAAATGGCAGAATACGTGCTGCTTATAATGCCTCATTTAATGTGATGATGGCTAAATATAAAAAAGGACTGATGTTCTTTTTTCATCATCGTTGGATGGTATGGACCTCATTGGGTATAGCTTGTGCTTTATTGGTTTATCTGATGACTACTACCAAAACTGGTCTGGTCCCTCAAGAAGACCAGGGAACCATGATGGTTAATATCAGTACGTCACCGGGTAATTCATTGGCCGAAACAAATAAGATTATGGATAAGGTACAAGATATTCTGGAAGGAACTCCGGAGATTGAGCATTATTCACGTATTACCGGTTATGGACTTCTTTCTGGACAAGGAACTTCTTATGGAACAGTTATTATCCGTTTGTATCATTGGGACAAACGAAAGGGTAAAGAGCATACAGTAGAGGCAGTCATGAAAAGACTGAATGCTCAGTTTAGTAATATCAAAGAAGCACAAGTATTCTGTTTCCAACCTGCCATGATTCCTGGATATGGAACAGGAAATGCTATTGAACTCTATATGGAAGATAAGACCGGTGGTGAGATGGAACCGTTTTATAACTCTATAAATCAGTTTATTCTTGCTCTGAATCAACGTCCGGAAGTTGCTATGGCTTATAGCTCTTATGCTATGAATTTTCCACAGGTAGCGGTGGATGTAGATGCAGCCAAATGTAAGCGTGCCGGTATTACTCCAAACGATGTGCTTAATGTTTTGGGAGCTTATTGTGGAGGATCGTATGTATCTAATTATAATAAATTCGGTAAAGTATACCGTGTTATGATTCAGGCTTCTCCGAAATCTCGTCTGGATAAACATGCGCTGGATAATATGTTCGTTCGAAACGGTGAAGAAATGGCCCCTGTAAGTCAGTTTGTAACGCTTCGTTCGGAAGAAGGCGCGGAGATTGCTAAACGTTTTAATCTTTACAATACGATCAATGTTAATGTCAATGTAGCTGAGGGATATTCTACGGGTGAAGCTCAGAAAGCTATCAAAGAGGTAGCATTGCAAACACTACCTTCTGGTTATGGTTATGAATATGGAGGTATGGCTCGTGAGGAAGCTAGTAGCGGAGGAGCACAAACCGTTTTTGTTTATACGTTGTGCGTAGTACTTATTTATTTGATTTTGTCTTGTTTGTATGAAAGTTTCTTGGTTCCTCTGGCTGTTATTCTTTCTGTGCCTTTCGGATTAATGGGTAGTTTCCTTTTTGCTCGTATTGCCGGACTGGAAAACAATATTTATTTGCAGACAGGAGCGATTATGTTGATTGGCTTGTTGGCGAAGACGGCTATTTTGATTACCGAGTACGCTATAGAACGTCGACGTAAAGGTATGGGAATTATTTCCTCTGCTTATTCGGCAGCTCAGGCACGTTTCCGACCTATTATCATGACGGTACTTTGTATGATATTCGGTATGCTTCCGTTGATGTTCTCTTCTGGTGCAGGAGCAAATGGTAATAGTTCGTTGGCTACAGGAGTTGTGGGAGGTATGCTTATTGGAACCTTGGCCTTGCTTTTTGTTGTCCCTGTATTCTTTATTGTTTTCGAATATTTGCAGGAAAATTGCGTGGCCCTTTGCAGAAGGAACCTGATCAGCAGATTATGTATGAAAAAGAACAAACAATGATAGAAAAGAGTGCTTTTAACACAGAAAAATAAGCAATATATGTATACACGAAAAGTTATTATATTCGGCATAACGTTGTTTTTAAGTAGTTGCGGAATTTATACGAAATATCAGCCTCAGACATCTGTTCCTGACAATTTATATGGAGAAGAAGCTGTAGGATCGGATACAACAAATATGGGTTGTATTCATTGGCGTGATTTTTTTACAGATCCTTATTTGCAGGATCTGATAGAAAAGGGTTGAAACAGAATACCGATGTGCGAACGGCAGAGTTGCGTGTGGAAGAGGCGAAGGCATCTTTACTTTCTGCTAAACTGGCCTTTCTTCCGTCTTTTGCCTTATCTCCACAAGGAGGAGTAAATACAGTCGAAAGCCAGGTGTCACGTACTTACACGCTTCCGGTAACAGCCAGTTGGGAAATAGATATATTTGGAAAATTGCGGAATTCAAAGCGTCAGGCAAAAGCTGCTTATGCACAAAGTGAGGATTATAAGCAGGCGGTATATTCCAGTCTGGTAGCAAATATAGCAAATACTTACTACACCTTATTGATGCTTGATGAGCAGCTTGAAATATCGAAAACGACTGCTGAAACATGGAAGGAAACAGTTGCTTCGACTCAGGCGTTAATGGAAGCCGGTCAGGCTGATGAAGCTGCGGTTTCACAGATGAAAGCTACTTGTTATGAAGTGGAAAATTCTGTTATAGACTTAGAGGAACAGATTAACCAGGTGGAAAATACACTTTCATTATTGCTTGCCGAAACTCCTCACGAGATACCAAGAGGAAAATTGGCAGAACAAAGCTTTAATCATTCTTTAAGTCTTGGAGTGCCTATTCAGCTTTTGGCAAACAGACCGGATGTACGGGTAGCTGAGCATGAACTGGAACAAGCTTTTTATGTAACCAATCAGGCAAATTCGGCTTTTTATCCTTCCATAACCTTGAGTGGAAGTGCAGGCTGGACCAATTCTATTGGTGGACTGATAACAAATCCTGGAAAGTTTGTTACATCAGCACTTGCTTCTTTAACAGAACCTTTATTCAATAAAGGAACGCTTATAGCACGTCGCAGAATAGCTAAGGCACAACAAGAAGAAGCATTGCTGGCTTTCAAACAAAAACTTCTAGATGCAGGAACAGAAGTAAACGATGCTTTAGTTTCTTATCAGACCAGTAAAAAGAAGAAAGACAACTATCAACATCAGATAGCTTCATTAGAAAAAGCGTTTAACAGTACATCATTATTGATGCAGTATGGTAATACGACTTATCTGGAAGTTTTGACAGCACATCAGACTTTACTTAGTGCCCGATTGTCTCAGACAGCCAATTGCTTTAAAGAGATACAAAGCATGATCAATCTGTATCAGGCATTAGGAGGCGGACAGGATTTATAATATTTCTATTTGTTTATATTAAGAAAGCTCATTGACTGGTTTCTCCCTTACCCTTATTCTTTATTTTCATTTAAACATTCATATTCATATATCTAGGAGGAACAGTCAAGGGCTTTCTGCCTTTTTGTTAACTAGTGTTTTCTTAAATCGGTTTTCCCAATAACAGTTATCGAAAAAAAGAGTTTTTCAGATAAAATGTTATACTTGCCGGTAATCTATTTTTGCGTCATAAATCTTAATATGAAAGGTGATTTATGGCTGTCGAAAATGTAGATCAGAAATATGAGGTTACAGTACGGTTTCGTTTGATACGAAATTGTATGCTTTTATCGGGGATATCTGTTTTTGCTCAGTTATATCTCTTTCAACCTATATTATCTGATTTATGTCGTTTCTTTACCATAACCCCAGCAACAAGTAGTCTTGCAGTCTCTATAACGACGGTTGGTATAGCTGTAGGATTGTTGTATTGGCATTTAAGGCTGATAGTATATCGCGCGAAAAGCTTATGGGCATTTCGCTTATATTATCATCTGTTATAACTATAGTATCGGCTTTTGTTGGCAATTACTTCGTTCTGCTGGTATTAAGCTTAATTAAAGGGATTGCATTGGCCGGTGTCTCTGGGGTAGCATTGGCTTATCTCTCGGAAGAGGTAGATACTTCGAAAATCGGGTTGGCCATCAGCTTTATTTAAGTGGAAATACATTGGGAGGAATGTTGGGACGGGTAGTTGCTACCTTGGTCGCTGGTTACGGTGGATGGCAACTGGCTGCTTTGTTCATTGGAATAGGGAGTCTGATTGTAGGTGGATTTTTTTGTAAGATGATACCGGCAGGCAAGAATTTTTCTGCTACACCTTTTACGTTCAGGGAGAAGATTGCTCAAATGCGTTCATTGCTTACCCAACCTACCTTTACCAGTATGTATATGATTGCAGCTCTCTCAATGGGAATATTTGTAAGTGTATATAATTATCTGTCTTTCTGTTAGAATCACCTTTATTTGCCTTACCGCACCATTGGTTGCAATGATTTCATGATGTATATAGCAGGTATCATAGGTTCGGTTGTGGCAGGAAGTTTATCTGATAAATTTGCACCGGAGATACTTCTACAAGGTACATTGTTGCTGATGGGAATTGGAATGTCATGCTTATTGGTAATGAAACTTTGGATTATAGTTTTAGGACTAGGTATATTGACTTTTTCTTTTTTCGGAACTCATACATTGGCAAGTCGGATTGTTTCTATACATGCACAAAATTTAAAAAGCAGTGCAACTTGTATTTATTGGTTGTTTTATTACCTCGGTTCAATCTTATCGGTTCGCTGACAGGAATTGTATTTGTAAGTAACGGATGGTTTTCATTGGTGGAAATCCTTTTGCTGTTGCTTTTGGGAGCACTTATTATTGCGTCATTATTCATTTTTAAATATAGATTTTATGAAAAAAGCAAAGTTTACAGCCATCATCGGTATGGCAGTGATGATGTCCATTCCTGTAGCTAGTCTGGCTGGTAATGAAAAGCAAGTTGAAATAGTTAATGAAAACATCCGTTACTGTGAAAGTACTTATCCGTATAACGGAGGTATTTTGATAGCTAACTTTGGCACAGAACAATTGAATCCGTTAAATGCAGAAGGAAAGGGATACATCCTTTATTATAAAAATGGTAAAATGGATACGCTGGTTCCTGCTGATGGTAACCTGAATGCTCCGAAGGGAATGTTCATGCGCGATAATCAACTATATATTTGTGATGTCAATAAAATAGTTGTTTACGATCTGGCTCAAGTTAGCAAAACACCTAAAACAATTAATTTGCCGGAAGGCAATTTGTTTGTAAATGACTTGGCAGCAAATGGTAATGACCTGTATGCTTCTGTGACAAATACGAATAAGATTTTTAAAATAGATATTACGGATCCTGCTAATCCGGGAGAACCTCAGGAATGGATAACTATTCCAGGCCCTAACGGTTTATTAATAGGTGATGGTACGATGTATGTGGCTTCTTATCCGGCTGATGGAAATACAAGTGAGAAGCATGTTGTCTATCGTATAAGTGATTTGACTAATAATCCCCAACCAGAAAAGTTAGTTACTGTTCCAGGGCAATATGATGGAATCGCTTTTGCTTCTGATGGTGCTTCGCTTTATGTTACAAACTGGACTTCTGCTGGGATTAGTCGTATAAATCTTCGAAATGGTGATTTATTACCCGTTGGATTGTCATTGGAGGAAAGCTTATCCGGTCCGGCTGATATCACAGTTTCAGACGGGAAAATTTATATTCCTGATTTGCCAGCCAGTCGTGTCGTTATAATTTCTGAATAAAAATCTTACTGATAAGTGTTGTTTCAATACTGGCCAATAACCGGCTTACGGAGTCAGTAAATAGGAAAATTTATCCTTTCATTCTATTCTTTGAACAAGATGGAATGAGAGGGTAATTTTTATGTGAAAGGGTACGAAAAGTCTGATTAGCTTATTATAATCGCTTAATTTGAATATACAGACCAATATTTGAACAAATAGAACAATCTGATTGAACGTATATATCAGTCTTTTATACAAACAGAATAATATTTACCAATGGTTTATTCTACCTTTAGGTTGTGTAAATTAATATTAAATCTGTTACAGAAATGAGAAACATTATTCGAATGGTAGGCATTGGAGTTGCTGCTTTATGTATGGTAACTCCTACAGTTCAGGCACAAGTAAAACTAAATGCCAATAACATTGATGAAGTTATCGGTGAGATGACTTTAGAGGAAAAAGTACACATGGTGATTGGTTGTGGTATGTTAATGGGAGATGGCGCCAAGTTTCCCGGAACAGCCGGACGGACATATGATATTCCCCGTTTAGGTATTCCATCGGTATACTTGGCAGATGGACCACACCGGTTGGCTATGAGTGTGAAACGGGACTTTGACAGTCGGTTCTATTATGCAACAGAGTTTCCTTCAGGTACTACTGTAGCTGCGACTTTCGATCCGAATGCAGCGTATCAGGTAGGAGCTGCTCTGGGAGAGGAAGTTAAAGATTATGGTATGGATGTGTTATTAGCTCCGGGAGCCAATTTGATGCGTAATGCTTTATGCGGACGTAACCATGAATATTATTCAGAAGATCCGGTTGTAACAGGAAAAATGGCTGCCGGATATATAAAAGGTGTACAAAGCCAGGGAGTGGGTACTTGTTTAAAACATTTTGCCGTAAACAATCAGGAAACAAATCGTAATAATAATGATTCACGAGTTGCACAACGTCCGTTGCGTGAACTTTATCTGAAAGGGTTTGAAATAGCTGTTAAAGAATCTCAGCCATGGAGTATTATGACATCTTATAATAAAGTCAATGGTAAATATACGTGTGAAGATATTGATCTGACTGAGAATATTCTGCGTGATGAATGGGGATTCAAGGGAGTGGTAATGTCCGACTGGAATGCAGGGACGGATGCCGTTACTTCCATGAAGGCTGGAAATGATATGTTACAGCCTGGACAAGAACGCCAATATAAAGCTATTTTGGAAGCTGTGCAAAACGGTACCTTGGATGAAGCTATTTTAAACCGTAATGTAAAGCGCATATTAGAACTAGTAGTAAAGTGTCATACTTTTGAGAACTATAAATATGCTAACGAAACAGATTTGAAAGCCCATGCAATCATTGACCGCACGATAGGTGCTGAAGGTATTGTCTTGTTGGATAACCGGAGTGTACTGCCTTTGACAGCCAATGTAAAGACTATTGCTCTTTATGGAACAACATCTTATGATATGGTTCCTGCTGGTATGGGATTCGGTAGTACAGGTGTTGGCTACTATTGTGTTTCTTTGGTTGAAGGAATGCGTAATGCAGGATATACTGTAGATGCTGATCTAATAAAGAAATACAAAAACATTTGTTTGATGAGCAAAAACGTCTTTATCCTAATGGAAAACCTCCTTTCTCACTGACTCCTCTCAAACGTGCAGAAGAGTTTGTTCCGACGAGTGACGAATTATCAGCACAAGTTAAGAATAACGATGTCGCTATTATTACCTTAGGACGGACCAGCGGTGAAGCTTCCGACAGACGTGTGGAAGAGTTCTATCTAAAAGAAAATGAATCAGCTCTTATTAAACAGGTTGCAGAAGCTTATCATGCAGCCGGAAAGAAAGTTATTGTTATTCTGAATATTTGCAGTCCGGTAGAAACAGCTTCCTGGAAGAATATGGTTGATGCTGTAATTTGTGCTTTCCAGCCAGGTCAGGAGGTCGGCAACTGTGTTGCAGATGTATTGACAGGTAAGGTAAATCCTTCAGGACATTTGCCGATGACTTTTGCTATAAAATATGGGGATGCACCGTCTGATTCTAATTTCCCTTATGATTATGAATTTAAAATGCCTTCGTTTGCAATGGGAAGTGGTATGAACTTCGAATCAAAAGAAAAGGAAGAAAAGCCCAAAGAAGCTGTTCGTAATGTTGACTTTACGGATTATGAGGAAGGTATTTATGTAGGCTATCGTTATTTTGAAACTTTTGATAAGGAAGTATCTTATCCTTTTGGTCACGGTTTGTCATATACAACGTTTAGTTTTGAAATTGTGTCATCTGATATTAATGGTGATAATTGTGAAATGAAGGTTGCAGTGAAGAATACGGGTAATTGTGCTGGAAAGGAATCTGTACAGGTATATGTTAAAGCTCCGGCGGGTGGACTTGAGAAGCCTGCTAAAGAATTGAAGCTTTTGCCAAAACAAAACTGTTACAGCCGGGTGAATCGGAGGTTGTAACCTTGTCGTGGAAGTTGATGGATATGGCTTCGCTTAATGAAAAGAGCAGTTCATGGGAATTACCTAAAGGAACATATCAATGGATGGTAGGAGCTTCATCGGCTGATGTACGCTGTACGGTAACTCAGAAAGTGTCAAAGGCTCAGAAAGTAAAAGTTCATAATGCCATGATACCTCCATGCAAGATAGCTCAACATGATATGGTAAAACGATGAAAAGAGGTTTGTTACATATAGCCATCTGCGTTTCCCTTTGGGGAGCGTCGATGGCTTCATGTGCCCAAAATCTTGTTGTTGACGTAGAAGGTGGACGGATCGAAGGCGTAATAGATCAAGAGGGTATAGTTGTATACAAGGGCATTCCTTATGCAGCTCCTCCTGTGGGAGAGTTACGTTGGAAGCATCCGCAACCGGTACGGCCGTGGCAGGGAGTGAAGGCGTGTAAACAGTTTGGAGATGCATCTTTTCAAGGTGGACAAATTGAGGGTTCTTTTTATTGGAAAGAGTTTTATCAGGATGGTAATCCTGAAATGAGTGAAGACTGTCTGTATTTAAACATATGGACACCGGCATCGGGAAAGAAAAATGCTCATTTGCCGGTTATGGTCTGGATTCATGGAGGTGCCTTTCAGAATGGTTTCGGACATGAAATCGAATTTGATGGTGATGCATATGCAAAGAAAGGCATTATATTGGTTACTTTAAACTATCGCTTGGGGATGTGTGGTTTCCTGTCTCATCCGTTGCTGACAGCTGAAAACTCAGGAAAGGGTTCTGGAAATTATGGATTGTTCGATCAGCTTGCTGCATTGAAATGGATAAAACGTAATATCGAAGTTTTTGGAGGGAATCCGAATAATGTTACGGTTTTCGGACAGAGTGCAGGAGCGGGTAGTGTACAAGCTTTGATATCTTCACCGCTTGCGAAAGGCTATGTACAGCGTGCCATTATACAGAGTGGTGGAGGATTGGGAGGTATTATTTCTACGAAGTCGTTGCAGGAAGCTGAAACGATGGGGAAAGCCATGTGGGATGCGTCAGGATATGATACATTGGAGCAAATGCGTACTTGTCCGGTAGAGCATTTTCAGGAAGTGATGATGAACTACATGAAAGTGCAGAAAACTTTTAATGGTATGCCTTATTCTCCTTGTGTGGATGGGGAGCTCTTAGAATCGTCTGTATATGATGTGGCATTGCAGAATAAGGAACTGGATATTCCTTATATGATTGGATATACGTCGGAAGACATTGCACCAGATCAAATGAAGCAGGCTGCTGTAAACTGGAGTTTGTTGCTTGAACGTCAGGGGCGGTGTCCAGCCTATGTATATTGCTTTAGCCGCGATTTACCTGGCGAAGATATGTCTGCTCCCAAAGGTGGTTTTGGTGATATGAAAGGTGCATTTCATTCTAGTGAGCTATGGTATATGTTTGGGACACTTGATAAATGTTGGCGTCCAATGGAAAAGGCTGATTATGAACTGAGTGAACGTATGGTTTCTTATTGGACTAATTTTGCTAAAACAGGTAATCCCAATGGGGTAGGCTTGCCTGAATGGAAACCTTGTACTAAGGTGGATAAACATATACAAAAGTTAGATGTGAAGTAAATTAAGGTTATATATCACTGGAAATACTGAATATGGTAAAGTCTGTTGTCTATTCTGGATAAGGAAAATTAAACAAACCTTCCCTTTGGAGTGAAGTTATGTTAATAATTTTATATCTTTGTATAAATCAGACTTTATCCATGAATACAATACGTAGCCAGATCATTGCATTGTTGTTGCTTATATCAGGAATTGTCTTATTGGGTGGTGGTGTTTGGGGATTCTATTCTTTGTATGCTATATCTCATCGGTATGAACATACTACTGGAACTATTCGAACATTGCAAATCCAAAAGATTTATCGGTATCGAAAAATAAGGTATAAGAAAGAGATGCAAATAGCATATTCTACTGATAAATATGGTGATTTATTTGCTACCAGAATCAGCTATTGGCCATTGAGGAGTGTAGGAGACAAGGTATCTGTTTGGTATCATCCTCATCGTCCGCATGAAATTCGTTTACCGGAATCAGAATGTATGCTTTGGGGACTTTTAGTTGCGTCGGGTTTCATATGTATGTGTGGAAGTGTTGTTTTTGGAAAACATCTAAAACAGCTGATAAAAGCGAAGGATAACCATTTTTATAATTTATATATGAAGAACAAGAAGTTTTTAAAATTAGTTGTTTTGCTGGTATGTATTGCCTTTTCATCTCCTGCAATGGCTCAGTTTGATCTTAAAAAAGCGATTAGTGGGGCTGTAAAAATGGCTCAGGCAGTAACTCTGACAGATGAACAGATGAGTGAGTATGTAAAGGAATATATTACATGGATGGACGCTCATAATCAAGTTTGTGCAGATGATAATGCATATACGCTTCGTTTAAAAAAGTTGACAGAAGGGTTAGGTGATGCAGATGGTATTCCATTGAATTTTAAAGTATATTATGTGAAGGATGTAAACGCTTTTGCTTGTGCAGATGGAAGTGTACGTGTTTTTTCATCTTTGATGGATATAATGAGTGATGAAGAACTGCTGGGCGTGATTGGTCATGAAATAGGCCATGTTGCACATCGTGATTCCAAAAAAGGCTTTCGTACAGCTTTGCTTACTTCTGCTTTAAAGGACGGTGTTGCTTCTCAAGGGGGTAAGCTAGCTGAGTTGACTGATTCTCAGTTAGGAAGTTTAACGGAAGCTTTAGTAAATGCTAGATATTCTCAGAAACAAGAATGTGAAGCCGATGATTATGGATATGAGTTTTTGAAAAAGGCTGGTAAAAATCCTTGGTCCATGGCACTTTCATTTCAAAAATTAAAAGAACTGCAAGGACAAAGCGGTGATCAGTTGTCTAGTAAATTGAATCAGTTGTTTTCTACTCATCCTGATTTGGATTTAAGAATTAAACGAATGGAAGAACGTGCTACTAATGAGGGTATTGAAAAACCAGTGATAAAATAGATAGGTATATTCTATAAATAAGATAAAATTAGCCAACTAATTCATATGTAAAGTGCTATGAATTAGTTGGCTTTTTATTTCTTCAGATGATGAAGTTTGCTTGTTTAAACAGGGAAATATCTAAATTCAAATGCAGTAAAATACAAAAGTCCTATATTATGGAATATCAATTAACTTGTGTGTCTGAAGGCTAAGCCTCCACTGTGGATGTTCCTTGATGTAGGCTATTACATCATTGGTATTTTGTCCGGAACATGGTTGCAGAAAGTGATGCTTTGCGGGTAGCTTAAGGTAGGGGGATACATCTTGGCCTACATATACCACTTTCACTTCGTCTATGTGATGTAATTTTAGTGTTGTTCCCTCCTTGGGTGAACAAGTAACCCAATCGATATCTTCTGGTAAAACACAAGTACCATTAGTTTCTATTGCGATATATTTCCCCGCTGCATGTAATGCTTTTGTCAGTTGACTGTCAATTGATAGCCCAGGTTCTCCGCCTGTAAGAATTACCATCTGGCATGGTAGGTACATACTTCCGCTATGATTTCATCGTCTGTCATCATTCGGAATTCTTCATGTTGTGTATCGCAGAAGCTGCATTTCAGGTTACATCCCGAGAATCGAACAAATACAGCAGGAGTTCCTGTATGAAATCCTTCTCCTTGCAAGCTGTAGAAAATTTCGTTAATCTTTCTCATAAATAGCTGTATTACCTTCCGATTCTTTTACCTCTACTTTGAAACAATGGGGAACTTGGTTACATATCCAGCAGGCAATATTTTCTGCTGTAGGATTGAAAGGCAATATATCATTCAGATTGTTATGATCTAATTGTTTTTCTACTGCCTGTTTGATATGAGTAAATCTACAACCATACCGTTTTCATCAAGTTCTTTCGAACGGCAATATACGGTTATAATCCAGTTGTGACCGTGAAGCTTCTCGCATTTGCTCGGATAAGATAGTTTTAGCGAGTGTGAGGCTGAAATTTCCATCCTTTTGATTACTGTATACATAGTAAATACATTAGTTTGATTAATACAAATTTGCTTCTGCTTAATGTCACCTCGGCAGTTATAGTACAAAGATAGCAAATTTCTAAGGATTTTTTATCATAACCGATTGCTACATTTGTGATTTTATGGAGATAGAAATCTCAATAGGTGAGAAACCTTTTTGGGTTTGCTTTACTTTTTCTTATGAAAAAGAGAATAGAAAATGAACTTCTTACCATAGTTTAATCATTTAAAATTAGACATTGGGAAGTCCTTTAAAATATGATATATCTTTCTGTGTATTAGGTAGATGAATCGAATTTTGCGACCACTTTTGAAAAAATGGGAAAATGGTCGCAAATTGGTCGCAAAATATTCTCTTTTTTGCCCACTTTCAAGGATAATCAGCCACTTCTTAACCTTAAAAAACAAGCTTAAATAAAGCGATATTCAGCTTCAATTTCAGAATCTACCTACAACTATTTATAAGAAGAAAAAGCAAGCAAAAAGTAATAGGGAATTATCTTTTATTTATGGGGTATATATAAAATAAAATCCCCATAACTCATGGAGTTACAGGGATTTATTATCTTGATTAAGTATAGATTACTTATTCAAAGCAGTAGCAACGTCAACTGCACAAGCTACTGTACAACCTACCATCGGGTTGTTACCCGATACCCAGGAACTCCACTCATTCTACGTGAGCAGGAACTGATGAAGAACCAGCGAACTGAGCATCTGAGTGCATACGACCCATAGTATCTGTCATACCGTAAGAAGCAGGACCAGCAGCCATATTATC
>ENA-OQHA01000675-OQHA01000675.1-human-gut-metagenome-genome-assembly--contig:-NODE-675-length-16146-cov-6.467882_pt1 | contig 16146 bp, 18 predicted proteins | sample MGYA00242558_ERZ504707 | MGnify/ENA primary metagenome ERZ504707 (study PRJEB26092, sample SAMD00036197) | human gut metagenome | host: Homo sapiens | study: EMG produced TPA metagenomics assembly of...
CAAGGCTCTCGTCGACGGCGCTCCGAAGGCTGTCCTGGAGAAGGCCAAGAAGGAAGACGCCGAGAAGGCCAAGTCCCAGCTCGAAGAAGCCGGCGCCACCGTCGAGCTCAAGTGATTCGCGCGGCTTCAAGCCGCAATCACCAAGCTGTAATGGAAACCCCGTTTGCCGTAAGGCAGCGGGGTTTTCCGCATATGGAGCATGACTCAGGCATGTTCTAAAATGGGGGAATTAGGCGAAAGTTGTCAATTTATCGGTTCGGAATCCTTACTTTCGCGATGAATCATGACACAATGGCAGATAGTGTAGTGCGAAAGGAAGGCCGACAACGGTGAGCGAGGATCGACGAATGACGCGGCAGTGGACCGTCAAAGTTGACGGAAACAACGTGAAAACGCTTCATGACGGCGAAAGCGTGGAAATCGGGCGCAAACCGTTGCGCCCGCTGTCGGATGACGGGTTCGCTCGTCTCGACATCATGGATCCGGGCAAGTCCATGTCGAAAAGACATGCGGTCCTCTCCGTCGACAAGCAGGGCAATTGCTCCGTACGAGATCTGCATTCCACCAACGGCTCGTTCGTGGTGACGAACAACGGCCAACTGATGCGCCTGCCCGCAGGCGAGGACATCAAGCTGCCCATCGACTCGATGACCCTGCAGTTCGGCGACGTGCGTCTTACGCTCGAATCCGCATTCGAACACGATGACGAGGATGACGACGCCACCTCCGGTGTCTCGGATGATACAAGCCAGCCGGTTTCGAACCTGTTCGAATACGCGGTCTCCGACGAGGCTCCGCAGGAACCGGATGCAGCCGACATGTCCGTGGACGACATCCTCAATCTGCGTGCCGGCGAGCCGACGACGTTCTTCCACGCGCGCAATGTCACCGACCGTGCCGATGCTCTGCACCAGGCGGAACGTCAGACCTTCACGCCGGAGCATGCCGACAAGCCGGAACTCGAAGATGCATTCCCCTCGGTCTCCTTGGTTCAGGAAACCGTCGTGGCCGCGGACAAGCCCCGCGACCTGTTCGCCGACGCCGCAGCGCAGGCCGAGGCTGAAGCTGAGATCGAGGCCGATGCGGCCGATTCCGCTGATGCGGCTGCGACCGATGCGAGGTGGCTGCCGTCTCAACCGAGACAGCCGCTCGGCCCTTGGAAGCATCCCATGACGGTAACAAGAACAACCTGATTCCGGTGGACAAGCTGTTCAGCGCGCGCCCCAACACGCCAATCGCCGTCGCTCTGCCCGACAGGAACGACACTGGCGATAACACAGGCAACGTTGACAAGGCTGACAATGCGCTGACGCGTCCGCCCAGGAACAGACGCAGTCCGCCGAACAATCGCAGATGGCGGAACAGCCACATCGGAAACTGCCGAACAGCAGTCGAAGCCGATGCACGCTACGCAGCCGCAGACGGAACAGCCGGGAACGGTGACCGCGGAAGACGACGACGAGCGGTTCCGCCCGCAAAACAGCCAATCGCAGCCCGCGCCGGACGAAACCGCCACATTCAAGCCGATCTTCGAACCGGGATCGGTATTCGACCGTGTGTCCAAAGGCGGCCTCGCCAAGCAGGAGCAGACCATCGAGGTCGACGGCCTGACCTCCGATGACGCCAAACGCACGGATGATTTCACAGTGCAGTTCCAGATGGCGCGTCATCCGGAACTGTTGCCGTTCCTCGCCATGAACCATCCCTATACGATGACCTGTACGCGTGGTTGGGCGCATTGGGCAACCAAGACATCGATGCGGCTTTGGCACACAATCCGGGATATGAGGAATACCGCAAGGCAGTAGGGAAGTGAGTCGGTATATGAGCGAAAACGAAGAGACGGCCACCGCGTTGGACCGTATCCGCGGATGGCGTGAGGAGTATCGCCTTGGTCTGGCACCATCCCCGCTTGAGGATGTGACGCAACTGAGCGCCCAGCTTGACCTGACGCATGCGCACCCATCGGGCATCGCGCAGCTGTTCGCCAAAGGACACGTCACCTTGGACTCGTTGTTCCGAGACAACGGCATGCTGCGCGCCGCGGGCAGGCGTGTGGAACGCGTGCTCGACGACCGTGACGCGAAAAGCCGTGTCAGCGGAGTCGGCGAACTCTCCTTGGTGGTCGGCGTGGCCATTTGGAAAGGCAACCAGATGCCGGTGCTCATGTATCCGGTCGAAGTGCGCAAGGAAGGCCGCAACATCGAGAACGGCACCGTCATCGCGTTCACCGGACGAGTGCGTCTGAACGCGGCCTTCGCCGCCGTGATGCGTGAAAACAACGTGACATTGGACGAGACCAAGCTCTTCGATGGTTCGAATTACGAAAGCGGCACCCCCGAAACGTCCGCGGTGTTCGCGGCCATCACAGCGCGCGCGTCCAGCGTTTTCCCCGATTTCGAAATCGAACGTCACATCATCCTCGGCTGCTTCATGGACCGTCCTCGCAGATGCTGGTGGAAAGTCGCCAGATCATCAACCAGCTGTCCCAAGGCCCGACAGGCAACACCGTCCTGGACGCGCTCGCCGGGAACAAGGAAGCCGCGGACGCGCTGAAAGACGCGCAGATTCCCGAATACAGTCCGTTCGACGCCGATCCCCATGGCGAATACGAGATTGGCGACGTTGACAACACCGTCCGATACGCGGCGCAGCTGGCCGCATCCGGGCATTCGATTTTCGTGGACAGCGCGATCAGCGGCAACACGGCCGAACAGGCCGCGGCAATCGCCTCCCGTTGCGTGATGGGCGGACACAGCGTGTTGTACGTGCCGTGCGTCACCGACCAAAAGCGCCGTTTCATGCAGACGATCGCGGCCAACGAGATGAGCGGCCAATTGCTGGACATCGCCGATGACGGCGCCAATGCGGCAATCGACCGTCAGCTGATAGCCGCAGTCGGTTTCCAATCCGGCGTCGCGACTTCGCGTTTCGACCAGATCTCCGACGAACTGGTGGGCGTACGCTCCCGCCTGGCCCGCTATCTGGCGACCTGCACGGCGTCAGCCAGGAATGGGGTGTGTCCGCATACCAGACCATCCAGAATCTCGCACAAATCGCCGTCCTGCCCACGCATCCGACCACGCATGTGCGTCTGGCCAAGCAGTCCGCCCATTCCATCGCGGACAAGATGGAGGAATGGGCTCAGAAGCTGTATCGCGCGGGAGAACTCGGCGAATACACCATCGGCGCGCAGGACACCGCCTGGTACAAAGCCTCCCTGTATTCCGAAGAGGAAGCGGTCAGCGCATACCAGCGTGTGGTCGAGCTGCTGCGCAAGGTGCTGCCCGCCACCCGCAAACAGGTGTCCAGCACCGTGCAGACCTGCGGCTTCCCGATTCCCACCACCGCGCAGGAGTGGGGACGCCAGGTCATGGTGCTCAAGAACCTGCGCCGCGTGCTCGACGTCTTCCAGCCGGAAATCTTCGAACGCGACATCGATTCCATGATCGAGGCCACCAAGCCCAAGGCCCAGCGCAAGGCCGAAGGCAGCTCCATGGGATTCTGGGAACGTCGCCGCCATATCAAGGAGGCCAAGTCGATGCTGCGCGTCGGCGCGCAGGTGGAGAACCTGCATGAGGCGCTGCTCGTGGTGGCCAAGCAGGCCGAACAGTGCACATGTTCGTTCCTCACGGCGGATGGCCGGTGCTGCCCGCCAAACTCGACGACATCATCAACACGCAGGACCAGCTGACGAACGATATGACCGCGTTGAACGTGGCGCTCGCCACCACACCGCAGGGCGGCAATCTGGACACCGTCGACCTCAACCAGGTGGAAGAGCGTCTGAAGGCCCTGTATGACGACAAGCAGGCGTTGGATACGCTGCCGGAACGCGCCCGTCTGGAACGTGAGTTCCATTCGGCCGGTCTGGATGAGCTTGTGGCGGACCTGAGCAACCGCGGCGTGCCGAACGACGCCGTGGCCGGAGAACTGCAGCTGGCGTGGTGGACCACGGCTTTCGAAGACATCGTGAAGTCCTCCGCCATCATTTCCAACCAGGATGCTCCGCCATGCAAAGCGCCGCCGACCGATTCACCCAGGTGGATGTCGAACACGTGCGTTCCATCGGACCGATGGTCGCCCAAGAGTCCGTACGCCGTCTGTGCGACATGCTTTTCTCCCGCACGCAGGAAGCCAATCTGCTGCATACCACGCTTGCCGGTTCCCGAAACGTGCCGTTGAACAGGCTGCGCAGGAGCATCCGCAGATTTTGGCCGCGGCAAAGCCGATTCTGGTGGCAACGCCAGCCACGCTCGCTGCCATCACCGACCCGGCGCCGCTTGCCGATACCGTCATCATCGATACGGCCGCGCATATTCCGTCCATCGAGCTGCTCAGCATCATCGCCCGCGCGAAGCAGGTCGTGGTGATCGCGCACCGCAAGACCGTCACATCCGATGGCCTGCAGCGACTGATCGCACTGCTGCCAAGCGTGAAGATAACCGACAGGCCGGTTCGCCGTGCGCCGAAGCTCAACGCCTTCCTTGAATCGGAAGGATACGGCTCCGTGCCGTGCGATGTGGCGCGTGAAGGATACCAAGGCGAAGTCGCGTACCATTTCGTGCCGGACGCCAACGGTGTGCCGGTCATCAATTCCGGTCTGGTCGAATCAAGCCAGCAGGAGATCGACGAAGTGGTGAGCATCATCCGCAAGCGCGCGGCCGGTTTCACCATCGTTCCCGCATCGTATGTGCTTACCGTGGTGGCGCTCACGCACACGTTCCGCATCCGTCTGGGTGCCGAGCTCAAGTCGCTTGCCAACAAAGACAAGGCCATGGGCATGTTCCTGCGCCACGTGCGCATCGTGGACATCGTCGATGTGGCCGGCGCCCACGCCACCGACGCGATTCTTGCGATGTGCTACGCCAAGACCTCGCACGGCAGGCTGCTGCAGCAGTTCGGCGCGCTGGAATCCGACGGCGGTCGAGGCATGCTGCTGGACGCTTTGGCGGTACCGGACCGTCATCTCGACATCGTCTCGTCCTTCGCATCCGACGATATGGACGACGAGCGACTGCATCAGGATGGTCCGAAGGCGCTCAAAACCGTGCTGCGTTGGGCCGAACAGCTTGATGACAGCATGGTCCGCCCGGCGATCAAGGAGTCTGGAGAGAACGTGCTCTTCAACGATCTCGCCGAGAGGATCCGCGAACGCGGCTTGGACGTGGCCGTCGATTACGGTTTCGATGACGGACTCAAACTGCCGTTGGTGGTTGGTCTGAAAGGCGAGCCGTTCGCTTTGGCCGTGCTCACCGATGACGCGCAGTTCATGGGATTGCAATCCACCAGGGAACGCCATCGCGTGCTGCTGCAGGACATCGAATCGCTTGGCTGGTCGGTGATGACGGTATGGAGCGTCGGCGCGTTCGTGAACCCCGATAAGGAAGTCGACCGCATCGTGGCACGACTGGGAAGCCTGTACCGGGAGGAACGGTGAGCGCCGAGCATATCGAAAACGTCATGGAGCATGACGATTCGCAGACCCAGTCCGAGACGCACTCCACACCCAGTTATTCCGCCACGCGGCGGACCGCACGCAAGCATAAGCGCGTGGTCCGCCAAGGTACGGAACTGTTCGATGCCGATGGCGTCAAACTCGAACCTTCGGACGTGCTCACCAAGCGCCAACGCGAGGCGGATGACGACAAGCGCATCCTAAACGAGCTTCCGCCACATTGGGCGGTCTTCTCCGAACGTGGCCGCTGATACGTCCAGCCGGGGCCAGCTATCGATTAGGATTATCAGCCATTAATTGATGGTGGCGATGACCGCACTGTATTCCTGAACCCGCAACACGACGGCCGCCTCATTGGGCGGCATGGCGAACACCGCGATGGTATTGCCTTGCGCATCCTTAGCCGGTTTGCCGGTCAGCAGCGCTTCGGTGCAGATCGTGCGTAACTGCGCATCCACACCACCGTCCGGCATATCATTAGCCATGCCGGACGGCGTTTCCGTACCGTTCGGCATATCCGCGACATTCGGTGTGCCGGACTGCATCTCAGCATCTGTCATGGTGGCGCTGGAAAGTGTCACCTTGTCTCCGGGAATCAAACCGCCGGCCACACTTGCCAAACGCACTTCGATACTCGTATGGCCCTGCGGCACAACGGGGGACGCACGGGCCATGCCCGACATAAGCACATCGTGCGCGCCGATGCCCACCTGTGCGATCAGCCGACGGCGTCGTCAAGCGTATGGAAGGCGTTGCTCAGCGAGCCATCGCTCGGCGCCTCACGTAACTCCACGGCTTCGCGTGTGATGGCCGTGCCTTTGGCGACATTCCGCACCGCGACCACAATAGGCTGCGTGGCGATGGCTGCGCGTACGCATTGCAGCGTGGCGAATACCGTCAGGCCAGCGCACAATGCGGCGAGGAACCGATGCAGGCGTGCGTTGCTTCGTCTGGCTTCCAACGATGCGGCAGTCGAACCATGCCGGTCTCGTTGCAGACGCGTCGTGCGCGCGGTCCGTCCTTCCGAAGCCGTCGATGTGCGCAAACTCGAATGTGGCCGGCGGTCCATCAAGGAATGAAAAAGGTCATCATGCATGCATGATGACCTGATTGTTATGACCACGCAAGCGGAATCCGGGGTTGTGGTCGGAGAATGGGAGTTATCCACAATCTTCGGCGTGTCGCGTTGGATTCCGCGCCTGTGGGTCACTTGGATTTGTCGGTGCGGTAGAAGCCGGACCCCTTGAACTCGATCGGCACCGCGGAATAAACCTTGCGGACCTGCTCCTCGCCGCATTCCGGGCATACGGTGATCGGATCGTCGGTGAACGACTGCTGCTCGGTGAAGTCGTAGTTGCAGTTCTTGCAACGGTAATGGTAAGTAGGCACGATATCCTCGCTTTACGCACAATCCCAAATTTCTTAACGGGACATATCCTAGTACGTTCCCTGAGACGGCCCCGCAACCGTCCTATCCTCGGACATCGGCATAACCATCCGGCGTGAGCACGCGTCGACGGGAATATCATGCGGCTCATGCGGCACGGTCTCGTCGGTCGGCTCCCAAGGCCAGCAAACGGCGACCACGCGCGCGGTGCTGCTACGATGCTCCAAAGCGCGGTCGTACCAACCGCCGCCGCGCCCCAATCGGAAACCATGTTCGTCCACAGCGAACGCTGGCACAATGATCAGCTCGGCCGAAGTGAGAACTTCCGGTCCTTCCGCTGCGTTTTCCGGCTCCTGCGGGCGATGTGTGTTGATGGAACCATCAGCATTGCGCTGGTCGCGCAGATCGTCAAGACCGTTCAGCTCACTCCAGCCGACTTCCATGCCAGCACCCAGACGCGGCACCAAAACACGGCAATCCGTGTCGAACATCGCTTCGAGCAACGGCATCATCGATATTTCACTGCCCATCGAGGCGAAGGCCGCGACGGTTGATCGCGGTCGAATCAACGACGCTTCCAATGCGTGTTCGGCAAGCAGTCGTCCCGCTTCGCGCCGCTGGTCGGCGGACGTCCGCTTTCGTCGTTCGATCGCAGCCGCGCGCCAATGCCGTTTCAGCTCGCGTTGTTGCTCATACATGTCCATATCGTTCGTTGTACCACGGTTCGATTGCGTGGAAAACGGAACATGGGGTATGGGTGGGGCACAATGGAAGGGTGACGATTTTGCAATCCTTGAGCGACATGATGCGTCGTCCGGGGAATAATTCCTTTGAAATGCCGGAATTCATCCAATCGCATAGCATGCGCGTCCCGGTGAGTCTGCGCCCGTTGACGGGTGCCGACTATGACGAGTGGAACGAGGTTCGCTGGCGCAACGATGCCTGGCTCAAGCCGTGGGAATCCGGCGATCCGCTGCACGGCGCCCCCATCACCTACAAGGAATGGATGAAACAACTGCGGCGCAACGAACGGGCCGGTACCGGTGCCGTGTTCGCCATCGAACAGCATGGCCGTATCGTCGGGCAGATCTCGTTGGGCGCGATCTGCTACGGCGCGATGCGTTCCGGCGTCGTCGGCTATTGGGTGGACGAGCGTTGCGCCGGGCGTGGCTACGCGCCGATGGCGGTGGCGCTGTTGGCGGATTGGGCCATGTTCGACCCGACCGGACCTCGACTGCATCGCATGGAAATCGACATTTTGCCGGAAAACAAGCGGTCCCGTGCCGTCGCACGCAAGGTCGGAGCAACGTTGGAGGGGGTGCGGCGCGCGTATATGTACGTCAACGACCAATGGCGCGATCATGAAAGCTACGTATTGATGGCCGAGGACGCGCCAAACGGTTTCACCGCGCGTCTGATGACAGGGAATTCACCCTCCTGATTCGACACGCCGGGGAGGACTCGCCTCGAATGTCGGAATGTCACCTATTCTTATGACATATGGGTTATGAATCGTTAAGCACGGTGGTCGTGCTTGCGATCGTTGTCATCCTGATGCTCATTTGGTTGCCCAGACGGACGATTAAAGGCATGAAGAGGGTGATCGAACATCGCGAGGACCGCTTTTCACCGTCGTTGCATCTGGTGGATGCCGACAGCGGAACGCGATTTTCCGATGAGACCGTCGCGGCAGCGAAAGGGGTACTGATGCAGTCCACAGAGGCGCACAAAGGCGCAACATCCGAAGAACGGATCGCGGAAATTCGCGCCCTTCGTCACGCCGCGGTCCGCAGGAGGCGCGCCATCGCCGTCTCATTGCTGACAATCACGGTCGTTGTGCTGGTCTGTGCGTTCGCACTGCACTTCAGTCCGCTGTTCGCGCTCATTCCGGCCGCGTTGCTGGCCGCGGTGCTCGCGTTGGGTGTGCGTGCGTCCAAGCAGGCCGTGGCGTGGGAGCGGAAGGTCGCCAGATACCATGCCAAGGTGAAGAAGCGTGCCGCCGCCGAACGCAAACGTGCGCAGGCGGAGCAGGCGGAACGTGCCAGACTGCGCGCGCAGGAGCTGGCCGAGGCCCGCAAGGTCGCCGACGAGCAGTTGAAGACCGATGTCGTTCCGAGGGGGAGATTCGCCAGGCGATCGCCCGCGGCAAGGCCGATCGGGACGCCGCGGTGAAACGGCGCAAGGAAGAGATGTCTTCCAAGGAAGAGACGCAGACTGCCGAGAAGGCCGTCGACCAGACAACCGAACGTGCGGATGCCGCGCCCGCTGACGTCAAGGAAGTGGGACTGTCCATCCACGATGAGCGAGACAATATGGCCGAAGAAGCCAAAACCGTTGCCGTCAAGTCCACGCAGGACTTGATTTCCTTCTCGTTGGGTGCGCCTCGCGACGGTGCCGACGTTGAGGTGGATGCTCCGGAAAGCATGGAGATCAAATCCACCAAACAAGTGGCCAAGGCCGTGCCCGTCGAAACGCCTTCCGACGAGGCTGAGCCGTTGATTCCGCCAAGCGACGCAATGGGCAGCATGGATGCCGATGAGGCCGCCGCCCGCGTGGATGAGGCGTGCACCTCAGAGAGGTCGACGTTCCGGGATTCCACGATGCCGAAGTACGTGCCGATGTGGAGGCTCCGGATGTGACTTCGGACTCCCTAGCACCGGCCTGGAGGCCATTCTGGCCCGTCGTAGCGCCTGACGAAACGCTTGAACCGTTTTTTACAAAGTCTGGAACCGCATGGTTTCAGGCTTTTTTGATAATTTCTCTCAGAGCGTTAGCACTCGAGTTGGCAGAGTGCTAATAATCGCGCTAGGATAAGTCACAGCGCGAAAGGACGACGCCGTAAGTGATCGTCAGCCTCTTGCTAGCGGGTCCCGGCGCGGTAAGTATCGATTTCTCTTTAGAAAGAGGAGGTCCACAGTGTCGATCTCACTCACACCGTTGGAAGACAAGATCATCGTCAAGCAGGCGGAAGCCGAGACCCAGACCGCTTCCGGTCTGTTCATTCCGGACAATGCCAAGGAGAAGCCGCAGCAGGGTGAAGTCCTGGCTGTCGGCCCGGGCCGTCGTAACGACGCCGGCGAGCGTATCCCGGTCGACGTCAAGGTCGGCGACAAGGTGCTGTACTCCAAGTACGGCGGCACCGAGGTGCACTACCAGGGCGAGGATTACCTTATCGTCTCCGCTCGTGACATCCTGGCCATCCTCGGCTGAGACTAGCGCGTAGCTGTCGAAACCCCGTTTCCCGTATATTGCGGTTCGCAAGGCTCGGGAGGCGGGGTTTCTGCGTTGTTCGGCGCCGATTTGCGTAAAACGTTGGAATTTCAACGATTTGGGCCGTTTTTGCTGTCGCGACACGCCGTATTTGCATAAGTCGGCCGGTCTGTGGCATACTAAACGGGTTGCCGGTTGGGGTTCAACCAAACAGGCAGCACGGCGGATTTCCCAAGCGGTCAAAGGGAACTGACTGTAAATCAGTCGCCTCGTGCTTCAGTGGTTCGAATCCACTATCCGCCACGCCTCGATAGCTCAGTGGTAGAGCACTTCCTTGGTAAGGAAGAGGTCGTGAGTCCGATTCTCACTCGAGGCTCTCATGGCGGGATAGCTCAGCTGGCTAGAGCGTAACGACTCATAATCGTAAGGTCAAGAAGTTCGAGTCTCTTTCTCGCTACAAAGGCCGACGGAATGTCGGTATAGCAACGAACCACAAGAGGTGAACTAAATGGCAAGCAAGAGCGCGACATTCGTCCGGGCATCACGCTGGCATGCACCGAGTGCAAGGAGCGTAACTACATCACGACGAAGAACCGCCGTAACACGCCGGATCGTCTTGAGCTCAAGAAGTTCTGCTCCCGCTGCGGCAAGCAGACCGTGCATCGCGAGACCCGCTGAGCGGAATCAAGCTTTCGAAACCCGACCAATTTGGTCGGGTTTTTTGTTACTCTGGAGCGTTATGACTAGTTTTGCAGATCTCACCACCATCGGCGTGGGCGGTCCTATCGCCACTTTCCTGGAGCCGACCACGCGCGTCGGCGTCATCGAGGCCGTTGAGGAAGCCGATTCCCAAGGACTGCCATTGTGCGTGATCGGCGGCGGATCCAACATGCTCGTATCCGACACGCCGTTCGAAGGCGTGGTGGTCCGCGATGCGAGACGCTCCATCGGCGTGTTGGATGAGGCGGCTCCGGTCGAGGATGATGGGCGTGTCGTCCACGTGAACGCCGAAGCCGGCTGCAACTGGGATGATTTCGTCGATTACTGCGTCCGACTTGGACTGGAAGGCGTCGAAGGCTTGTCCGGCATCCCCGGCACCGTTGGCGCGTCGGTCGTGCAGAACATCGGCGCGTACGGTCAGGAGGTCGCCACCAGCGTCGACAGCGTCGAGGTTTGGGACCGCAAGGAACGTGCGGTAAAGGCGTTGCGCAACGATCAGCTCGCCTTCGGCTACCGCATGAGCGCGCTGAAAGCCAGCATGTACAGCGCTCCGGCGACTCCGGCCGCGGAATTTTTCCCGACGCCGCGATACGTGGTGCTGTCCGTCACGTTCGCGTTGCGGCACAGCGATACGGGCGTGGTCGGTTACGGTCAGCTCGCCAAGGCGTTGGATGTCGCCGTGGGCGATCGCATGAACACCGCGGACATCCGCAACGCGGTGCTGAAGGTGCGTGCGGCTAAAGGCATGCTGGAAGACGCGCATCGCTATGCGTCGCCGGCCATGCAGGGCACCAAGAAGACGAATCTGGTCGATGTCGCTCTTGAATCGCAATCCAAGCAGAACGGCGATGACGGTCCGGACTTCAACCGCCATAGCTGCGGCAGCTTCTTCATGAACCCGATTCTCACGCCACAGCAGGCCGAGACGCTTCCCGAAGACGCGCCGCGCTTCGACGCGGCATTGCCGGGCGGCGGGCAGGGCGTCAAGACTTCCGCGGCCTGGCTCATCGACCATGCCGGCTTCCATAAGGGGTTCAAAATCAACGAAAACGCTCCGGCTGGCCTGTCCACGCTGCATACGTTGGCGTTGACCAATCGTGGGGGAGCATCAGCGAAGATATCGCCCGCCTCGCCAAAGCCGTGCAGGACGGCGTCGAGGCCGCGTTCGGCATCCGACTGGTGCCCGAGCCGGTCGTCATCGGCATGAATCTTAAATAGCGTCACGCACGCCGTCAATGTGACGAAAACGACTTATACTTGCGCCTTGTGCTCTAGAAGGTGGAGCGTGAAACCGCGCGGGCGGAAAGAAGAGAAGGACGAGACATGAACGTATTTCGCAAGAAATCCGTCGAACAGACGCTGGCTGAAACAGGTGAGTCCGGCCATGCGCTCAAACGCGATCTGACCTGGTGGGATCTTGCCATCATGGGTGTGGCCGTTGCCGTGGGCGCAGGCATCTTCTCCATCGGCGCGCAGGCGGCTGCCTTCCATGCCGGTCCGGCGGTGGTGCTGAGCTTCCTGATCGCAGGCGTCGTGTGCGGCGCCGCCGTGATGTGCTACGCCGAATTCGCCTCCATGATTCCAGTGGCGGGTTCCGCCTACACCTTCACCTACACCACCGTCGGCGAGATCGTGGCATGGGTGATTGGCTGGGATCTGATCCTTGAAATGCTCATGGCCGGTTCGGTCGTCTCCAAATACTGGGGCGTGTACCTCAACCAGTTCTTCGAGCTGATCGGCTGGAACATCAACACCAACATCGCCATCGGCTCGTTCAACTTCGACCTGGCTCCGGTCATCATCGTCGCCTTCTTCACCGCGCTGCTGGTGATGGGCACCAAGATCGGCGCCCGCGTGGACGGCGCGCTCACCATTTTGAAGATCGCCATCGTCGTGTTCATCGTGGTCGTCGGCTTCTTCTACATCAAGGCCGAAAACTTCACCCCGTTCATTCCGCCGAGCGAACCCGCAGCATCCACCGACGGCTCCGGCGTCTCCGCGGTTATGGAACAGCCGCTGTGGCAGTGGGCCACAGGCATGGCCCCCAGCATTTATGGCGTGACCGGCATCATCTCCGGCGCGGCACTCGTGTTCTTCGCTTTCCTCGGCTTCGACGTCGTGGCCACCGCTTCCGAAGAGACCATCAACCCCAAGAAGAACGTGCCGCTGGGCATCGGCGTGGGCCTCGGCCTGATCATCGTGCTGTACACCCTCGTGGCCATCGTCACCACGGGCATGGTCTCCTATAAGGACCTTGCCAAACAGTCCGATCCGTCACTGGCCGTCGCGTTCAAGATGGTCGGCGCCGACTGGGCTGCGAAGATCATCAGCCTCGGCATCGTCATCGGCATGGCCACCGTGGTCATGGTGCTGCTGCTCGGCCTGACACGCGTGGTGTTCGCCATGAGCCGAGACGGACTGCTGCCGCGTGGCCTGAGCCATACCGGCAAGCATGGCACTCCGGTGCGTCTGCAAATCATCGTCGGCGTGGTCATGGCGCTGATCGCTGCCTGCTGCAACGTCGGCATCCTGTCCGACATGGTGAACATCGGCACGCTGTCGGCGTTCACGCTCGTCGCCATCTCCATCCCGATCATGCGCAAGAAGCGCCCCGACCTGGAACGCTCCTTCAAGATTCCGGGCAACCCGTGGGTGCCGATCCTGATTGCGCTCGCCAACCTGTGGCTGATGGTCAACCTGAGCGTGCTCACCTGGATCCGTTTCGTGGTCTGGCTCATCGTCGGCTTCGCATCTACTTCGGCTATGGCTACCGTCATGCCCGTCTCGGTGCCGGCGAACTCGAAGTTGCCGCGCAAGAGTAATCTGGAACAGTACACGTTGTTGTTGAGGAGGTAAGCATGCCGTACGTTGTTGCCCAGCCGTGTGTGGATGTCAAAGACAAGGCCTGTGTGGACGAGTGCCCGGTCGATTGCATCTACGAAGCTCCCGTTCCCTGTACATCAATCCGAACGAATGCGTGGATTGCGGCGCATGCGAGCCGGTGTGCCCGACCGAAGCCATCTTCTACGAGGATGACCTGCCGGAGGAGTGGGCTTGGTACAAGGACGCCGCCGTCAGCTTCTTCGCCGAAGTCGGCGATTTGGGTGGCGCTTCCGCAGCCGGTCCGATCGGCAAGGACCCGGAGCAGGTCGCGGCCCTGCCGCCGCAGAACCAGTGAGCATGGCTTGTTGAACCGTCGTGCCGTCCATTTTGCTCGTCGAGCGGATTTGGACGGCCGATTCGTTTTCTGGACCGGTTCGACTTCGACGTTTCCATGCGCCGAAGGCGAACCGGTTTTTCGTATGGACGGACGACCATGCCGTCGGGCCGATTGCCGTATGCTGGAGCATGGTTTGAGATTCCCGTTGGAAAAGGAGACTTACGGATGGGCTTTCATGAGTTCTCGTCACCGTACGATTGGTCGCGCATCGCATCCTACAAGCGCACGGCGAAGGCCGCGTTCGGCGGCATGATCGACCTGTCCGTCGGATCTCCCGTCGACCCCGTGCCCGATTCGGTGCGCAAGGCGCTCGCCATCTCGTCGAACGACCCGAACGCGTACGGATATCCCGTTACGGCAGGTACTGCCGATTTGCGTGACGCCATTCACGAGTGGTTCGCGGCCGCCCGCAATGTCGATTTGCGTGCGATCGGCGCCGATGCGGTGCCGACGGTCGGTTCCAAGGAAGGCGTCGCGTTGATGGCGTCGCTGCTGCATTTCGGCGAGGGCGATGTCGTCGTGCAGCCGAAGGTGTCGTATCCGACGTACGAGATCGGCACGCAGTTGGCCGGCGCGCAAACGCTGAAGGTCGACGACGTGGCGGATGTGGATTTCTGGAAGGATGTGCCGGGCGTCAAGGCCGTTTGGGTCAATTCGCCGTGCAATCCGACCGGTGAGGTGCTGTCCGCGGAACGGATGGCCGGTATTGTGCGTGCCGCGCGCGCGATTGGTGCCGTGGTGCTGTCCGATGAATGCTATGCGTTGATGCAATGGGAAGACGACGTTGCGGAAGCGGATGCGGATACGCTTGCCTCCACGCCGTGCGCCTTGCGCGCCGATGTGTGTGGCGGGTCCGCCGAAGGCGTATTGGTGCTGTACTCGCTGAGCAAGCAAAGCAACATGGCCGGGTATCGTACGGCGCTTATCGCTGGCGATCGATCGCTGATCGGGCCGATGGCGGCATACCGCAAACAGATCGGGCAGATCATTCCCGGACCGGTGCAGGCTGCGATGGCCGCCGGGCTGCGTGACTTCGACGCGGTCAAGACCCAGCATTCCCGTTATCAGGAGCGTCTGGGCATGCTGGTGAGTGCTCTGCGCGCATACGGATACTGCACCGACATGCCGCAAGGCGCGTTGTACGTGTGGGTGAAAGCCAAGTCCGGCGACTGCTGGGAGGATCTGCGCCAGCTTGCCGAAATCGGCATCGTCGCCAGCCCCGGCGAGTTCTACGGAGCGCCGGAATACCTGCGATTCTCGGCTACGGCCAGTGATGCGGCGATCGCCTCCGCCGCGGAACGATTGGCACGTTGACGGTTTGCTGACGATGGCCTTTTGACGAACGAAAGCGTTGAAAACAAAAAGGACCTCCGGTTCGCTCGGAGGTCCTTCATTATGGCGGAGTCAGAGGGAGTCCAACGCCCATGCGTCTTATGGCTATGTGCAGCTGTTGATGTCGCTGATCCAGGAGTGGCGTGCGCTACTCAAGCGTCCGGAACTACCATTCATATTCGCCCAATTGCCGAACTATACTTTGGAACCCGATTGCGATTGGCCAAGGCTGCGTGATGAACAACGGCGCGCTTTGACGTTGTGGAACACGGCGATGGTGGTGACGATCGGATATGGAGAGGATAATGACCTGCATCCTTTGGATAAGCGCCATGTCGCGCAGCGCTTGGCAACGGCTGCCGAGTCGTTGGTTTATGGACGTGATCGCGAGCCGATGGGGCCGCTTCCTGTCATGGCGATTCACAAGGATGACGGCATTGAGATCTCCTTCATCCATACGGGAGGGGGATTGGTCTGCACAGGCGACGTGCCTTTTGACATCTTGGAGCCGGGAGGCTCGATATATCGGGTGAAGGCTTGTCGGTACGATTGCCATGGCGGTCACTTGATTAAGGTTCCGATCAGTCAGGAAATCAGGTTGAATCGAGGAACGTTGATTCGTTATGCTTGGGATCTGTCACCGGAGCTGTTCCTGTATAATGATCAGGGATTGCCCGCCACTCCCTTTGAATTACGGAAGGTACGATCAACAACGAGGGACCACACTCATTTGTTACAGAGACTGCGTCTATCTGAGCTACAGCGGAGGCGCTGCAAACAGCTACACGTACGCGGTCGGTCTGCTGACCGCGAATCCGC
>ENA-OQHA01000676-OQHA01000676.1-human-gut-metagenome-genome-assembly--contig:-NODE-676-length-16132-cov-3.836239_pt1 | contig 16132 bp, 17 predicted proteins | sample MGYA00242558_ERZ504707 | MGnify/ENA primary metagenome ERZ504707 (study PRJEB26092, sample SAMD00036197) | human gut metagenome | host: Homo sapiens | study: EMG produced TPA metagenomics assembly of...
TCGGCCATAGTTGGTGCGGTTATCTGTCATCGTCAGCAGGATACCTTCGATTTTCAGCTTTGGGTTGATCTGCCGATGCACCTTGTTGATGGTCTGCAAAAGCTGTTCCAGACCTTTCGCGGAAAGGTACTGTGCCTGTACGGGTATCAGAGCAGTGTCTGCCGCCGCCAGCGCGTTAATGGTCAGCATCCCAAGGGAAGGAGTGCAGTCCAGCAGAATGAAATCGTATTCATGCTTTGCACCTTCAAGCACCTGTTTCAGCATCTTTTCCCGGTTCATGCAGTTCACAAGGGAAACTTCCATCCCTGCCAGTTCAATGTTGGCAGGGATCAGGTCAACACCTTCTGCGTGGTGTAGAACGCCCTCGCCGGGTGGAATACTCTGGTCGTTCATGGCTTTCTGCATCAGGGTGGAAAGGGTGGTGGGCAGTTCATCGGGCTGCTGCCAGCCCATGCTGATGGTCAGCGACCCCTGTGGGTCGGTATCCACCAACAGAACTTTCTTGCCCTCCATCGCCAGCCCAATGCCCAGATTCTCACAGGTGGTGCTTTTCCCTACACCGCCTTTTTGATTGGTGACTGCGATAATCGTAGCTTTCTTTGCGATAACATCACCCCGCCTTCGGTGAACCACGCGCAAGTCGTGGTTCGTCTTGTTCTGATAGTAGAGGTTCATAGTGGTGGGCGCATTGTAGAGCATTGCCAGCAGATACTGCTTCATGTTCCGCACCGGGGCGGTGTTCTCTGCCAGAGATTCCAGCACGAAACGGATATGGTCGGCGTTCAGCTTTTTCAGCCGGCTGCGTACAACCTCGGTGGGCTTGTCATCTCCGGCGATCCGCAACATCTTGCGTTTGGTGGAACAGGTATCCACAAGCATGTCTACGATCTGGTAGATGGTGTCCTCATCGTCCGGGCAGAGCCGGAGCAGGAGTTCTACCTCCAACGCCTGATAAAAATAATCCTCAAGCTGCTCTCGGATGTTCCCTGAATGGATAGGATCAGGTTTATTCATCTCTGTTTTATTCTTATCAGTCTTATTTGCTTGCGGTTTTGGCTGCACCAGAATTGCGTTTTCGGCAGCACCTGAATTGCTGTTTGGGCAATTCTGTACTTGCGCTTTGGGCAAGCCGGAGGAAAAGTCCTTGACGTAGATCAGGCTGGGTCTGCCCAGACCACGGCGTTTGCGCTCGATGAGGTCGATGTCCTCCAGTTCCCGGAATAGCTTGACCGCCTTGTGCTCGGCGCAGCAAAGGGATTCCTGCACTTCCCGGACAGTGTAGATGATATACACCCGACCTTGCTCGTCCAACCAGCCGTTCTTTGCGGACAGGCTCATGCGGTCCAGTAGAATGCCGTACAGTGTCCGGGCATCGGTGGAAAGCTGCCGGAAGCGGTGGTCTTGGAACAGTGCTTTCGGAATACGGAAGTAGGAAAACAATTCGCCCGACTGACCATAGAAGTAGTCATAACTCATGGTATTAACGAATCATCATCTCACGGTCTGCGGCACCTTTCATATACATGGCTTCCGCGATGTCATCCATCACCCGGAACAGTGCATCATCCAGTTCAAGATACTTCCGCCCTAGCTTTTCATCCAGCAGCCTCCGGAACTCACGTTCAATTTTGTCGCGCTCACAGGCAGCCCGCTGGTAGCGATGTGTTTTCATCAGCTCCGTCCATATTGGACGTACCATTTGTCGTAGTAGTTCAGCATAAAGTCTTTATCCATAGGCATCCTCCTTTTGAAATGTTTTGTGGGTAAAAATAAAAGCGCAGCTCTATCCATTCAGAGTAGAAGTTGCGCTTTGCTGCTAGTTTGTGTATCAAACCATCATATTCCTTCTGCGAGGTTGTTACTTTCAGATACGTTCTGTAAAGGGATGGATTTCTTATCAAAAAATGTTATAATAGGGGAAATTACTGTATAGAGGGGAATTTTTCATGGCAAAGAACAAGATTTTCTCATCTCTTATCGACAATAAAAGAGAAAGCTCTGGTCTTATAATGACATCTGTACTTGTTGCAGTTGGAGTCAATATGCTCTCAACAGGTATAGTTGATTTGTTGGGATTACGATTCGGGTTCCAAATAAAGGAAGTCATCCTTATCACAATCGGAATATTTTTGTCTCTTGGAGTTTTAGCATGGAACGCATGGACAAACTTCAGAAGACTTAATCAAACAAAAAAATTCGAAGGCTTTATTATCTATGATGAAATCAACCATAAGATTATCAGCGTACCAGAGTATACGATTTCTACTGATATGGCTCAGTACCAACAGTGGGCATCGTCCGAAAACAAAGCACTTGAGAAATTGTGGAAAGAAGACAACATAAGCCAATTTAGAAATTTCAGAGGAAAGATCGACCAAAACCTATTGAACACGTTAACTCAAAGTGGAACATTACTTACTGAATTATTGGAGTATTGTCTAATTGAAAAACTTTCTTTACACCTAACAGACTATTATAATAAGTTCGATGGCAAATTAAAGGTGCAAAAGTTCCAAAAAACTGATATTCCGCAGGTTTTATTAACCAACCGCTTTCTGCGGCTTTTCTCTGAAGACATGATAAACAGGGAAAGTTTTATGTGTTTGTCCAATAATTTTAATGATGAAAATGATGCTTGTAGCACTGTCTGTGTATTAAATTCTTCAGGGGCTTATTATCATAAATTTGATTTAACACTTCCTGAAAATAGCAAAATAACCAGAAAAAACAAGAACGAAATTATAATCGATACGCCGATCCTTACATTGTCATTAACAAGTTTGTTTTCTGGATTTAGCACAGCACTTCCTCATGATTTCTACAAATATTATCTAAGGTCTGCAAGTCAGCATTATACTTCCTTACACGATTATAAATTTAATGTAGAAATTTCCGTTAAATTTAAGCTGACATCTTTATTTATGAGAAAAAAGATGGATGTCTATTATTCATGGATTGATAGTTTTTTGGACGAGATAACCGAGTATATGGAAAAAGATAGATTTTTTGATAAAATAGACTGGAATGCTATTCATGCGTTGATTTATTGTACAAATAATATCAGTCATCTTGTGCCCAAGAGCTAAAAAATCAATCCGATATATTTACCATCCACTCTATAATCAAAAAGAGTAGCGTCTATTTCGTTAGAGTAGAAGCTGCTCTTTTGGTTTATATGTCAGGTTTTATTGGCATCTGTTTCGATGCACTGCCGTAGGACATCGCAGAATGCCATATCATTATCTACGGCAGCAATTGCAGCGTTAATCAAAGTTTCTCGGTCAGTATTGCCCCAGTTGATGTGCAGACCATATTCTAATGCCATGCAGCGAATCAATTCACGGGTGCTGCGGCCATTTCCCTCACGGAAAGGATGGATGATGTTCAGTTCCGCCATCGTCTGCGACAGATTTTGAATCTGCTTTTCTTCATTACGCTCGGCAAGCAGCTTTTTGGAGCGAATATTCTTGAACACGCGCTCCAATTCTCGGTCAATCAGGTCTGGAGAGTAGAACATCGTGTCACCCTTGCTGATCTGTTCCTTGCGGATATGTCCTGCAAAGGGGTACACATCTTCAAAAAGGAAACGGTGAATCCGAAACAGGTGAGTTTTGGTAAAACGTCCCTTGATTGGCTCCTGCAACAGAGCCATCTGTTTTACTGCCGTAAATTCTTCTTCGGCCTGTTTGAGTTCGGCTTTATCACGGATGTCCAGCTTGTTGATCAAAACATCCGTATCGGGGTAGCAATACATGGACTGCACCGTGGTGTAGACATCATATTTTGAGAACATAATCAGCCTTTCTTGATATACTGCATCTAGTTCACATGTAACACTTCACGTTATACCAACTGTTACAAACAAATTAAAGTCATGGGCTAAGTCTATAACAGTGTTTTCAAAAGAATCAATATCATTCTCAATTTCGATAATTGTATCATCGGGGAGAGAATCTGCGCCCGGAATATTTTCTTTTTTGATTTTCTCGAATTTTGCTCTTGTTAATTCTTGAATATCCATACAAAGATACCAAGCTTCAGAAAGTGACATTACTAAAGCATATCTGCTGGAACCTTTTTCTGACCGAAATGCTTTTATTAGTGCAATTAATACTTTGCAAACCGAGCAGTAGCGTTCATACAAGGTTCCTTGTTTATGATAATGCGTATGCTGCCGTGTGTAGAGAATTTCTTTGTAAAAAGTTTCTAGTCTGTCTATTTGTACCTTATGGTGGTTGTAAAATTTCTCCGTGAAATCCAAGAATTCCATTTCATCGGTTTTGTTTGTATCGTTAACTCCAAAAATTTCTTGAAGGTCAACACAATATCCGTTTTTGTCAGGATGTTTTGCGGGCATGGCAATATTATATCCACAATCGTTTCGTACCAACTCATTATCAGAACTTGAATAATACCGCACACCGATGTAATCTGTACTGTTTTTACCCAAATCATAAGCATTTGGGGAATAATATAAGCTTCAACAAACGATTTTTCCTTTTCTTTTGCAATGACTGAACAAGAAGCAATCAGTGGAAGGATAAAACAATATCCTCTGGCAAAAGACTTGCGTTCATCTTCCGTCCAACGTTCTTTTGGAAGTTCAGAAATAAGACTAAGCGTCGATGTTAAAGGGTTGAGATCTAATTGAATCAATTTTTTGTCATGCTTAACGGCCTCGAATTTTGCCCATTGAAATGAATCAGGCATTTTACACTCATACCATGCTACTCGTTTAGCACTTGCCATATAACTACATGGCATTCCGGGAACACTAAATCGATTCGCAGATGCCAATTGTCTTGAATTGCATGGAATGTGCAGAAATTGAAGTCGGTTATATTTATTATTTCCAGCCATAATCCGATAATATGGAATAGAATCAGCCACATATGCACTTGCCCGTCCAACTGGAGCAGTCGGCAGATGATTCTTCGCACTATCCATGGCCTGATTGAAAATATTAAAAGCTTCGATGTAGCGGTTATCTACATAAAGCTCATACGCTTGCATCAGTCTATCAGAAAAAATTTTAATTTGTTCTTTTTCTTCAGAGGTCATGAAGGTAGTTATCATGATATTCCTATTGTAATCATCCATCCAATTCTTCAAGCACTCATAAACTGTTTGCATACCTTGGTCTAGCGGAAATCGATATTCTTTTATCCATGAAAGCTCACAGTTCCAATCAAATGCACTTGGCATATTTAATCTCCTACATTTTTCCACCTATTTATCGATGGGGAGTCTGTTCAGCCCTTCTTCGCGTACTTTGCGCGCAGTTCATTCACGACCTGCTGATAGCTGGCCTGACCGCTGCCAATGCGGTCAAGGTTGCTTCGTGTATCTTTGCTGATGGTCATGCCCTCAATGGCAAAGGTTCCATACACATTGCGGAGGTTGCTCTTATGCTGGGCAGGGGTAGTATACTTGACGCTCATGGTTTGGCCTCCTTCTGATTTACATGATACTATATAAAGTTTATCGTGTATGCGTACTCTTGTCAATCTATAACTTGTTGTCAAATGTAAAAAGCGCATCTTCCATTCATTCAGAGCAGAAGTTGCGCTTTTACGGTACATCGTATTTTATTGTAAATTGAGATGCGATACATCTGAACCCCATGTGAGTTACATCTCAAGGGCCTGTAGCTCACTTGTCCGCCAGCCATATTACGCCCCAAACTGCATCATCTTGAAAATCAGCGGCTTGGTGGTCGTACTTACAGTCAGGAAAGTCCATTGGGCTGGCAGGGCATTTTATATGGACGAATATACGTTGATTTTTCTTTTCTCGCAGTGCATAAGGTGTGCACAAAAGCGATATTGCTGGGAGAGCGTTCGGTTCGCATCCGAGAGGTCAAGGGTTCGAATCCCTCTAGGTCCACTTTTAGCAGCAGCGTAATTTTAACGCTGCTGCTTTTCTTTTGTATCACTACCCGCACCAGACAAGGAAGATCCAAGCCTTTTCTCGAAAGAGAAGGGTTCGGATTTTTTGTTTTTGGCGGCGTGCCCCGCCGCACAACAAAAGCATCCGCAGTGCACTGCGGATGCTTATTTTTTATGCCGCGCCCTCTCTCCTGATGGGAGAGTCAGGGTATCGGCTGCGTTTTGATGTCATTTTTCGGAACACGCCTGCGTTCCTGGCTCCCCTTTGTAGAGCAACTGTCGAGCAAAGCGAGACTGAGAGGTTTTATCCCACCAGCTGCCGATAGGCATTGAGGGTCTTATAGGCGGGGGAGGAGCCATCGGGTGCGAAGCGGCCGCGGAACTTCAGATTCATCAGCCCCTGCTCCACGCACCACTGGGCTGCCTTGGCGGTATCCGGGTCCGCCACATCGGGGAAAGCGGGCTGGGCTGCAGGCTCGGGACGGCCTGCGGTGTTCCAAAGCAGTAGCGCGGTCTGGGCGCGGTTTTCGGGTACAGCCACGCCTTCCGGCAGCAGGGCTTTCAGCTGCTGCTCGGACACATAGCTGTACACGCCGTAGCCACAAGGCCCGCCACCGCTACGCCGCCAATAGCCAGCACCGCGATGCCTGCTCCGCCGTCACCGCCGCCGGTAGAGCCGCCACCAGTAGAACCGCCGCCGGAGGGAGGCGTCACCGGGGGAACGGTGCCGCCGGTGGAACCACCGCCGGTAGAGCCGCCACCAGTGGAACCGCCGGTGCCAGCCACATCCAGTTTGAAACTTACTTCCAACATACCGCTTCTGCACTTATAAGCGTAGTACACTACGTTTGTGCCTTCATCGACTGTCAGAATCTTTCCGTCGGCGTCGCCATTCACCCATCCTATAACTCGGTTTACATCAAAGTTCCCGGGCAGAGAGCTCAGGTCAAACGTACGGTCAGGGTTCAGGGTAACGGTGTAAACATTATTAAAATCGGAATGGTAAATATCCGTAATACTGAAATTGAGATTCGGGTTGTTGTCCAAATTCAGGCTGGTGAGATGGTTATTCTTAAGCACCAATGTAGTCAAGTCTGGACTGCTGCTGACGTCCAACGCGGTCAGCTGGTTGTTTTGGCACCTCAGCTCCTTCAAGGAAATCATATTCTTCAAATTCAGCTGGGTCAACTGGTTGTTGGCGCAGTTCAGTTCCTTTAAGGCACTCATATTGTTCAAATTCAGCTGGGTCAGCTTGTTGTTGGCGCAATTCAGTTTCTCCAGCCTTTATTTTCGCCCAGAATCAGCGATGTCAGCTTGTTGTTTTGGCATTCTACCTTATCAGATTGGGTTTATGGGTCACATCTACGTCCAGCCCTGTCAACCGATTCCAGGAACAGTCGAGTTCTCTCAGCCACTTACTATTTTGACATCCAGTTGCTCCAGATCATTGTTCGAGCAATAGAGATACTCCAACTCCAGATGCGACACATCCAGCTGTTCCAACGGGTTCTCGGAACAATACAGATAGTTGATAGCCGGGTTCTTGCTCAGTTCCAGCTGGGTCAGTTGATTCTTATTGCATTTCAACGTTTCCAGCTTTGGATTCTGTCTCAGGTCCAATTTCTGGATAGAATTGTTTCCGCAATTCAACACTTTCAGGTTGGGGAACGCCTCAATGCCTTCTAACCTGCTGATGTTCTTTCCTTCGACTTCGATTGTTTCGACTTTGCTTCGTTCTTCCACCGTGAGGACATCTCTGCCACCTGCTTTGTGGGTTTTGATGTAATTTCTAAAGCTATCGTCGGGGAAATTATCCTCATTGATGGGCAGACTGGTTTCAAAGATGAATGTGGGGTTTACTCCATTGCCGCAATTGTATTGGTAGCTCACCTCGTTTGCGCCCGCATCCACATTTAGCATCGTGCCGGAAACAGAGCCGCCGTTCAAGAAGGTTGCCTTGCTCACGTCAAAGTCGGGCAGTGTGGTCAAGTCAAACGTTCCGTCTGTACGGACAGCAATGGGACGCCTGTTGCCATCAGCATTTATAGTGCTTCCGATCATATGGGAAAAGTCCACACAAGCCAACCGATTCTTTGCACAATTCAGATTGCTCAAACTGTTGTTTTTGCTCAGGTCCAGCGATTTCAGTTGATTATCATTGCATATCAGAGATGTCAAGCCGCCATTCTGTTTCACGTTCAGTTCTGTCAATTTATTATTGCTACAATCCAGCTGTGTCAGCTGCGTCTGGTTCCCGACATCCAACTCCATCAGTTGATTTCCAGAGCAATTCAGTTCTTTCAGCTTGAAGCATTGGCTGACATCCAACGTCATCAGATCGTTGTTGGAACAATCAAATTTGACCAGTTCCCCCACGCTATCCATTACGATATTCGTTATTTTGTTATTGGAGCAATTCACCTCCTCAAGATTCAGCCAAGGAGAATGCCCAGATTCATGTGGGTCAGTTTATTATTGGAACAATTCAGTTTTTTCAGTCTGTATGAAAGAATATAAAGATAATCTTTCAGTTGATTGTCGGAACAATTCAGCTCCTCCAGTTTGAAATTCTTGCTAACATTAAGTGTTGTCAAACCGATACCGTGGCAATCCAGCGTTTCGAGATCTTCAAAGAAACTGATTCCTTCAAGACTTTTGATTGCATAACTGGTTGGAATCTTCATACTCTTGATATCCACATTGATCTTGCCATCGCCGTCTGTGTCATAGCATTCTTTGAGAAAGCGCCGAAATTCCGAATCCGGGAAATTAAGCTTATCAATTTCTGTGCTCGCCGTGTTTGCCGCAAACGCGCTGAAGGGCAAAAAGGTGAATACCATTGCCAGCGTCAACAGGGCGCTGACAAGACGCGTTCGTTTTGAGAATCGCTGTTTCATGGGGCGCTCCTTTCGTTTTATGCATTGTTTTTACTGTGCGGTAAAGGGTTTCAGCCGATCTGCGCGGTAGAGGGCAGGATGGTCATTCGCCCGTCCACCACCGCATCCAGCATCTCGTGCTCCCGGAAATACTCCATCAGGATATCCTGACAGGAGGTTGCCACGCTGCGGGGCTTCTGCAGCTTGCAGATGGTTTCGTAGGAGATGTTGAAAAAGCTCTCGATGTTTTTGAAGTGGTAGTTCTGCAAGCCCACGGTGAACAGGGCATCGTCGCCGATCTCCTTGCCCACCTCCTTGCCGCAGTAGGTAAAGTAATCAAAGTCGCCCTTGGCGCGGTCGTAGCGCAGCCGCAGGGTGGAGGGCAGCTGGTAGAACTCGGTGTGCCCGGCGTAGGCTTCCTCCCGCAGCATGTAGCGCAGCATCTGGCGCAGCTGCCGCCCCGTCACCTTGAACATGAATACGCCGTCATCGTAGGGGAAGCCCTCGATAAGGTCGCCGTAGGTGACGATGGGGCCAAGCTTTTCGGCCCGGATGCTGCCGGAGCCGATCAGCATCACATCCACCCCAAGCTGCGGGTGAAGATATCCGCAAACAGGTTGCCCAGCTCGGTCTCCCGGGTGCGCTCCGGGTGGGTCAGCTCCCGGCGGAAGCGCCCTACGATGTGGCTGTACTTTTCGTCCACCTGACTGGTGAAGCGGTGCAGCACCTGCTCCATGGCGGGGTTGCGGGGGCAGGTCTCGGCGCAAATGGGCACGGTGCGCCATGTGTAGGAATCGATGCAGTTGTTGTCCGTGTCCACGATGATGTCAAAGCGTCCGATCTGGTCGGTGCCGGTGCCCGCCTGCGCAATGACCACGCCGTTTTCCTCCACCGCGTGCTCCGGCAGGGTGTGGCTGTGCCCGCCGATGATCAGGTCCACTCCCCACGCCGGGTCCAGCTGGCGCGCCAGATGTTTGTCCTCCTCAAAGCCGATGTGGGTCAGCAGCACGGTAAAGTCGATGTCGATGCTGTTGTGGGCGTTGCAGATCTTGCCCACCTCGGCAGCGGCGGCAGCGGTGTCCACAAAGGACCCCACCAGCGACTCGGACTTGGTCTGGTTGATGACGTCCTGGGTGATGATGCCGATGAAGAGGATGTTCATGCCGTCCACCCGCAGGATCTTGTAGGGGGTGAACAGCCGTGTGGAGGTGTTCTTGATGTAGAGGTTTGCGTTGATGATGGGAAAGCGTGCGCATTTTTCGATGAACAGCAGATGCGCGATGCCGTAGTCCACCTCGTGGTTGCCGATGGTGACGATGTCCGGGGCAAGGGCGTTCATGATCTCAATGGTGGAAAGGCCCTTGTACTCCGAATCAATGACCGAGCCCCGGAACATATCACCTGCAATGGCGTAGATGGTGTTGGGCTCTTCGGCCCGCACCTTTTCGATGTAGCCGGACAGCATGGAGACGCCGCCCACCAGTTTTTCGTCCACCTGCTCTGCCAGAAAGTCTCCGTGCAGATCATTGGAGTGGAGGATGGTGATCTTTTTGGTCTGTTTCATGGTGCATTCCTCCGGTGTTGGTGTGCGCGTCGGTCAACCCATGGCCTCCTGCCGTGCAAAATAGACGGTGTTGACAAGGCTCAGGTAGCTCTCCTGGCCCTCCAGATAGACCTTGAGGGCAAGGGTGTCCTCGTCCTCCAGCATGACGGCGTAGCGGGAGCCGTCCTCTCCGGTAAAGGTAGCGTACCACTCCTGATTGGTCTGGAAGGGCACCTCCGGGGTGCCTCCTGATAGAACAGGTCGGCTTCCTCCACGTTCAGCTCCGGATAGGGGGTGATGTAGCTGGCGGTGAAGGGCAGCTGGCTGCCCTCGGTGTCGGCGTCGGTGGGCAAAAACACATCCGATCAGCGTCCTCCGGGGCAGTGTCAAAACGCCCTCGTCGGTGTCGCGGTAGATCTCCAGCCAGTTGCCCTCCAGCGACCAGGGGCTGGTGTCGGTCTCCCAGTCGTCCCCTTCCGGGTAGATGGTAAAATCGCACACGCCCTCGCTTCCACCACATGGCCGTTCTCGCCGGAAAGGAAGGGGCTGAATACCAGCTCTTCGCCGGTGCTGGGGTACAGTTCCACCTCGGTGTTGGGGACGATATCGCTGATGTTGCACAGCAGCAGGATGGGCTGACCGTCCTCACTGTAATAGAGCTGTTTACCGCGCTGGAGCGGTTTTTCGGCATCGTCTGTCAGGCTCGTCTCGTAGACGAACAGGGTGGCCTGCGCCTCCTGCGGGAAGATGCAGTACAGGTCGCACCCGCCCTCCGGTGCCACGACCCAGTGATCCTGCGGGATGTCGTAGACGAAGCCCCACAGCTCCCGCAGGCCCTGCTGGCTGTCCAGCACCTTCTGCACATCGGTAGTGATCTCATAGGAGCCGCCCAGATAGAGCACGCAGGCGCGGTATTCGTCCTCCCCTGCCAGAAGGCGCATGTAGGTCACGTCCTCCGGCTCGGTGTACTCCTGTTTGGCGGAGGGCGATGCGATCATGTTGTCTCCGTCCAGCATTTTTCGGGCTTGGAGCTGGACGCGCTGCTGCCTTTGCCGCAGCCCGCCAGACCGATGGCCAGCGCCAGCAGGGCGGCAGAAGCTTCAGGTTTTTCATAGGTTCTCCTTTCTCATGCCCTGCCGGGGCGCGCCTCAGAGGCAGCGCCGGGCGTGGGTGGTTGGAAAAATCGTCTACGCCCTCCACCGGCACAGGGCTGCTGGTCCCGGCAGAAAGCCGGGGCGACCAGTCCAGCGCGCGGCCGGTGGTGCAGTAGACCACCGCCGTGATGTCGGGGGTGTCAGGGGTGCCGTTGCACAGCAGCAGAATGGGCTGGCCATCCTGCTTGCAATAAAGCTCCCGGCCCGTCTGGTGCGGGTACTGGGGGGCCTGCTTTTCGTAGAGGAACAGGGTGTCCCGGCTGCGGACGGCAAAGATGCAGTATAGCTCCCGCCCGCCGCCCGGTGCTGTGACCCGGTGGTCTGCCGGGATATCCGCAACAAACTGCCACGGCTGTTCCTGCAGGCTGTCCAGCGCAGCGTCCACATCGGCGGTGCGCTCCGGGACGCTGCCCAGATAGAGCACTGCGGCAAGGCTGCCGTTCTGTTCGGCCTGCTGCCGCAGCTGCGCTACGGTCACAGCGTCCGGCCGGAAGCACTGTCCGAAGCTGCCGCGCCGGAGCGGATGGGGTCGCCGTCCACCGGCCCGCAGCCCGCAAGGCTCAGGGTCAGCGCCAGCAGGGCGGCAAACAGCTTCATGGTCAGGCCTTTCATCTTACGCCCACGGGTCGGCAGACGTGGGGATGCGGATGCCGGTCATCAGGTACTGCTCCCACAGAAACCACTGTCCGTTGCCCTTGCGGCGCAGCTTGATGGGGCGGGGATCATCGGCACCGCCGCAGGGGATGAACAGCTTGCAATAGCCCTCCTCCACGTTGGAGGTGTGATTGCTGCCCACCAGCAGGGTGAAGGGCTGGCGGGGGGTATAGCCGTTTTCCGGCGATGCACCCACAAAGTAGGAGAAGGGGATGTAGCTCTTGCCGTCCCGGAAGCGGTCGTTCAAAAAGGAGATATCCTGCCCGTTCAGCGGACGGGGGCCGCGCAGCCAGTTGAGCATCTCCTTTCCGATGTTTTTATCGGCACCGTAGGCGCACAGTGCGCAGACGGTGAGAGCTGCGGTCTTAAAGGGGGTGTCCAGACTGGCCTCCGGCAGTGCCTGCATCTGGGCAAGGCTTTCCGGCAGAGCCTGAAAGGTAAAGGTGACGGTCTGGTTGCCGGAAACATTTGCGGCGGCCTGCTTCATCTTATCAAAAAGTCCCATGAAAATACTCCTTTCTGTTTCAGCTGTGAGGGTTCAGCTCCGGTTCGGGTCATGGCGGGGCACAGTCCGCCTGCGAACGATCTTCTGGTTCAGATCCAGACTGAGGTTTACAAAATAACCGTTTTCAAAATACCATGCAAGGTCCTTTGTGTCCATGCCAACGCTGTTGCACAGCCACCGCAGGGGCACCTCCGGCCCGGAGTAGCTCTCCACCCTGCGGGCGATGGTTCTTGCATGGTAGCGGCGTTTTTCGTTGCGTGCGAACAGAACAAGGGGCACTGCGCCCACCACGATCCAGAACACATACCCGACAACGTGGGAGGTGTCCTTGACCTGCAGGTCCAGGCAGAGGGTATACAGCCCGCCGACAGAGCAGAACACGCAGAAGGCAAGCCCCGCATTCCGCAGCCATTTGAGGACACGGGGGATCTCGCCGCGGGCTTTTTCCGAAAGATAAGGTTCATAAACATGCTCCTTTCAGAACGAACCGCCTCCGCCGCCGTGGGTCGTGCCGCTGGAGGAGGTGTGGGTGGAGCTGCCGCCGGAGCTGTCGGAGTCCTTTGCCTCCACATGCTCCGTGCGCTGCACATCCCGGTACAGGAACAGCTCCCGGCTGTTGGTCAGGTTCATGCTGCCCTCCCGCACATAGCTGGCGGCATTCTCCTGGAACGCCACGCTGCGCAGCTGGCTTTTCATTACGCTGACGACGACCCATGCCAGCACAAGGCCGATGCCCAGCGCAAGGAACAGGTACATGAGAGACAGCGGCTCCCGGGGCAGGTTATTCACATCGTAGGGGTGGCCCGCCCGGGCAGCATCGATGTAAGTATCCGACCATTGGACAAAGGTGCGGAAGGCACCGGCGTAGTCTCCATCGGCCATGAAGGGGGTCATCTGCTGGCCAAGGTACTGGATGCCGGCATCCGTAAAGGCGGTGATGCCGTAGCCGCAGGTGGAGATGTGCCACTTGCGGTCGCCTACGCTCACCAGCAGCAGCACGCCGTCCATATCGGGGCCGTAGCCGTACTGGCAGTAGTCATACAGATCATCGGCAAACTGCTCCATGCTGTCGGCACCAACGCTTTCCATCGACTCGATGGTGGCAATGGTCACATCGAAGCTCTGGCGCAGGCTCAGCTCTTCCAGTGCGTCCTCCAGCTCGTTGTCCTCGTCCTCGGTCAGCACCTCAGCGTCGTCGAACATGCGGTAGTACAGGTCGGCAAAGCCGCCCTCTACCGCAAAGGCCGGAACAGCCAGCGCCGCCGCAAGAATCAGTGCTGCCAGCGCCGCAAAGAGGGAGTGCAGTCGGTTGGAAGTCTTTTTCATCGTTCGTCCCTCCTTTACAGGATCCGTGCCAGCCACAGCAGCCACATCACGCCGTAGGACGCGGCGGAAAGGGCAGCCGTAAGGCCCAGCATCCACTTGCGGGCAGCGCCCTTGTCCACGGGCAGGTCACCCACGAATTTGCCGGTCTGACCATTCATGGCAAACAGGTAGTTTTCACCCCGCCAGCTGGTGCTCAGCAGCCAGACCGGGAACAGCGCGTACTTTGCCTTGCCGCCGTGCAGCTGGATGCTGCTGTTTTCCACCTTGACCGAATCGTAGCCGGTAACGGTCTGCTGGAACGTCTCCTCAGTGGAGCGGCGGATGCGCTTGTTGGCCCGCTCGATGCTGTCCTCGGCGTTCACATCGTATTTGTCCGCCACATAGCCGGCCAGATAGGCGGTCTGGAAGGGGATGGCATCCTGCATGGCAAAAGGCTCGATGGACTCCATCAGGTCGTCCTCGATCTTGGACGAGCCGTCCACCGGCACTGCGTCAAAACCCAGGGTGCCGTCCCGCCGGACGGAGTAGTAATTGGTCTCGGTATAGTCGTATTTGCTGTCCGACCAGCAGCGGGTCCGGGTGGCGGTGAACCGCAGCTGAGCGTCGGCATCGCTGTCGAAGAGCCAGAAGGGCACATACACGCCCTTGATCTCGTCGATGTGGTTCTGGCTGCGGAACACCCGGGGCAGCAGGGTCTTGCCCTTGAGATGCTCCTGCAGCTTTGCCTTGGCGGCCTTTTTGTCCAGCTTGAAGGGGATGATGAGGTCGGGCCGCAGGGCCCCAGCAAACTGTCCGGTGAGGACGATGGGGTTGCCGCAGAAGGGGCAGGCGGACGCCGCCATGGTGTCGTCGCCCACGATCTCGCCGCCGCAGCTCTTGCAGCTGTAAGTATGCAGACTGGCGGTCTCCCCTTCTGCCAGCTGCCGCCGGGGGTGGTCCACTCCATCTCGCTGGGCTTTTCGTCCTTCAGCTCCTCGTCATAGCCCTTGAGGGTATCCACGTCGAACTCGGTGTCGCAGTAGGGGCATTTCATCTTCTGGGTGGCGCTGTCAAATTGGATGGCGCCATCGCAGCAGGGGCACTTGTATTCCAGCATTCCTGCCATAGCGTTTCCTCCTGTTGTTCCAAAGGGGGCCGAGGGCTTTTCCCCGGCCCCGCTGTTTTTGCGTTGGTCTTCCCGCCGAAGCGGTCGGCTCAGAAATCCGTAGTGATGCGGAACACCACCGGCTCGTCCGGCTCGGTGGCTTTGCCGTGGTGGCCCACTGCCAAGAAAGCGTTTTCTTCCAGCGGCAGGAAAACATCAAAGGTGCAGAAGTCGCCGCACAGCTGGCACAGGGTCTCGCGCTCACCCACGGGAAGGGACTTTTCCAAAAAAGTGCCGTCCGGCGTGTACAGCTCCCACATATAGCCTGTGTCCAGCAGATAGCCGTTGGGGCGCTTCATCATCACGGCGTCAAAGCTGCCCACCGGCTGCGAGCTGCGGGCCAGCTCATTGCCGTCCAGATCAAAGGCGGCAAAGTAGTAGTCTCCGCTGGAGTCCGGCTCGCCCACCGTCAGCAGCTCGTCTCCGCTGAGGTTCAGGGAGGGCATGCTGCAGAAGGGGCCGATCTCGTTGTCGCCCTCCAGCGTCAGCTCAGTGTACTCGCCGTCCTGCACCAGCACCGGTGCGGAGTCGGTCCAGTAGATTACGGTCAGATCCCGATCCTTGGAGGAATAGCAGCTGCCCATGTAGTCCAGTGCGTCGCCGGGCTCTTCCGGGTCGCTGCTGTTCAGATCGTAGCAGTAGACATCAAAGGGATCCATGGCGTACAGGATGCCATTGCGGTCGATGCTGAGGGCGTTGCTTCCGTCAATGTTGTACTCTGCCACCGGGGTCATCCGGTCGTCCTTGATGGCATACTCGAAGATTTTAGCAGACTGCTCTTCATCGTCCTCGTTGTAGAAGCTGAAGAAGTAATTGCCCGGTAGCTGTCCGCATGGATGCAGTGATGCGCTCCGTCCAGTTCCCGGCGGACGTCAAAGGGATGTACTGCGCCTTGAAGGTGTATTCGCCGATGGTCAGCTCCCCGGTCTGGAACTGGGGCACAGGGGCCCCTGCAGGGCGGCTTTGTCCACTGCTGATTCCGGCTGTGCCGAAGCGGACGGGGCACTGCTGCTGGAAGCCGGTGCACTGGAAACGCTGGATG
>ENA-OQHA01000677-OQHA01000677.1-human-gut-metagenome-genome-assembly--contig:-NODE-677-length-16114-cov-2.901795_pt1 | contig 16114 bp, 24 predicted proteins | sample MGYA00242558_ERZ504707 | MGnify/ENA primary metagenome ERZ504707 (study PRJEB26092, sample SAMD00036197) | human gut metagenome | host: Homo sapiens | study: EMG produced TPA metagenomics assembly of...
ATCCAGGATCAGGATATTGGCACCGGAGATCATCATCTTGGAAAGAAGACTAGCGAACCTTTTCACCACCGGAAAGAACACGGACACGTTTTACACCATCCTCACCAGGGAAAAGCATACGGCCAAGGAATCCACGGACGTAGGTTGCGTCCTTGATCTCGGAGTACTGTGTCAGCCAGTCGGTGATAGTAAGGTCGTTATCGAATTCCTGTGTGTTATCCTTCGGGAAATATGCCTGGGAAGTGGTAACGCCCCATTTGTAATTTCCTTCATCCGGCTCCATTTCACCTGTAAGGATTTTGAAGAAGGTTGTGATGGCCTGCTCGTTGGCACCCACAAAGGCAACCTTATCTTCACGACCAAGAGTGAAGGAAATGTTGTCCAGAACCTTTACTCCATCAATGGTCTTGGACAGATTTTCCACCATGAGGACCTCGTTTCCAATCTCACGGTTCGGGCGGAAGTCGATGTATGGATATTTACGGCTGGAAGGACGCATGTCATCCAGCTGGATTTTTCCAGGGCACGCTTTCTGGAAGTCGCCTGCTTGGATTTGGAAGCATTGGCGCTGAAACGGGAGATGAACTCCTGGAGCTCTTTGATCTTCTCCTCTTTCTTTTTGTTGGCCTCTTTCATCTGCTTGATCAGAAGCTGGCTGGATTCAAACCAGAAGTCGTAGTTTCCGGCATAAAGCTGGATCTTGCCATAATCGATATCAGCAGTATGTGTGCAGACCTTGTTCAGGAAATAACGGTCATGGGATACTACGATAACCGTATTGTCAAAATTGATCAGGAACTCCTCCAGCCATTCGATAGCAGGAAGATCCAGGTGGTTGGTCGGCTCATCAAGAAGAAGGATATCAGGATTTCCGAAAAGAGCCTGTGCAAGAAGAACCTTGACTTTCATACTACCGGTAAGGTCTGCCATCTGTGTATAGTGGAACTCGGTGTCGACTCCGAGACCGTTGAGAAGAGTAGCAGCATCGGACTCTGCTTCCCATCCGTTCATTTCTGCAAACTCACCCTCAAGCTCGCTGGCACGGATGCCATCTTCGTCTGTGAAATCTTCCTTTGCGTAAATGGCTTCTTTCTCTTTCATGATCTGATAGAGTCTTTCATTACCCATGATGACAGTATCCAGAACCGGATAAGCATCATATTTGAAGTGATCCTGCTGTAGGAAAGAAAGTCTCTGACCGGGGGTGATCACAATGTCGCCCTTGGTAGGCTCAAGCTGACCGGAAAGGATTTTGAGGAATGTAGATTTTCCTGCGCCGTTGGCGCCGATCAATCCATAACAGTTACCCTCTGTAAATTTGATGTTAACGTCTTCAAACAGCGCTTTTTTTCCAACGCGCAGTGTGATGTTATTTGCTGAAATCATATCATACCTCTTTTTTCATTAAATAAATATCGTTTCAATTACATACGAAAGCATTACAATCGTTTCCTATTGTACCGTAAACTGAAAAATTTGCAAGCTGTATTTTCCTTTTTTCGGCTAAATAAAGGAAAAACAGGGGATTACTATGAATCACAGGAAAATAATAACCTTTTATTATATAAAAAAATGGGTTATACTGTCGTATGTGGTAATGAAGTATTCCGGGGATATGGATATCCGGCTCTCTGGCACATCAGAAACACCCAGGAACGTGGCAGATCGGATGGAATGCGGAAACTATCATAAATCAGCAGCTTAGTTGAACAGAAGAGAGGTTAAAAATGTTTATCACCAGAGAAAGCGATTATGCGATGCGGGTTATCCGCGCATTGATGTGGGAGCCGCGTTTGAGCGTCAGCGAGATCTGTGAGAGGGAATCGATCACAGCACCCTTTGCATACAAGATACTGAAGAAGCTTCAGAATGCAGGGCTCGTGGAAGGATACCGCGGAGTTCATGGCGGTTACGCGCTGAAGAGAGATCCGGAAGAACTGTCATTATATGAGATATACAGTGCGATCGATCCGGATATGTCCATCATTGAGTGCCTGAATGGCACATATCAGTGTCCAAGGAACGGACAGGACGGAGTTCCCTGCCATGCACATGATGAGCTTCAGGAGATCCAGGATCAGCTGTGGACAATGCTCCGTCGGAAATCCATGAAGGATCTTTTCGGAAAAGAGGAGAAGTGATTCCCGGATGTGAGTTGGGATAAGCGTATGAGATGATAAGGAGAGCAGTTTGGAGAGGAAAAATTCCGAACAGCTCTTTTTTATTTGTGAAAAAGATAACGGCGTTTGTACAGGATAATATACAAAAAACAATGAAAGAAAATGGACATAACTGGGAATCTATGATATAATAACCAATGGAATTTTAGGCCTTCATAAGCCTAAATAATATATTTTTTAACAAACCTTTAAGGAGGAAAAAACAATGGCAAGAAAGATGAAAACCATGGATGGTAACCATGCAGCCGCTCATGCATCATACGCTTTTTTCTGATGTAGCTGCTATTTACCGATTACCCCTTCATCTGTAATGGCTGAGGCTACAGACGAGTGGGCAACTCAGGGAAGAAAGAACATCTTTGGACAGGAAGTACAGGTTACAGAGATGCAGTCTGAGGCAGGTGCAGCAGGTGCCGTTCACGGTTCTCTGGCAGCAGGTGCCCTGACTACAACCTACACAGCTTCCCAGGGTCTTCTGCTTATGATCCCGAACCTTTACAAGATCGCTGGTGAGCAGCTTCCGGGAGTTATCAACGTATCTGCCCGTGCACTTGCTTCCCACGCACTTTGTATTTTCGGTGACCATTCCGACGTTATGGCCTGTCGTCAGATGGATGTGCAATGCTTTGTGAGTCTTCTGTACAGGAGGTTATGGACCTTACACCGGTTGCTCATCTTGCAGCAATCAAAGGAAAAGTTCCATTCATCAACTTCTTCGACGGATTCCGTACATCTCATGAGATCCAGAAGATCGAGACATGGGACTATGAAGATCTGAAAGATATGGCAGATATGGACGCGATCGCAGAGTTCCGTAACCGTGCTCTGAACCCGAACCATCCATGTCAGAGAGGTTCCGCTCAGAACCCGGATATCTTCTTCCAGGCAAGAGAGGCATGTAATCCATATTATGACGCTCTTCCGGCAGTTGTTCAGGAGTACATGGACAAAGTTAACGAGAAGATCGGAACAGATTACAAACTGTTCAACTACTACGGAGCTGCTGACGCTGAGCACATCATCGTAGCTATGGGTTCCGTAAACGATACCATCGAGGAGACCATCGATTACCTTATGGCAGCTGGCAAGAAGTCGGTGTTGTTAAGTTCGTCTTTACAGACCATTCTGTGCACAGGCTCTTATCGATGCAATCCCGGATACAGTTAAGCAGATCTCTGTTCTTGACAGAACAAAAGAGCCAGGAGCTCTTGGCGAGCCTCTGTATCTTGATGTTGTTGCAGCTCTTCGCGACAGCAAGTTCAGCGATGTTAAGATCTTTACAGGACGTTACGGACTTGGTTCCAAAGATACAACACCTGCACAGATCGTAGCAGTATATGAGAACACTGAGAAAGAGAAATTCACAATCGGTATCGTTGATGATGTTACAAACCTTTCTCTTGAGACAGGCGCACCACTTGTTACAACACCAGAGGGAACAACAAACTGCAAGTTCTGGGGACTTGGAGCTGATGGTACTGTAGGTGCTAACAAGAACTCCATCAAGATCATCGGTGATAACACAGACATGTACGCTCAGGCTTACTTCGATTATGACTCCAAGAAGTCCGGCGGTGTTACAATGTCTCACCTTCGTTTCGGTAAGAAACCGATCAAATCCACATACCTGATCCACAAAGCAAACTTCGTTGCATGTCATAATCCGTCCTATGTTAACAAATATAACATGGTACAGGAGCTTGTTGACGGAGGTACATTCCTTCTGAACTGTGCTTGGGATATGGAAGGACTTGAGAAACATCTTCCAGGACAGGTTAAAGCTTTCATCGCTAACCACAATATCAAATTCTACACCATCGATGGTGTTAAGATCGGTATTGAGACTGGCATGGGACCAACACGTATCAACACAATCCTTCAGTCCGCATTCTTCAAACTTACAGGAATCATCCTGAGGAGCAGGCTATCGAGCTTATGAAGCTGCTGCTAAAGCTACTTACGGACGTAAAGGTGATGACGTTGTTAAGAAGAACTGGGCAGCTATCGATGCCGGTGCTAAACAGATTGTAGAGGTTCAGGTTCCGGAGAGCTGGAAGAACGCTGAGGACGAGGGACTCTTCATGTCTCACGCATCCCACGGTGCTCAGGAAGCTCAGGACTTCGTAAACAACATCCAGTGCAAGATCAATGCTCAGGAAGGTAACAGCCTCCCAGTATCTGCATTCAAGGATTATGTAGATGGTACAACACCATCCGGAACAGCTGCATATGAGAAACGTGGTATCGCAGTTAACGTTCCTGTATGGGTTCCGGACAACTGTATCCAGTGTAACCGCTGTGCATACGTCTGCCCGCATGCTGCAATCCGTCCGGTTGCTATGACAGCAGAAGAGACAGCTAACGCTCCAGAGGGAATCAAGACACTTCCACTTACAGGAATGAAAGACTATACATTCACAATGACTGTATCCGCTCTTGACTGTACAGGATGTGGTTCCTGCGCAAATGTCTGCCCAGGAAAGAAAGGCAACAAAGCTCTTGAGATGGCTCCGCTTGAAGCTAACACAGAAGAGCAGAAATTCTTCGATTACGGTGTAACACTTCCTCAGAAGGAAGACGTTATCGCTAAATATAAAGAGACAACTGTAAAAGGCAGCCAGTTCAAACAGCCGCTCCTTGAGTTCTCCGGCGCTTGTGCAGGTTGTGGTGAGACACCATACGCTAAGCTGATCACACAGCTCTTTGGTGACAGAATGTACATTGCAAATGCTACAGGATGTTCCTCTATCTGGGGTAACTCTTCACCATCTACACCATACACAACAAACGCTAAGGGACAGGGACCTGCATGGTCAAACTCTCTGTTCGAGGATAACGCAGAGTTCGGTTATGGTATGCTTCTTGCACAGCGTGCGATCCGTGGCGGTCTGAAAGAGAAGATCGAAGACCTTGTAGCTAACGGAACAAACGAGGATGTTAAGACAGCTGGTCAGGAATGGCTGGATACTTATGCTGTAGGCGCAACAAATGGTGCAGCTACAGAGAAACTCGTTGCAGCTCTTGAGGCTTGCGGATGTGACAAGGCTAACGAGATCCTTGCACAGAAAGACTTCCTCTCCAAGAAATCCCAGTGGATCTTTGGTGGTGACGGATGGGCTTACGATATCGGATTCGGTGGTGTTGACCACGTTCTTGCAAGCGGACGTGACATCAACGTTATGGTATTCGATACAGAGGTTTACTCCAACACAGGCGGACAGTCTTCCAAATCTACACCGACAGGTGCGATCGCTCAGTTCGCAGCAGGCGGAAAAGAGACTAAGAAGAAAGATATGGCATCTATCGCAATGAGCTATGGCTATGTATATGTAGCACAGATTTCCATGGGTGCTGACTTCAACCAGACTGTAAAAGCAATCGCAGAGGCAGAGGCATATCCGGACCATCCCTGATCATCGCTTACGCTCCATGTATCAACCATGGTATCAAGAAAGGTATGAGCAAAGCTCAGACAGAGGAAGAGCTGGCAGTTAAGTGCGGATACTGGCACAACTTCAGATTCAACCCGGCTGCTGAGAACAAGTTCAGCCTTGATTCCAAGACACCGGATATGGAGAACTATATGGACTTCCTGAACGGTGAGGTTCGTTACAATTCTCTGCAGCGTCAGAATCCTGAGAAAGCTGCAAGACTGTTTGCTAAGAACGAGTCTGAGGCTCAGGCTAGATATGAGTATCTGCAGAAACTTATCACTCTTTACGGAGCAGATAAGAAAGAAGACTAATTATTGATCAATAGTTACTGTTTATACAGTGTGCTTGCTGATTAAGCATTAGGTGACAGGCCTGCGGTGTTTAGCGCACCGCAGGCCTTTTTTCATATACAGGAGAGATATACATGAAGAGAATTTTTTCGAAGGAGAAATCCCGGAAAGAGAAAAAAGCAGATTTTTATATTCTGTATACGATTGTTTTTGCGGCGATCTCGCTGTTTATTTACAGTTGTTTTTATTTCAATGGAAAATCCCTGATCTGGAGTCATGACGGTGTTCCGCAGCACATCAATGCATTGGCCTATTATGGAAAATATCTGCGGAATGTTCTGCAGACGCTGGTGACGGAGCATAAGCTTTCCCTTCCTATGTGGGATATGCATATCGGATACGGTTCCGATATCCTTACAACACTTCATTATTATGCGATCGGTGATCCGCTGACCTTACTGTCCGTTTTTGTACCGGAAAAAGACACAGAGATCTTATATGAGATTCTGATCTTTCTCCGCATTTATCTGGCGGGTATCACATTCAGCATTTACTGCTTTTACCGCAAGAATCCCAAACAGGCCACATTTCTTGGAAGCCTTGTTTATATTTTTGCAGGATGGACCATTTATGCGTCTATGAAGCATCCATATTTTTCCAATCCCATGATCTATCTGCCGCTGGTCCTTATGGGAATTGAAAAGATTTACAAAAAAGAAAAGCCATACCTTTTTATCTGTGCGACGGCTGTAGCGGCAATGTCTAATTTTTATTTCTTTTATATGATCAGTATCTTTATGGTGCTGTATGCAGCTTTCCGGTATTTTGGAATATTCCGTAAGCGTTCAGTAAAAGATGTATTTCAGTGGTTCCTGAAATTTGCTGGCTTTTATCTGGTCGCACTTATGATCGCTGCACTGATCTTTTTACCTGTGGTCATGACTCTGTTTGGAACAGAGCGCTTTCAGGCGCAGAATTATGTGCCGCTGTTATATGACCGCATTTACTACGAAAAATATCTCGGCTGTCTGATCGGCGAAAATATGATCCAGTGGGGAGTTGCTGGATATTCCGCAGTCGCAATGGCAGGCGTGTTTGTGATCTTTTCCAAAAAGAAAAAATATACGGGACTGAAGCTGGGATTTGTGCTTCTGAATCTGTTTTTGCTGATCCCCTTTGCAGGTCATGTACTGAATGGATTTTCATACGTGTCCAACCGATGGATCTGGGCGTATGGAATGCTGATCGCATATATCCTGGTACAGGCATATCCGGAACTGTTTACGCTGGGCATCAGGGAAAAACGACGGATATTTGTGATGCTGCTGATATATGGCGTGCTGGCACTGTTTTCAGAATCCGCCCGTACGGAACGCAATATCATGGCACTGATGATGCTGGTCCTGGCTGTGTTTACAGTGGTTTCCTACGGAAACGTATTTACACAGGGAAAATATCTCTGTGGAATGATCGTGGCCGTGCTTGTGACAAGCATCCTTCTGAATGTTTCATACCAGTATTCTTACGAAAAAGATTATCTGTCAGAATTTGAGGAAAAGGATCAGGCACTGGAGAAGCTTCAGTCCGGACCGGACAAAGCAATCCGGTCAATGGACGATTCAGCGGTTACCAGATATGACCAGTACAAAACGGGCTCTTATGTAAACACTGCCATGTATATGGGAACCAACAGTACTTCCTATTATTTCAGTGTGGCCAATGGAAATATCAGCGTTTCTTTGATGAGATGTATCTGAATACCCCCTGGGATTATCATTACAGCAGCCTGGACGGACGGAGTATCCTGGATCGTCTTGCCTCGGTGAAATATTTTGCCATCAAAAAAGCGGATATGGGTATCTGCCATACGGCTATGACAGTGAAGCAGAAGTCACAAAAAATACAGGATCTACGAAGACGAGGATTCCCTTCCTCTTGGTTATACCTATGATTCCTGGATCCCCAGAGAAAAGTATGAAAAGCTTTCCGTGACCGAAAAGCAGCAGGCACTCCTGCAGGGGGCAGTTCTGGAGGACAGCAGTCTTTCTGAGACAGACCTCATCTTGACGATAAGAAAGCAGATTTTACACTGGAAGCAGGAAAAGGCTGTAAGATCAAAGACGGAAAGATCATTGTGGCCAAAGAAGGAGCAACCGTACAGATCGGATATCAGGGAGAGCCGGAGGCAGAGGTTTATCTTGTGGCAAAAAATCTGGATTTTAATGCCTATTCTCCACGTGCAGTGGTCAGTGATAAAAAATGGGATTCCATGACAGAATATGAGAAGAATACTGTGCGCTATGAAGATAATAACTGGCGCTACTGGAAAGAAAGCAAGGAATCAGCAGTGGATGTTTCGCTGGGCTCCGTGGACAAGACTATCCGGATCTTTACAGATAAATACAACGGCTACAGCGGAAGACATAATTTTCTTCTGAATATGGGATATAAAAACTATTCTGCCGGAACCATGACCCTGACGTTTTCCATGCCGGGAGAATATACCTTTGATGATCTGTATGTGGTATGTCAGCCCATGTCTTCTGTTGAAGAACAGACAGAGGAGCTTGGAAAAGAAGCTCTTCAGAATATCAAAATGGAGACAAATTGCATTCGTGGAGATATCACAACCACTTCCGATAAGATCCTGGTATTTTCCATTCCCTACAGCGCAGGCTTTACCGCCTATGTAGATGGAGAAAAAACAGAACTTGTGAAGGCAAACAGTATGTATATGGGACTGGAATTAAAAAAGGCAGGCATACGATCACGCTCAGATATTGTACACCGTATATTGTGCCCGGAATGATACTGACGGTGATCGGCCTTATCCTGTTTGCCGGGATCGTAATATCTTACCGCGCCGGGGAAAACAAAAAGAAAGGGGAAAACAGGAGAAATGAGCCGATTATCGGTAGTTTTGCCTGCCTGTAACGAGGAACCGATGCTGGAGAAAACCTGCCGGACTCTCAGAGAGCTCCTGGGGCAGGCCGGGATCCTTTATGAACTGGTCCTGGTAGATGACGGTTCCTCTGACGGAACCTGGGCAGCGATAGAAAAAGTATCCGGAGAAGATAAAAATGTGACAGGTGTGCATTTTTCCAGAAATTTCGGGAAAGAAGCAGCAATTGTGGCCGGCCTTGCACAGGCATGCGGAGATGCGGTGGCTGTGATGGACTGTGACCTGCAGCATCCGCCGGAAATCCTCCTGGAAATGTACCGGCTCTGGAAGCAGGGCTACGAGGTTGTGGAGGGTATCAAGAAAAATCGTGGAAAAGAAACTCTTTTTCACAGAAAAAGTGCCGGATTTTTCTATCGGATCATGTCCCGTGCCACCGGCTTTGATATGGAAAATGCTTCCGATTTCAAGCTGCTGGACAGGAAAGCGGTGGAGAGTGTTCTCGCCATGCCTGAACGGAGCATGTTTTTCCGGGCGGCATCGTCCTGGATAGGCTTCAAAAGCATCTCCGTACCTTTTGAGGTGCAGGAGCGTGAGGCCGGAGAATCCAAATGGTCTGCAGGAACGCTGATCAGCTACGCGTTTCGGAATATCGTGGCATTTACAACACTTCCGCTGCAGTTTGTAACAGCCGGTGCTGTGGGTTGCTTTGGGTGCTCCCTGCTCCTTCTGGTCTATTCTCTGGTCCGGTATTTTTCCGGGCATGCGGTGGAAGGCTATACCACACTTCTGATCGTGATGCTCTTTATCGGAAGTGCCGTGATGATGAGCCTCGGGATCATCGGATATTATATCGCCAGGATCTATGAGGAAGTAAAACGCCGTCCGAGATATATCGTGTCAAAGATCATACGAGGAGGAGATACCAATGAAAAAGTGGATCCTTAAATTCTATGAAAATGATGTGATCCGTTATATTTTCTGGGGTGGTTGTACGACTCTTGTAAATCTGTTAAGCTTTTATATCATGAGGGCAATGAAAATCCCGCTGATGAGTGCCAACATCATATCGATCATCCTGGCGATCCTGTTTGCCTATGTTGTGAATTCCAGATTTGTATTTCATGACCGCTGTGAAACATGGAGGGATCATATACAGCCCTTTCTGAAATTTATAAGTGCCCGTCTGGTGACCATGGTCATTGAGGTAGGCGGTGTATGGCTTCTGGCGGAGATTCTGGGATTGCAGGATATGTTTGCAAAATTCTGCACACAATTTATCGTGCTGGCGTTGAATTATATTTTTAGTAAATTTATTATTTTTACCACAGGTAAAGGATTGGAGGTAGCAAATGATGACTTTGGATGAGGCAGTGAAGAAGTCCGCCTCTGGATGAAAAGGCTATGGAGGGGGCGAGAAAAAGATGGGACAGTATTGCAAAGCCCCTGCATTCTCTGGGAGAACTGGAGAATATGCTGACACAGATCGCCGGCATCACAGGTACACCGGAGATACGTGTGGAGAAAAAAGCGGTGGTTGCCATGTGCGCGGATAACGGAGTTGTAGAAGAGGGTGTGACCCAGACCGGACAGGAAGTGACGGCTGTCGTGGCTGAGAATTTTCTGGAAGGGACTACTACCTGCTGTGTGATGTGTCGTCAGTGTGGAGCAGAGCTTTTTCCTGTAGATGTGGGAATGGTCACAGATACAAAGGTCCGTACAGATCTTAAGGTTGCCTATGGGACCAGAAATATGACCAGGGAGCCGGCAATGACAAGAGATCAGGCGATTCGTGGCATCGAAGCCGGAATTGCATGGCAGAGGAGCTGAAGGAAAAAGGATATCAGGTCCTTGCAACCGGTGAAATGGGCATCGGAAATACCACCACCAGCAGTGCGGTAGCAGCTGTGCTTCTCGGAAAACCGGTGGAAGATATGACCGGACGTGGTGCCGGATTAACCAGTGAAGGGCTTGTCCGGAAGATCAATGCGATCAAAAAGGCAATTGCCCTGAATAATCCGGATCGTTCAGATGCCATTGATGTCCTGGCAAAGGTAGGCGGACTGGATATTGCAGGAATGGCAGGAGTATTCATTGGAGGAGCAGCACTTGGAATGCCGGTTGTCATGGACGGATTTATTTCCTGCGTATCTGCACTGATCGCAATAAAGATCTGCCCGCAGGTAAGTGATCATATCCTTGCGTCTCATGTATCCAAAGAGCCTGCAGCACAGCTGATCCTGAAGGAGCTTGGCAAGGAAGCGATCATCCACGCCGGCATGTGCCTGGGCGAGGGAACCGGAGCTGTGGCACTGTTTCCGATGATGGATCTGTCCTGTGCAGTATATAATTCCATGAGTACCTTTGGTGATATCAATGTAGAACAGTACGAGGAGCTGAAATAATATGCTGGTTGTTGTAACAGGAGGCAGCGGAAGCGGAAAATCTGCTTTTGCGGAAGAAACCGTACTTTCCCTTGGCGAAGCCAGAAGGATCTATATCGCCACCATGCAGGCTTTTGACGAAGAAAGCCACAGGCGCATCCGCAGACACCGGCACATGCGTGCAGGAAAAGGCTTCGAAACAATAGAAAGATATACAGAGCTTGATGAGCTGCTCATCCCGAAGGACTGTGTGGTTCTTCTGGAGTGCATGTCCAATCTGGTTGCAAATGAGATGTTCCGGGAAGGCGGCTTCCACCGGAGGTGGCAGAAAAGATCACAGAAGGAGTGAAAAATCTTCTTTCCCAGGCAAAGCATGTGGTGATCGTCACCAACGAGATCTTTTCAGACGGGATCCTCTACGGGGAAGAATCAGAACAGTACAAAAAAGAGCTGGGACAGATCAACCAGAAACTGGCAGAGATGGCAGAAGAGGTTGTGGAAGTCGTATACGGGATCCCTGTATGGCATAAAGGAGGAAAGGAAACATGAAAAGCTTATGGAACAGTTTTAAGGCAGCCTTTGCCATGTTTTCAAAGATCCCCATGCCCATGGTGGACTGGAAGAAGGAAAACATAAAATATATGATGTGCTTTTTCCCCTTTGTGGTACTGCCATTCGGCATCCTGACCTGGCTTGCAGGAGGGGTCCTCGGTGTACACGTAGCTCTGGAGCCATTTTTCTCGCTGTGATCCTTACTGTGATCCCGGTATTTGTTACCGGCGGCATTCATGTAGACGGGCTTCTGGACACGTCAGATGCATTAAGCTCCTGGCAGGAACGCACAAGGAGGCTGGAGATCCTGAAGGATTCCCATGCAGGTGCATTTGCCATTATCACAGCCTGTGTATATTTTATCCTCTGGCTGGGAGCCTGGGATCAGCTCCTTGGAAATTATAACGGGATCTGTATCATGAGCCTGGGCTTTATGATGTCCAGATGTCTTTCCGGGATCGGTGTGATCACATTTCCCAAGGCAAGGACAGACGGGACTGTGGCAGAATTTTCCAGAAATGCGTCAGAGATCGCAGTGCGAAATGTTCTTATCACGATGTTTGTGATCCTTGCAGCGCTGATGATATGGGTAGATCCGGTCCTGGGTGTTCTGGCAGCTGTCAGCGCACTTCTGGTATTCTGGTGGTATCACCATATGGCTTTGAAATATTTTGGAGGGACCACAGGTGATCTTTCCGGATTTTTCCTTTGCATCTGCGAAGTTGTGATGGCACTGGTGCTTGCTCTTGGTGGCACGTTTAATCTGTAATGAAGATTTGGATGAGGTAAAAAAGATATGGAAATGATAATCGGAGGCGCATATCAGGGAAAAGCTGCCTATGCAAAAGCACAGTTCCCGGATGTGGACTGGAAATTCGGAGGAGAGATCACAGAAGAGGAGCTTCTGAAGGCAGCGGGTGTTCTGGGATTTCAGGAATACATAAGAAAAGCTCTGAAGGCAGGAGAAGATCTCACCGGCCTGGCAGAAAAGCTGGCACAGCAGGATCCGGATGTGATCCTTGTCAGTGAGGAGGTAGCTACGGGATCGTTCCGGCGGATGCTTTTGAACGGCAGTACCGAGAAGCTGTTGGCCGGGTGTGCACTGCACTGGCTGCAAAAAGCAGAAGGGTCACAAGAGTGGTATGCGGGATCGGGACGGTGCTGAAGGATGATTAGATTATATCTGATACGACACGGACAGACACCCGGAAATAAGCTTCAGCGTTATATCGGAACAACAGATGAACCACTGAGCACAGAGGGAAAGGAATTTCTGGAAAAGCTGACCTATCCCATGCCGGAGGCCCTTTATGTAAGTCCGCTCTGCCGCTGTGTGGAAACTGCGGGGATCCTTTTTCCAGGAAAAAGCTTTCATATTATCGAAGAGCTTTCTGAGTGTGATTTTGGAGAGTTTGAGAATAAAAATTATAAAGAGCTTTCCGGAAATCAGGATTATCAGAGGTGGATCGACAGCAATGGAACGCTTCCTTTTCCGGGAGGAGAAAGTCGAGAAGAGTTTAAGCGCCGGAGCCTTACAGGATTTCAGAAGGCTGTCACACAGTGTATCCGTAACAACACAAAGACAGCGGCTCTTGTGATACATGGCGGTACGATCATGAACATTATGGAAGAATATGCGGACAGACCCAGGGCCTTTTATGAATGGCATGTAAAAAACGGCGGCGGTTATCTGGCAGAGCTGGATCCTGCGCTGTGGCAGAAGGGACGGAGAGAGCTCTGTGTCCGTGAAGCATATATGGAGGGTTAAATTATGAATGAGCAGAAGATCAGCTGGAAACGCAGTGACCTGAAATGGCGTGGAAAACAGGCATTCAAAAAAAAATTACTGGTCAGCAGTGCTGGTAAGTCTGGTGCTGGCTATTGTGATGGCAACCGGCGGAAGCGGTGCGGCCACAGGCCGTGCCGGAAATGTGGCAGGTCCGGATTACGGTGTTACAACGTATCGTTTGGGTACGGATATCAATGGTGTTACTTCTTATGTCAGCCATGTATTTCGTTCCCCACTGGCAGTGCTTTTTGCGCTTCTGAGTGCCAGTGCCGTGGTAGCTGTGGCTCTGATCGGAATCCTTTTTCATTTTTTTGTGGGAAATGTTTTGGAGGTAGGCGGAAGAGATTTTTACATTGAGAACCTTTATTCTGTACCCGGGCCCGGAAAGCTCCTCAGTGTATTTCGTTCCGGAAATTACGGTAATATCGTAAAAACCATGTTTTTACGGGACCTGTATCTTGTATTGTGGACGCTGCTTTTTATTATTCCCGGAGTGGTAAAATCCTACGAATATAAGATGATACCTTATCTTCTTGCGGAATATCCGGATATGAGCACAAAGGAAGTATTTGCAAAAAGCCGTGAGATGATGAACGGACAGAAGATGGATACCTTTATCCTGGATCTTTCCTTTATTCCCTGGTCTGTCCTTTCGGCAATTACGGCCGGGATCGCGGGACTCTTTTATGTATCCCCGTATAAGGATGCAACCTATGCGGAGCTTTATGATACTCTTGCGGCAGGAATGCCGGGAAACGGACAGCAGGTGTATGAAGATGAAAACAGCGGCATTTACTGATAAAAAGATCCTTGTGAGAGGTGGCGGAGATCTGGCCACAGGAGTGATCCACAAGCTTCATCAGAGTGGCTATCAGGTCCTGATCCTGGAATGTGACCGTCCAAGTGCCATCCGCCGTCATGTGGCCTTCTGTGAAGCTGTTTATGACGGAACTGCAGAGGTAGAAGGCGTTGTGTGCAGGAGGATCACGGAGAACGATATCCGGACCCAGTGCAGGAAATGCTGGGCACAGGGAGAGATCCCCCTTCTGACAGATACCCATGGAAAACATATCCGCGAACTGGAGCCGGAGGCAGTGATCGATGCCATCCTTGCAAAAAAGAATCTTGGGACAAGCAGGGATATGGCACCACTGACTGTGGGACTTGGCCCGGGCTTTACCGCAGGGGAGGATGTGGATTACGTGATCGAGACCATGCGTGGCCATAACCTGGGAAGGATCATAAAAAAGGCAGTGCCCTGCCGAATACCGGAGTGCCGGGACTGATCGCAGGGATCGGAAAGGAACGTGTGATCCATTCACCGGCAGCGGTAACATGAAAAACATCTGTCAGATCGCAGATCTTGTTGAAAAAGACCAGGTGATCGCATGGTAGGTGATACGCCGGTGAAGGCTACCATTTCCGGCGTGATCCGGGGGCTGATCCGGGACGGCTACCCTGTTTTTGAGGGAATGAAGATCGCGGACATCGACCCAAGGCAGAACAGAAGAAAAACTGTTTTACGATCTCAGACAAGGCGAGGTGTATCGCAGGGGGAGTACTGGAGGTGCTGCTTTCCTGCGGAGTGCTTCCGGGAAAAGAGAAAGCTGTAAAGAATGAGGAACTGTAACCGATACAGAGCTTTTTTCCTTGGAAGAAATACGAGAATAAATGGAGTGTGTCATGAAGAAAAATGAAAAAGCGCTTACTGTGGCATTCACAGGAGGAGGCGGAAAGACTAGTCTGATCCTTGGACTGGCAGAAAAATTTTCCGGACAGGGAAAACGGGTGATCGTGACCACAACCACACATATGGCATGGGAACCGGAACGTCCCTTTGCAGAGGCAGAGGATGTTTCGGGAGCATGCGGCTTATAGAACAATACGGATACGTTATCGCGGCACATCATAAGGCCGGGCAGCCCAAGATTTCCGGCCCTGAAAAGGAGATTCTGGAAAAGCTGCCCGGCTTTTGTGATCTTCTTCTTGTGGAAGCTGACGGATCCAGGCGCCGACCCCTTAAAGTGCCGGCTGTTCATGAGCCGGTGATCCCTTCTTTTGCAGATATGGTAGTAGGAGTGATCGGTCTTGACTGCATCGGCAAAGGATCTGTGATACGGCACACCGTCCGGATGATGTGGCGGGATTTCTGGGAAAGCGTACAGATGAGCCTGTGACATGGATGGATGTGTGGAAGATCATCCGGTCTGAAGACGGATTGCAAAAAGGAGTGGACGGACGAAGATTTCTTGCGTATCTGAACAAGGCAGATACTCTGGAGGATCCTTGTGTGGCGGAGAAGCTTATGGCACAAGGTCAGGAGTCTGGGATCATGGTGATCTGCGGAAGCCTGCAGAGAAGTGTAAACAGCTAGTACAGCGAAAATTAAGTTTCTGCTATATTGACGCAGGATGATTTCTTCATCTGCAAGGCGGAGGAATGAGGCGTAGCGGTGGCTACGACGATTGACGACAACGCAGCAGATGAAAATCAGACAAGTCAATATGGCGGTTACTTAATATTCGCTGTACTAGAATCGAAAGGAAGTGGAGCGGTGATATGAAACTGGGACTGATCATGCTGCAG
>ENA-OQHA01000681-OQHA01000681.1-human-gut-metagenome-genome-assembly--contig:-NODE-681-length-16002-cov-2.332409_pt1 | contig 16002 bp, 18 predicted proteins | sample MGYA00242558_ERZ504707 | MGnify/ENA primary metagenome ERZ504707 (study PRJEB26092, sample SAMD00036197) | human gut metagenome | host: Homo sapiens | study: EMG produced TPA metagenomics assembly of...
CGGTTGCACAGGATGTACGTACACCGGTAAAAGAGAATTACATACCAAGACTTCTTGCAGGCCAGACCAGAAGAAAGGTCGGACTGGTTACATTAGATCAGGTTCTGAAAGGAAAAGAAGGAATCAAAGAAGCTCTTACTGAAGTAAGAAATGATGGCGCAGGTGTCATTATTGTGGATGCGATCACATTGGAAGATGTAGATCAGATTGCACAGGCTTGTATCGATCTTGACTGGGACGTAGTCGCAGTGGATCCGGGACCGTTTACTTCAAAACTTGCATACAGAAGAGGACTCATTCAGGAAGAACAGCCGAATGTACCACCGGCAGCAAGTGAAGCTGGAAAGACTGTTCTGATCGCAGCCGGAAGTGCAACACCGGTTACGAAGAAGCAGATGCAGGTATTATGTGAAGATTCCAGACATGTCAGAATCAGTGTAGAACCAATCCCGCTGATCAATGGTGGAGATGAAGCGTTGGACGAAGCATTTAAGGCTGTGAACAAAGCAGTTGAACTTCTTGAAAGTGACAACCAGCCAAGAGCAATTTTGTTTGAGACAGCACTTCACGGAGAGCTTCTGAATCTGGATGAAGAAGATAAAAAACGTGGCTATGCAGGTGGAATGAGTGCAAACCGTATCAATGCCGGACTTGGAACCATTATTTCACAGGTACTGGAACAGGTAGGAAGAGAGAAAATCGCCGGTCTGTATACTACAGGTGGTGACACGATGGTAAATGTATGCTATCAGCTTGGAGTTGAGTGCATCGAAGTGATGGACTACGTAATTCCACAGACAGACGTCGGAAGATTAGTCGGAAAATATGACGGACTTCCGGTCGTAGGAAAGGGCGGACTTACAGGTAATGACAATACAGCCTGCGATATCGTTGAACGTCTGTTTAAAGAATCGGCAAGATAGCATCGGGGGAACCATCCTGATCATAAACGAAAAACGCATCATAAAGAGAAAAGGAGAGAGAATATGAGCGAAGAAAAAACACAGGTTCAGAATGCAAGAAAAGATTTAGACATTCTGAATAAAATGAAAAACCTCCCGGGAGGTCTGGTAATCATCCCATTGGTAATCGCAGTTGTACTTGCAACATTTGTACCACAGGTATTCCAGATCGGAGGATATGTAACAGCACTGTTCTATGAAGGAAATGCATGTATGATGGGATTCTTCCTGATCGTATGTGGATCAATGATCGACATCAAACAGGTAGGTATGCCGCTTTACAAAGGTGTAATTATGACAGGTACCAAGTTCTTACTTGGAGTTATCGTTGGTCTCGTTGTTGGTAAGATCTGCGGACCAGAAGGATTCCTCGGAATCGCACCATTTGTATTAATTGCAACAATTACAAACTCAAACGGATCACTGTACATTTCCCTTTCTTCACAGTTCGGAAATGCAACAGATACAGGAGCTATCTCAATCCTGTCACTGAATGACGGACCATTCTTCACACTGATCGCTCTTGGTGCAACAGGACTTGCAAATATCCCGATCAAATCCCTGATCGCAGTATTAGTTCCACTGCTTATCGGATTTATCTGGGGAAATCTTGACAAAGGATTCCGTGATGCCTGCAAGACAGCTCAGCCGATCGTAACATTCTTCATGACCATTTCCATTGGTGCGAAGACAGATATCAAGACAATCCTGACAGCAGGTGCTTCCGGTATCGTACTTGGACTGATCTCTGCAGCAACAGCAGTTATCTTCTTCTTCGTAATCAACCTTCTTCTTCCAAAGAAGGAAAGAAATGCGATGGGTGCAGCCATCGGTACAACAGCCCTGAACTCAGCTATGACACCTGCTGCAGTTGCAGAAGCTGACCCTTCAATGGAAGGCATGGTAAGTATGGCAACAGCACAGTGTGCAACAGCATCTATCATTACCCTGTTCCTCTGCCCGTTTATTACAGCAGCATTTGATAAATGGATGCAGAAGAGACAGAAAGGTATCTACAGTCCGGAAGGATGGGCTTACGATAAAGTAAAAGCAAACTAATCTGAAATAGCAATATAGTACGAGTAGTACAAACATTTCCAGTCCTTTTATATGTCAAAGTATAAAAGGACTTTTCTAAAAAAGAAGTAAAATATCAAGGACAAATCAAAGAAACAGGAGGTTTTTGTATGGGGACAACAGATAATATGACAGAAAAAGAAATGACAGAAGAGATCAAGGAAAGCAGGATGACGGTTCGTATGACAAAAGAAGCATTATATGATTTCCTTTTGTTTCATGCGTATTCGAAATTCAGTGGATTTCTGGTAAATATTCTGGGACTGGCCATTGTATTTATGGGAATTTTCTCTTATACCACGGGAAGAGTAAATGGTATCGGCGCAGCACTTTACCTGGCTGCGGCAGTATTATTCCTCGGAGCTACACCATTTCAGCTTAAAATGAGAGCTAAGAAACAGGTTGTTGTGAACAGAGAATATAATGCACCTGCAGATTACACATTTTCTGAGAATGGGATCACGATCGAACAGAATGGAGAAAGCAAAACATATGAATGGGAACATATTGAACGCGCGGTAGTTACACCAAAAACAATCGGGATTTATTATGCACCGGAATGTGCAATGATCCTTCCAAAAGAAGATTTCGGAGATCAGTTTGTACCGATTTTTACGATTATTGCAACACAGCTTGGACAGAGTAAGGTAAGAATGAGATAGTGACAAATGTTCTTAAAAATGAAATGGTTGTGTGCTTGACAATATAAATAGATAGTGTAAACTTATTTATTAAGAGATCGTTGCGGGGGAGGCAGCCATGGAAGAACGTAGAAATGAGATATTAAGAGAACTTGACAGAAAAGGAAGAGTAAAAGTTACCGATCTGAGCAAAGAATTCGGTTGCTCGGAAGTAACGATCAGAAATGACATCAAGGCGATGGATATAGAAGGATTGCTGAAGCGTACCCATGGCGGAGCGGTGAAGATAGAGACCGGAACGGAAGCAAAAGGGAAATATTCGGCGGAATCCATATATAGAAATGTAGTGCAGAAAAAACAGATTGCAGAAGCGGCGTATGAGTTTCTGAATGACAGAGATACGATCATCATTGATGATGCGTCGACCAGCTTTTATCTTGCACAGGAGATCAAGAATCATCCGGAGAAGCGGATCGCAGTAGTGACGAATTCCCTAATCGCCGGTAATGAACTGGCGGGAGTCGGACATGTAGAACTTTTCATGATTGGTGGATATGTGACCGGACATCTTGCAGCGACGATGGGAGATGCTGCAATCCAGAATATGTCAAAATTCCATGTGGATAAAGCATTTATCGGAGTTCACAGTATTAATTTCAATGTAGGTCTTACATCCATTGCAACACCGCAGATGGAAGTGAAAAAGCAATCATAAAAGCAGCAGAGAAAGTCTATGTACTGGCAGACAGCAGTAAATTTGGCGGCGGATATCTTTCTGTAATCTGTCCGACGAATGAAGTTTATAAGATTATCACAGACGATGGGGTCTCAAAGGAAAATATCCAGAAAGCGAAAGAACTGGATGTGCCACTGGTGATTGCATAGCGGGAGAAGATTTGGATGGAAAAACAACAGAAAGCCTACAAAGGTGTCATAGATTATTTTAAAAAAAAGATCATGGACGGGGAACTTCGTCCGGGAGAGAAGCTGCCACCGGAGAGGGATATTGCAGAACAGTTGAATGTAAGCCGTAATTCAGTGCGGGAGGCGATCCGTATCATGGATATGACGGGAGTGATCTCTTCGCAACAGGGGTCCGGTAACTATATTACATGTGAATTTCAGAAAAGTCTCGCAGAGACGATGACCATGATGTTCGCGATGGATCAGATTGATTACAGTCAGATCAGTCAGATTCGCCAGGCATTGGAGTGCCTGGCATTTTCGCTTGCTATAGAGCATGCATCGGATGGGCAGATAGAAGAGATGGAGATGCTGGTAAAAGAGCTGGATAAAAGTTCGGATGATGCGAAGAATGCAGCGCTGGATAAGAAGCTTCATTTTACACTGGCGCAAAGTTCCGGGAATATTCTGGTACTGGATTTTCTGGAGGCGTGTTCCGGTGTCATAGATTCCTTTATTCACGATATGCGTGCAGAAATTTTACGTACGGAAGAGCGGAAAAAATTGTTAAATGAATGTCATAAAAAATTGACGGAAGCGTTGAGAGAGAAAGATGAGATGAAAGGGCAGGAGGCGTTGAAACGGCATTTCATGTTGATCAATGAGATTCTTGAAGAACGGGAAAAATAGAAAAAAGCGGTTGCTTTGCTGGTGAAAGCCAACAGGCAGCCGCTTTTTGGCGTCATGTGTTCGTAAAGAGCTGCCAGTGGCAGGTTCTGCAGATACTAACGTATGATTGCATAAAAGTTGGTGAAAATCCACAAATATGTCTACAAAAATCAATGATGTGAAAAATAAACAAATATTGACTTTAAAATCCGTAAGAATTATACTAAATACACAAAGAAGTGGTACCACCAATGCGGTGATCCATTTTATACTGGCGGGTATAAATGGAAAATAATAAAGTACATAGAAGCTTGCTTACAGCAAGCTTTCATTATGCACACAATGGTAGTACCAATTAAAACGTTATGGATGGAGGGTACGTCAAAATGAAACTTATTGCTTTTGTTCTGGCCTTGTTACCAATCCTATGGCTGATGCTGGCGCTTGGGGTATTGAAGAAACCGGCATTTAAAGCATGTCCGATTGCCCTTGTTGTGGCAGTCTTGCTGGCACTTACTTACTGGAAGATGCCGGTGAAGGATTGTGTAACCGGAGGTCTGGAGGGAGTGGCTATGGCCATCTGGCCGGTGAGCCTGGTGATCATCGCTGCAGTATTTACTTACAACCTGTGTATTGCAACAGGAAGTATGGAGAAGATCAAGAAAGTACTGACAGGGGTGTCGAAAGACCGGAGAATCCTGCTTCTGTTGATTGGATGGGGATTCGGAGGATTCCTGGAAGGTATGGCAGGATTTGGAACGGCGGTTGCGATTCCGGCAGGAATCCTGTGTGGACTTGGTTTTTCACCGGTTCTTGCGACGGTTGCATGTCTGGTGGCGAATGCAACACCGACAGCGTTTGGTTCCGTCGGTATCCCGACGGTAACACTGGCGCAGCTGACGGGAATTCCACAGGGAAGTCTTGCATGGGACACGGCGGTTCAGTTATTGCCACTGATCTTGATCACACCTTTTGTGATGGTGATCATTGAAGGAAAGTCAGTTAAAGCTCTGAAAGGAATCTGGCCGATCGCACTGGCATCCGGAATTGCGTTTGCAGCACCGGAACTTCTGGCAGCAAGATTTCTGGGAGCAGAGCTTCCGGTTATCATCGGTTCGGTATGTTCGATGGCAGTGACGATCCTGATGGCAAAGAGAAAGAACCAGAAACAGGATATGCAGTATCAGATTGAAGATAAGAATCAGAAAGACGTAAATGGAAGAGCGGAAACAACGATTTCAACAACAGAAGCGGTGAAGGCCTGTATCCCATTTATCCTGATCTTCGTGTTCCTGCTTCTTACATCGAGTATGGTTCCTTCGGTACATGATGCACTGGGAAAGGTTAAGACGGCAGTTCAGATTTATAGCGGAAAAGGCGGCACACCGTATACATTTACCTGGATCGCAACACCTGGTGTGCTGATACTTCTGGCGGCTGTGATCGGAGGAAAGATCCAGGGAGCGGATTTTTCACTGATGGGAAAGGTGCTGAAGGATACCTGCAGACAGATGTGGAAGACAGTGGTTACGATCATGTCGATCATGGCTATGGCAAAGATCATGAGCCACAGTGGAATGATCGCAGAGATTGCCGGAATGATGGTTGCATTGACCGGAAGCTTTATCCGGCAGCAGCACCATTTGTCGGAGCAATTGGAACATTTGTAACGGGAAGTGGAACTTCAGCGAATGTACTGTTTGGAGGCTTGCAGGTGGAGACGGCAGGAAGTCTTGGACTGGATCCATCCTGGCTTGCAGGAGCGAATACGGTTGGGGCGACGATCGGAAAGATGATCTCGCCGCAGAGTATCGCGATTGGAACGGCGGCAACGGCAAGTGTCGGAAGTGAAAGTAAGATTCTGAGAAAGGTAATAAAGTACTGTGTGCTTTTTATCATAATCGCCGGTCTTGTAGCGTACGCAGGCAGCAGATTTGCGTAAAAAGATCTGAATAAAATTAGAAATAAAAATATAAAAAGCTTTGTTCAAAAAGAAAGGAAGGAACAGAACATGAAGATTCTTGTTTGTATCAAGCAGGTACCAGAAAGTAATAAAGTGGAAGTAGATCGGTTACCGGAGTGTTAAAGAGGGATGGGGCAGCATCGAAGATGAACCATATGATCTCTATGCATTGGAGACAGCGTTCCGGATACGTGAGCAGGTGGGAGGAACCGTACATGTCATCTCCATGGGACCTCCGCAGGCAAAACAGGTGATCCGCGAAGCATTTGCCATGGGGGCAGACGGTGGAACACTTTTATCAGACCGTAAATTTGGCGGTGCAGATGTACTGGCTACGAGTTATACGCTTGCACAGGGGATTCAGGCAAGCGGTGAATTCGATCTGATCCTCTGCGGACGTCAGACAACAGATGGCGATACCGCACAGGTAGGTCCGGAAATTTCAGAATGGTTAAATATTCCAAGCGTTGCAGATGTTGTGAAGATCAATAAAATTGAGGAAGATGGAATTACCGTCAGTATGGACCTGCCGGGAGAAGTAGAGATCGCAAAGGTTATGTTCCCGTGTCTCCTTGCTGTCAATAAAGACATTTTCCAGCCGAGACTTCCATCATATGTAAAGAAGTCGGAGACGAAAGAACGTGAGATCAAAGTATTGTCCCTGGCAGACATGAAAGACACCGATGAGATGCATTATGGTCTGAACGGATCGCCGACACAGGTGCAGAAGATATTCCCGCCTGCTGTGAATGATAAAAAGAGATATGGGATGAAGCAGGAGATGTTCTTGCAGAGAAGTTGTTTGATAAAATCGTGGAAATGAAATTCGTGTAGGAGGGAAAGAAAGTGGCTAAGTTAATCATACATCAGGAAAAAGTTACAGATAATCAGGAGCTGGTTAAGATCTGCCCGTTTGGGGCAATGGAAGAAAAAGACGGAAAACTTACCATCAATGCTGCCTGTAAGATGTGCCGCCTCTGTGTAAAGAAAGGTCCGGAAGGTGCGGTAGAATATGTGGAAGATACAGTCAGACCGAGTGTGGATAAAGAGGAATGGAAAGGAATTGCCGTATATGTGGATCATGTGGACAGCAAGATTCATCCGGTTACACTGGAACTGTTAGGAAAAGCCAGAGAATTAGCGCAGGTAACAGGGCATCCGGTATATGCACTGTTCATGGGAAATGATATCGGAGAGAAATGTCATGAACTGTTACATTACGGAGCTGACAAAGTATTCGTATACGATGAACCAGAACTTGCACGCTTTAAGATAGAGCCGTATACAGCTGTTTTTGAAGATTTTATTCAGAATGTGAAACCATCCTCCATTCTGGTAGGTGCAACCACAGTCGGAAGACAGCTGGCACCAAGAGTTGCAGCAAGAATGAAGACGGGATTAACTGCAGACTGTACGATACTTGAGATGAACGAAGATACAGATCTTTCGCAGATTCGTCCTGCCTTTGGCGGTAATATCATGGCTCATATCAAGACGCCGGATCATCGTCCACAGATGGCAACGGTAAGATATAAGATTATGAATGCACCAGAGAGGTCAGAAGAAGAATCAGGAGAAATTGTAAACTGTTCGATTGCGAAAGAAAGACTTGGATCACATGTAGATGTACTGGATATTGTGTTAAAAGAAAAAGAGAAGTTTATTGAAAATGCAGATGTCCTGGTCGTAGCCGGACGTGGAGTGAAGAAGCAGGAGGACCTGGAGATGCTTCAAAAGCTGGCAGATCTTCTGGGAGGACAGCTTGCCTGTACCAGACCGATGGCAGAGTCCGGATGGCTTCCTGCAAAATGTCAGATCGGCTTAAGCGGCCGTACGGTCAGACCGAAACTCATCATTACCTGTGGGGTGTCCGGGGCAGTTCAGTTCACCGCCGGTATGAATCATTCGGAAAATATATTTGCAATTAATAAAGATGAGAAAGCACCGATTTTCAAAACAGCACATTATTGTCTGGTGGGAGATCTTTATGAGGTGATCCCGCAGCTGATTCAGAAGATTGAGGAAAAGAAGGGAGCATAATCATGGGAAACTATAAAAAACTGGATAGTGCAGATATTACATATATAAAAGAAATCGTAAAAGACGAAGAACGGGTTCTGACTGGAGATTTTATCAATGAAGAGTACAGTCATGATGAATTGGGTGGAACAAGCAGCTATCCGGATGTGGTAGTCAGAGCAAAATCGCCGGAAGAGATAGCAGCAATCATGAAATATGCATATGAACATACGATTCCGGTAACACCGAGAGGAGCCGGAACCGGACTGGTAGGATCGTCAGTAGCAATTGAACATGGAATCATGATCGATACGACTCTTATGAATCATATCCTGGAACTGGACGAAGAAAATCTTACGGTTACAGTGGAGCCTGGAGTTCTTTTGATGGAACTTGGAGCTTATGTAGAAGAACATGATTTCTTCTATCCACCGGATCCGGGAGAAAAATCAGCGACCATCGGAGGAAATATCAGTACGAATGCAGGTGGTATGAGAGCGGTAAAATATGGTGTGACAAGAGATTATGTGATGGGACTGGAGGTAGTACTTCCGAATGGAGAGATCACACAGTTTGGCGGAAAAGTGGTAAAGAACAGTTCCGGTTATGATCTGAAGGATCTGATCATCGGTTCAGAAGGAACACTTGGATTCATTACGAAAGCAATCTTAAAATTGCTTCCACTGCCGAAAAAGGTAATCAGTCTTTTGATTCCATTCCCGACATTGCAGCAGGCAATCGATACGGTACCTGTGATCATCAAATCTAAGACAATTCCGACAGCAATCGAATTCATGCAGAGAGAAGTAATTGAAGATGCAGAAGAGTACCTGGGAAAAGCATTCCCGGATAAGCAGTCGGATGCATATCTGTTGTTGAAGTTTGACGGAAATTCTGTAGAAGAGATTGAAGATGCATATGCCAAAGTTGCAAAGTTATGTCTGGAACAGGGAGCTCTGGATGTACTGATCTCTGATACAGAGGAAAGAGAAGAATCCATCTGGAAAGCGAGAGGAGCGTTCCTGGAAGCAATCAAGGGATCTACTACTTATATGGACGAAGTGGATATGGTTGTTCCAAGAAACTGTGTCAATGATATGGTCGTATATCTTCATAACCTTCAGAAAGAGATGGATATCCGAATCAAGAGTTTTGGTCATGCGGGAGATGGTAACCTTCATGCATACATTTGAAGATGATTTAAGTGATGAAGAATGGGAAAACGGATGAAAGATACGATGGAGAAATCTACCAGAAGGCACATGAATTAAGAGGCCAGGTGTCCGGGGAACATGGAATCGGTTTTGCCAAGAAGCCATATCTCAGAGAATCCCTTCCGACAGAAAACCTGGAATTGATGAACGGAATTAAGAGGGTGTTTGATCCGAAGAATATTTTGAATCCACACAAAGTCGCACAGTTATAAATTACTGTCAGATAGAAGAACTTTTGACATATAATTTCATATTTTATAGCAGATGGGAGTATATCCTGTCTGCTATTATTTTGCATATCTATAATAGGAAAGGAATGGAACTATGGCGTATTCGATCATGTTGGATGCCGGACACGGCGGTGCAAAAGATCCTGGAGCAGTCTATGAAGGACGTCAGGAAAAAGATGACAACCTGAAACTTGTGCTGGCAATTGGAGAGATACTGTCGGACAGAGGACTGGATGTAGAATATACGCGGACAACAGATGTCTATGAAACACCTTATGAGAAGGCGGTGAAAGCAAATAATGCGGGAGTTGATCTTTTTATTTCTATTCACAGGAATTCGTTTCCTGTAGATAATGAAGTGGAAGGTGTGGAAAGCCTGGTCTATGATCTGTCCGGGTTAAAATATGAAATGGCACAGAATATCAATGAGCAGCTGGAAGGTGTAGGGTTTGTGAATCTGGGGGTGAAAGCAAGACCGAATCTTGTAGTCTTGAAACGTACAAAGATGCCGGCGGTGCTGGTAGAAGTCGGATTCATCAATTCGGATACAGACAATCAGCTGTTTGATGATAATTTCCAGGATATTGCACAGGCAATCGCGGATGGAATTCTGGATACACTGGAAAGTAACGGCCTGATCCAGGAAGAAAAAGTTCCGGTGTACCGGGTGCAGGTGGGACTGTTTCGCAATCAGCGGTATGCGAACCGGCTGCTGAATGAGCTGCTGGAACAGGAATATCCAGCGTACATTGACCGGTCCGGTCCGTATCACAGAGTCTATGTGGGTGAATTTGACAACCTGAATGATGCGGTACAGATGGAACGGCGCCTGAAACGGGCAGGATATCAGACATTGATCGTACAATGAAAAATTAACATAGATTTTTCATTACTGAGATATTCTATTTAACATAGCCTTCTTATACTTGAATCAGCAAATGAGATAGAGAGAAGATTCAAGGAAAACGGGAGGCGTTTTGAGATGAAAAGTTTATGGAATATGTTGAATAAAGAATTTACAATAGAAGGAGCGGTCAGTGCATTTCTGGTGATTAATATCATTGCCTGGACGCTGATCACAATGGGAGCAGGGATGCTGGTTTGTAAGTTCCTTGGATTCTCGATTGGCGGTAACATGACGAATCTTATGTGTGCGGGAATCTATGGCGGTCTGATCGTTGGATTAATCGGAGGAATCCTGTATCTGTATGAGTTATACAGACATCATTCTATGGAATAATAAGAATAAATATATAATTATAATGTAATAAAAAGATCTGCTTTACAGAAAAATGTAGGGTAGATCTTTTTGTGTACAGAGGTTTTCTGTATGATGAGGAATGGAAAGCAGATTGACATGGCAGTATTTTCATAATATGATGGAATTACTTTGAGAAAAGATGAAGAAATAAGAGTATCAGGAGAGACGGAGGATTATCAATATGGCGGATAGATTGGAATTTAAAGAAAAACTGGCGGGAATTCTGGCGCTGGCAGAAGGACAGAATGGAAAGATCACAGTAGAGGAAGTGGAAAATACTTTGAAGAAGACGGACTTCGCAGGAACAGATGAATCTGGTCTGTGATTATCTGTTATCGATGAAGATGGCGGTAGTCGGATACAAACAGACCGGAGGGACGGTAAAAGAGGCTGAGAAAGAAGAAAAACAGCCATTAAGTGCAGAAGAACAGAAATACGTGGAAGAATATCTGCGCGGACTCGGGGATATGAAAGAAGAGACACAGGAAGAAGTACGTATGGCTTATTATCTGCCGAAAGTAGTGGAAGAAGCGGTCAGATTGCATCATCCGGAAGTGTTTATCGGTGACATGATCCAGGAGGGAAATATAGCATTGATGGTCGCATTGAAAGAGATTCCGAAGGAAAAAGACGAAGAAGAGATTCTGGAGCAGGTGCGTGCCGGAATGATGGCTTCCCTGGAGTCGCAGACAGAGGTGAAAAGAAGAGATCACAAGATGGTTGAAAAAGTGACAGAACTTGATGAAGCAATTAAGAGTATGAAAGAAGAGTACGGACGGAAGTCAGTGTAGACGAAGTGGCAGAACGTCTCGGAATCAGTGAGGATGAGATCGAAGATATTCTGAAACTTGCCGGAGAAGAGGTAAAAGACGAAGAATAATGAGATATAGAAAAGGAGACGGGTTAATCCTCGTCTCCTTCTTCATCTTCCGGTTTCGGTTCCGGCAGATATAAATGTACGCTTTCGATTCTGTTTTTATCTAATTTTTCTACAACCAGATGGATGCCGTCTTCGGTGGTGACGCCGTCGCCGATCTCAGGAAGACGGTCCAGATGCTCGATAATGAATCCACCGACGGAATCATACTCTTCTGAGGTCAGGTCAAGATCGAGCCTGTCGTTTAAGTCATCCAGATTCGTGGAGCCTTCTACGATGTATTCCCGCTCTCCGATCTGCTTTATGAAGTCTTCTTCATTCTCATCATATTCATCATGAATTTCTCCGACAATCTCTTCCAGAATATCCTCCAGTGTGATCAGACCGGAAGTCTCACCGTATTCATCCAGAACGATGGCAATGTTAAAAGAAGCCTGACGCATCTCCACAAGTAATTCGGAAATGTTCTTGTATTCGTAAGTGAAATAGGCCTCACGCATAAAGTCGCGGATATGAAACTCTTTTTCCTTATCATATAAGAGAAGGTCTTTCATATTGATCGTACCGACAACGTTGTCTGTTGTATCTTCAAAAATCGGAAGACGTGTGAATTTGTCTTCGCGGAAAATGTCGATCAATTCTTCGTAAGTAGCATTTACATCGGCGAATGTAACATGGACTCTCGGTACCATGACATCTTTCGCTTTCGCGTCGCCGAGATCGAACACGTTATAGATCATCTCTTTTTCATCGGATTCGATGACACCGCTTTCATGGCTGACGTCCACGATCGTACGAAGCTCAGATTCTGTCATCTGGTTATTCTTCGCATTTGGATCAACGTGGAGGACACGCAGAATGATATCAGAAAGCTTGGTGATAATAAATACAAATGGTGTCATGACCTTGATGTACAGATTGATGACCGGAGCATAACGAAGAGACATCTTCTCTGCATGCAGTGTAGCCATCGTCTTTGGTGTGATCTCCCCAAAGATAATAATAAGTACAGATAAAACAGCACTTGCTACTGCTACCATAGAACCGCCAAGGTTGTAAGCAAGGGTTGTGGTAAGGGAAGCGGCGGAAAGATTCACCACATTATTACCGATCAGGATCGCACTTAACATTTTACTGGTGTCATCTGTGATGTGCATGACGGTCTTCGCTTTTTTATTTCCCTCGTCGGCAAGACCACGGATACGCATCCGGTTGACCGTCGTAAGAGCTGTCTCCGCAGATGAAAAAAATCCTGAAAGTATCAGTAAAATCAATAGAATAATGAGCTGTATCGCGACACTCGTGTCCAATTGTAAAATCCACTCCTTTAAAAAATAAATACTTGGCATTAATATACAGCATTTACGCCAAATTTGCAAGTGTACGTTGAATTTGCGATACGTTTAGTGTAAGATGTAGTTATTGTTTGAGGGTGGGAATTTTTTGGACTGAAAATTCTGTATGATATAATAATGGTTGGAAAAAAGCAACCTGCTGATGAAAAGGGTGGAGATGAGAATGAATCAGGAATTAGGAAAGAAATTATTAAGTATTTTAAAAGAGGAACAGGTAAAAAAAGACGAACCGATGAAAAGTCACACGACATTTCGTGTGGGAGGTCCGGCAGATTATTTTGTGACACCGCAGACAGCAGAAGAAGTTGCGAAGGTGATAGAAGCATGTACACAGGAAAAAGTTCCTTATTATATAGTGGGAAATGGAAGCAATCTTCTGGTATCGGATAAAGGATATGAGGGCGTGATTATCCAGATCTATAAGCAGATGAATCAGGTAAAAGTGGAAGGTGCACAGGTCCATGCACAGGCTGGTGCGCTGCTTTCGATGATCGCAAAGAGAGCGTTGGATGCAGAACTTACCGGATTTGAATTCGCGGCAGGAATTCCAGGAACGCTCGGCGGAGCTGTGTAATGAATGCAGGAGCATACGGTGGAGAGATGAAAGACGTCCTTAAGTCTGTAACAGTACTGACAGATAAAGGAGAAGTGAAGACGCTTGCCAAAGAAGAACTGGAACTGGGATACCGTACCAGTGTGATCGCGAAAAAAGGATATATCGTATTAGAGGCAGTGCTCGAACTTCAAAAAGGCGAGAAAGAAAAGATCCAGGCAGTGATGGATGATCTGAAGGAAAGGCGTGTGACAAAGCAGCCACTGGAGTATCCAAGTGCAGGAAGTACATTCAAGCGTCCGGAAGGGTATTTTGCAGGAAAACTGATCCAGGATGCAGGGCTTCGTGGTTTCCAGGTAGGAGGAGCACAGGTGTCTGAAAAGCATTGTGGATTTGTGATCAATAAAGATCAGGCTACAGCATCAGATGTGATGAATCTGATGAACCAGGTGTCTGATAAGGTATATGAAGAGTTTGGAGTACGGCTTCAGCCGGAAGTAAAGAGACTGGGAGAATTCTAAGATGAGATGTGTGATTGTTACCGGAATGTCCGGAGCTGGAAAAAGTACAGCACTTAAGATGCTGGAAGATATGGGATATTTCTGTGTAGATAATTTGCCGGTGCCGTTGATACCGAAGATGGCGGAGCTGTTAAGTGTTCCGGCACAGAGATTAATAAAGCGGCACTTGGAGTTGACATTCGAAGCGGACAGAATTTTTCTGAACTTGAAAAGATTTTAAAAGATCTGGACCAGTCAGGAACCGGATTTGAGATTCTTTATCTGGAATCCAGTGATGATGTTCTGATCAAAAGATATAAAGAAACGAGACGTTTCATCCGTTGTCCGGAAAAGGCGGCAGGGTGGAAGAAGGAATCAGGGAAGAGAGAAAACGCCTGAAGTTCTTAAGAGAACGGGCAGATTATCTGATTGACAGCAGTCATATGCTGACCAGAGAACTGCGTGCAGAGCTGTCGAAGATTTTTGTGGAAAATAAGGAATATAAGAATCTGTATATATCTGTGCTGTCGTTTGGGTTCAAATATGGAATCCCGGCAGATGCAGATCTGGTATTTGATGTAAGATTTCTTCCTAATCCTTATTACATAGATGAACTTCGTCCAAAGAGTGGTAATGACAGAGAAGTCAGAGAATATGTTATGAATAATGACAAAGCAAGGGAGTTCCTTGCAAAATTGGCGGATATGATAGAATTTCTGATTCCTAATTATGTACAGGAAGGAAAGACACAGCTTGTAATCGGCATCGGATGTACGGGAGGAAAACACCGCTCGGTTACGCTCGCGAATGAGCTGTACGAGGCGCTTCAGAAGAATGATAATTATGGTATCCGGATAGAACACAGAGATATAGGAAAGGATGCTATTACCAAAGCGAGGTAGAAGATCAGATGTCATTTTCTGGAAAAGTTAAAGAAGAATTGTTAGAGCATTATGCCCGTGCGAGACATTGTGATATTGCGGAATTATCGGCAATTGTTCACATAGCGGGAGAATTTAAGGTGGGACACGGAGGTGTATGCTGCCTTAAGGTGCATACGGAAAATCTTGGAGTTGCGAGAAAATGCTTTACATTATTGGAAAAAACGTTTAATATAAAAACTGATACCGTAGTCCGCAGAAATACGGGAAAGGATAACTACAGCTATTATATTTACGCAAAAGGTGAAGAATTGCTGGCGATACGTGACACGATCGTGCAGGCAGTCTGCTGTAAAAGGGCATATATAAGAGGGGCATTTATTGCATCGGGGTCTATGAGTGATCCAAGTAAGTCCTATCATTTTGAAATTGTCTGCAATGATGAGAATCAGGCAGAACATCTGAAAGAGATGATGAACAGTTTTGGCGTGGATGCCAAGATCGTTCAGCGTAAAAGAACATATGTGGTATATCTGAAAGAAGGGTCACAGATTGTAGATATACTGAATGTGATGGAAGCACATGTGGCTCTGATGGAACTGGAGAATGTACGTATTGTGAAAGAGATGCGCAATTCAGTGAACCGTAAGTAAATTGTGAGACGGCTAATATTAATAAAACCGTATCTGCTGCAGTAAGCAGATGGAGGATATTACATATATCAGAGATCAGATCGGTTTTGATAAGCTGCCGGAGGGATTAAGAGACGTTGCCTTACGCGTCTGGCGTATCCGGAAGCAGCTTTGAAAGAACTGGGTCAACTGATGGCAAGCCGCTTGGTAAATCAGGGGTTAATCATCGACTCAGGAAGTTAAGTGAAATAGCACAAGGGTTAAG
>ENA-OQHA01000683-OQHA01000683.1-human-gut-metagenome-genome-assembly--contig:-NODE-683-length-15958-cov-2.790601_pt1 | contig 15958 bp, 22 predicted proteins | sample MGYA00242558_ERZ504707 | MGnify/ENA primary metagenome ERZ504707 (study PRJEB26092, sample SAMD00036197) | human gut metagenome | host: Homo sapiens | study: EMG produced TPA metagenomics assembly of...
TCGATATCCCGGATTATACACCGGAAGAGAAGAAAGTAATCTTCTCCAAATTCGCACTTCCGAAGGTATTAAAGCGAATGAGCCTTAAGGAAGATGAGTGCATCATGAGTGAAGAAGGTCTGGACGAAGTGATCGAATTATATTCGAATACATCCGGAATCCGTGATCTGGAGCAGGCAGCTGAGCATATTGCGGCAAATGCCCTGTATCAGATCGAGGTAGATCATGTGAAGTCTGTTACATTTGATGCAGAAATGGTAAGAAATCTGTTAAAATAAATGAAAACTACAAGAACAACATTTTTTACAAGAGATAAAAAATTTTATAAGACATTTTTTCGGTTGATGCTGGTCGTAGCACTTCAGAATCTGGTGGCATACAGCGTGAATATGTTAGATAATATTATGCTTGGAAGTTACAGTCAGAATGCGCTGTCCGGTGCGGCGACGGTAAATCAGATCTTCTTTATTGTGAATCAGCTGGCACTTTCCATCGGAAATGCACTGGTAGCGATATGTTCTCAGTACTGGGGAAAGCAGGAGACAGGAGCGATTCGTAAGATGACGGGAGTGGCACTGGCGCTTAGTGTCCTGATCGGGGCAATAGTCGTGACAGCATGCACCTGTATTCCGGAGCAGCTCTTGAGAATATTTACGACATCACCGGAGATTATTGCCGAAGGAAAGGCGTATCTTGGACTTCTGAAATGGACATTTTTACTGTTCATGATAAGTAATCTGCTGATCGCCATGCTTAGAAGTGTGGAGACAGTGAAGATTTCGTTTGTTATATCGGTAGTGTCGTTGATCACGAACGGTTGTATTAATTACACACTGATCTTTGGACATTTTGGATTCCCGGAGATGGGAATCCAAGGAGCTGCAGTCGGAACACTGACAGCAAGGATGCTGGAGCTTCTGATCATCGTGGTATATATATGGAAGATAGATACGAAAGTCAGATTATTTGACATTAATTTGTTCAGAACTATATTTCTGCCGGAGAACAGAAAGATATGGGGAGCATTTTTCAAAGTTGCGTTTCCGATCATGTGCTCAGGGATGATCTGGGCAATCTCGGTACCGATGCAGACGGCGATTCTGGGGCATTTGTCTGCGGATGCAATTGCCGCAAATTCTGTATCCAGCACATTTTTCCAGTATCTGAAGGTCATTGTAATCGCTATATCATCGGCATCGGCCGTTGTGATCGGGAAAGATATCGGAGAGGGAGATATAGAAAGGGTAAAATCCGATGGAAGGACACTTTCTGTGATCGATGTTCTGATCGGTATAGTACTCGCTTCTTTGTTATTTGTACTAAGAGGACCACTTTTGTCTATGTATAAATTAACGGATACGGCAGCAGTACTGGCAAATCATTTTATTATGATCATGAGTGTTGTTATGGTGGGAATGTCTTATCAGATGCCGGTATCGGTAGGTGTAATTCAAGGTGGTGGAGATACCAGATTCTCTATGTATATGAATATGATCTCTACTTGGGGAATCGTTATGCCGCTTTCTTTTCTTGCGGCATTTGTATGGAAACTTCCGGTGGAACTGGTTGTGGTTGCAGTGCAGTCAGATCAGTTGTTCAAGGGGATTCCGGTATTTTTACGGTTTAGGAGCTATAAGTGGATTCACAAATTAACATAAAAGAAGTATGGAATGGAAAGAATTTGAAACAACATTTTCGGTAAAATTAAATCAACAGCAAAAAGAAGCAGTACAGAGCACAAAAGGGCCGGTACTGCTTCTTGCTGTGCCCGGATCAGGAAAGACCACGGTACTGGTGACACGTCTTGGTTATATGATCTACTGTAAGAATATTCCTCCGGAGAGAATACTTACGGTTACATATACGGTGGCAGCGACAAAAGATATGTCCGAAAGATTTGCAGTCCGTTTTGGCGAGGATATGGCAAAGAGACTGGAATTTCGGACGATCAACGGAATCTGCGCAATGATTATCCAGTATTACGGAAGACGGATCGGAAAGACACCGTTTGAACTTGTGAAGGATGAAAAGGCAACGACGGGGATGCTGATCAGAATCTGTCAGGATCATGGCATGGGATATCCGACGGAGAGTGATCTTAAGAATGTAAGAACGTTGATCACATATATAAAAAATATGATGCTGAACGAAGAAGAACTTCAAAAATTAGAGGAAGAGTCAGATATTCGGATTGCAGGAATCTACCGTGAATACTGTAGGCAGATGCGAGAACAGAAGCTGATGGATTATGACGATCAGATGTTGTATGCCTATAATATTCTGCGAAAAGATCCGGGTGTGCTTGCATATTTTCAAAATAGATATCCATATATATGTGTGGATGAAGCGCAGGATACATCAAAGATCCAGCATGCGATTATTGCGCTGCTGGCAGCCGGAACAGGCAATCTTTTTATGGTTGGAGATGAAGACCAGAGTATCTATGGATTCCGGGCGGCATATCCGGAGGCATTGCTGTCATTTGAAAAGAAGCATTCGGGAGCAAAAGTCCTTCTGATGGAAGAAAATTTCCGCTCAAATGCAAAGATTGTAGAAGCGGCAGATAAATTCATTCAGAAGAATACACTCCGGCATGAGAAGCATATGAGAGCGGCAAGAGAAGCCGGAGCGGATATCCGGGAAATTTCTCTAAAATCGAGGAAAGCACAGTATGTGTATCTGATGAAAGCTGCACAGGAATGTACGACCGGAATGGCTGGCATGAGCGGATCGGAGGAACATAGGGGCAGGCAGATGCTTCGGTGACGGAGACAGCAGTTCTGTACAGGGATAATGAGTGTGCGATTCCACTGATCGATCTGCTGGAAAGAAAGAATATTCCGTATCGCATGCGGAATGCAGACCTTTCCTTTTTTACCCACCGGACGGTTCTGGATGTACAGAATATCATCCGGTTTGCAATGGATTCAAAAGATACGGAACTGTTCATGCAGATCTATTACCGGCTGAAATTGTTCTTTAACAAGAAAGATGCATTAAGATATGCACAGATCAGTCAGGAGAAAGATATGGAGGTGCTGGATGCGGCATTAAAATACGGCAATCTGGAGAAATATCAGGAAGATAATATCCGTAATCTGAAACGGCAGATGGTACGTATCTTAAATATGCCGGGGGATGAGGCTGTCAACCAGATCCTGACATATATGGGATATCAGGATTATCTGAAGAAAATGGGCATGAATGCAACAAGCTGGAGACGGTCAAGTTGATCGGAAGCAGGGTAGAATCTCCGGAAAAATTACTGGAACGACTGGAAGAACTGAGAACGATCATTCAGGAAAAAGTATCAGATAAGGATTGCCCGTTTATTTTGTCTACCATGCATGCAAGTAAAGGACTGGAATATGATACTGTCTATCTTCTGGATGTTATGGATGGGATATTGCCGGAAAAAGTACTGGCAAATCCGCGGACGGCATCAAAGGAAGAACTTGAAACTTATGAGGAAGAAAGAAGACTCTTCTATGTAGGTGTGACCAGAGCAAAGAATCAGCTGAATGTATTTATGACGAATAAGCCGTCCAAATTCTGCAGTGAGTTGCTGGGAAAGAGGAATCTGAGGGAGAATCAGCAAAAAGAATATGCAGGAATAAAAAAATGGGGAGATTATAGTCCGGCGGGAACATATGGCATAAAGGGAAATGGAATGTATCATGGATATGGCACCGGGCATGGATTTCAGAAGCAACCTGGAAAAAGCTATCAGGAACTTGCGGATGCACTTGGTGAAGGCATGATTGTAAAGCATAAGAAATTCGGTGAGGGCGTCGTTGTAGACATGGAAGGTGAGCACATCCGTATCCAGTTCGGAGACAATGTAAAGAACATGGATCTGAAAGTTCTGGCAAGACTTGGGATACTGGAAATATAAGAATAAAAAATGACCAATAGTCAAAAATTGTATTGACTGTTGGTCTTTTTTGATGTATATTGCAATCAGGTACAAAAATGACCAATGGTCAAAAATGCTGATAAGAGTAAGAAGAAATAAAAAAGGATGTAAAAAAATGATCATAAAAGGAGGGGCGGTTATGAATATGGTTGCATTTGGTAAAAAGGTAGTGAAGTTTAGAATTCCGATACTGATCATCAGTATCTTACTCTTGATTCCGGCGGGACTTGGATATGTGAATACAAGAGTCAATTATGATGTGCTGACATATTTACCGGAAGACATTGAGACGATGCAGGGTCAGGATATCCTGGTAAAAGACTTTGGAACCGGTGCTTTTTCAATGTTTATCGTGGACGGAATGGAAGATAAAGATGTATCGGCATTGAAAGCAAAGATCGAAAAAGTAGATCATGTGCAGAAGGTTCTGTGGTACGATTCACTTGCAGATATCAGCATGCCGAAGAGCATGATGCCGAAAGATGTCTACGAAGTATTCAATTCAGATACGGGCACGATGATGGCAATCTTCTTTGATGAGGGTACTTCTTCCGACGGAACGATGGAAGCAATCGGGAGATCCGTAAACTGGCCGGAAAGCAGTGTTTCTTAAGTGGTATGTCTGCAATTGTTACGGATACGAAGAACCTGGCTGAGAAAGAGACACCGTTATATGTACTGATTGCAGTTGTTCTGGCGGTGATCGTATTAGGACTTACGATGGATTCGTATTTTATCCCGTTACTTTTATGCTGAGTATCGGAATGGCGATCATTTATAATCTGGGAAGTAACTATTTCCTAGGAGAGATTTCCTATATTACGAAAGCGTTGGCGGCGGTACTGCAGCTTGGCGTTACACTTGATTATTCCATTTTCCTGATGCACAGTTATGAGGAGCAGCAGGCAAGATATAACGGAGACAAAGAGCGTGCAATGGCACATGCGATATCCCAGACATTTTCATCCGTAATCGGAAGTTCCGTTACAACGGTAGCCGGATTTATCGCATTGTGCTTCATGACATTTACGCTTGGTATGGACATCGGTGTGGTTATGGTAAAAGGTGTCGTCCTCGGCGTGATCGCCTGTGTGACAATCCTTCCATCCATGATCCTGTGCTGTGATAAATGGATCACGAAGACCATGCATAAGCCGTTTCTTCCGGACATCGGAAGGATATCGGATAAAGTTACAAAGCGGTATATGATCTATGTGATCATTTTCCTTGTACTTTTATTCCCGGCAATCTATGGAAATAATCATACATCCGTTTATTACAATCTGGATGAGACGCTTCCAAAGGATCTTCCGAGTATCATTGCAAATGAAAAACTGAAGGAAGATTATGACATGAACACGACACACATGATCCTCGTGGACAGTTCGGTTGAATCCGCAGATGTGGCAAAGATGATCAACAAGATGGATGATGTGGATGGTGTTAAATGGGCACTTGGCCTGGACGCGCTGATCGGACCGGCAATCCCGCAGAGTATGATCCCGGATTCCGTAACCGAGATGCTGAAGAATGATAAGTATCAGCTGCTTCTGGTCAATTCTGAGTATAAGGTTGCATCGGATGAACTGAATGTCCAGATTAAAGAACTGAATAAGATTCTGCACAAATATGACAAAGGCGGTATGCTGATCGGTGAAGGACCGCTGACGGCAGATCTGATCGACATTACAGATACAGATTTTAAGACGGTCAGTGTGGTATCAATCGGTATCATCTTTGTGATCATATTAATACTGTTCAAGTCCATTTCACTTCCAATCATTCTGGTTGGCGTGATTGAATTTGCTATCTTTGTAAATATGGGAATTCCATATTATACAGGAACGAAGCTGCCATTCGTTGCATCGATTGTTATCGGTACGATCCAGCTTGGATCTACGTAGATTATGCGATCCTTATGACGACAAGATATAAGAGAGAACGCAATCACGGAGCAGAAAAATATGATGCGATCACAACTGCACACCGCGCATCGGCACAGTCGATCATGGTAAGTGCAATGAGCTTCTTCGCAGCAACGATCGGTGTCGGATTGTATTCGAATATTGATATGATCAGCTCACTGTGTATCCTGATGGCGAGAGGTGCGATCATCAGTATGATCGTGGTTATCTTTGTACTGCCGTCGATGTTTATGGTATTTGATAAAGTGATCGTGAAGACGAGTAAGGGATTTTTGCCATAACTCTGGAACCACGGGGACGTGAAAAAATGGCTTTTTTTACTGTCCCCGTTGGCATCCGGTAATTAAATATACAAAGCCGGAATGTAAAGGCCGGAAGGATAAATATATTGTCATGATTATGCAAACATGCTACAATATGACTTTGAACTGGTTCGCAAACCTCCCAGTATAAAAAACTAGGCAAAGTACATAACATGTATGATTACTTTTGTTTATGGGGGTTCTGTAAGCAAAAGTATTTTTTTGCCTTTTGAATTGCAGTGTATTCGTAAGGAGCTGCCAGTGGTAGGTCCTGTAGAAGATTGAGAAAGGAAAAGAAAAATGAAAAAAAGAAAAGTAATTATTGACTGTGATCCGGGTATCGATGACAGCCTGGCTATCATGCTGGCATTGCAGTCGGAAGAACTCGAGATAGTTGGAATCACCATTGTATGCGGGAACTGTCCGGTAGAGATGGGATTCGGAAATGTGAAAAAAGTGCTGAAGCATATGGGAAGGTTAGATGTTCCTGTCTATATAGGCGTAGAAAAACCGCTGCGCCGGGAGTATGTCAACGCACTTGACACGCATGGAGAAGATGGACTTGGTGAAAGCTTTTTACCAGAAGTAGAAGGATTTCGTCAGGAGATGGGAGCAGTGGAATTCCTTGCATCAAAGCTGAAAGAAGGACACATTTCCGTAATAGCACTTGGACCGATGACGAATCTTGCAACATTGCTCGAACAAGACAGAGTTGCGTTTGATCAGATCGAAGAATTCGTGTCTATGGGCGGAACGTTCAAAAGCCATGGAAATTGTTCGCCGGTAGCGGAATACAATTACTGGTGTGATCCGGATGCGGCAGCGAAAGTATATGATGCAATGTATCAGAATGGACGGAAGATCCATATGATCGGTCTGGATGTGACGAGAGAAATTGTTCTGACACCAACAATTCTTGAGTATATGTGCCGGATAAATGCAAAAAGAGGTGCATTTATTAAGAAGATCACAAAGTTTTATTTTGATTTTCACTGGCAGTGGGAACACATCGTCGGATGTGTGATCAATGATCCTCTTGCTGTAGCATATTTTATTGATCCTTCGATCTGTGAAGGATTTGAATCCTTTGTCCAGATTGAGACAAAAGGGATATCACTGGGGCAGTCGGTTGTCGATTCGATGAATTTTTACCGGAAAGAACCGAATGCAAAAGTACTGACACAGGTAGATACATATCGTTTTTTCGAATGATGCTTTCGAGAGTACTGGAAGTAGAACCTGAGAGTCTGGATATTTTGGAAAATGTATTATAAGTGAGGAGAAGTAAGTCATGAAAAAAACATCAACATATAGAGTATCAACATATAAAATCTGCATCGTTGCATTTGCAATCTGCATTAATCTGGTCGGAGGACAGATTGCATTATTTCTGAAGCTTCCAATTTACCTGGACAGTATCGGAACCGTATTCATTGCATCCACATTAGGCCCGATTTATGGAATGCTTCCGAATGTGATCAGTGGTCTGTTCATGGGAATGACGGTTGACGTATATTCTTTATACTATGCACCTGTCGGTATCATTCTTGGTCTGGTGACAGGTCTGGTATATCAGAAATATAAGCCGAAAAATGGTGGATATTTGTGGCAGCGCTGGTAATTACATTACCGTCAACCATTGTAAGTTCCTGCATTACGGCATTCTTATTTGGCGGGATTACATCATCAGGTTCTACGGTTCTGGTGCAGCTTCTTGCCAAAACCCCGATGGGAATGGTAGGAGCATGCTTTGTGGTTCAGTTCTTTACAGATTATATTGACCGTGTGATCTGTCTGTTCGTGGTAAGCGCGCTTACAAAGCACTGCCAAGGAATATGATGGAGAGATTATAAGGTGACCTTATAAGGAAAATTTGTAGAGAAAAGTTCATAAAGGCGATTATATAGAGGAAAATTTATAGAGAAATTAAAAAGAGAACTTATAGAGGGAAGGTAGAAAGTGAATGTATTGATAACAGGTACAAGTTCCGGAATTGGAAAAGGGTGTGCGAAATATTTTCTGAAAAACGGACATAAAGTTTATGGATTTGACCGGAAAGAATCTACAATAGAACATCCGGATTATAAGCATTATTGTCTGGACATCCGTGATAAAGAGATGTATCCAGAACTTCCGCCCATGCAGATCGTGATCAACAACGCAGGTGTACAAAATGAAGATGATATTGATATCAATCTGAAAGGAACCATTGCGGTCACAGAACATTACGCAGTACAGCCGGAGATCCGATCTGTGATCATGATTGGATCTGCAAGCGGCCATACCGGATCGGAATTCCCGGAATATGCGGCAAGTAAAGGTGGGGTCCTTTCATATACCAAAAATATTGCGATGAGAATTGCTCCGTATCAGGCGACCTGCAACAGTCTGGATTTCGGCGGAGTGATGACAGAGTTAAATAAACCGGTGATGGAAGATGAAAACTGTGGAATGCGATTATGGATCTGACTCCTTTAAAACGCTGGATGAGTGTGGAAGAAGCTGCAGAATGGATTTATTTTATGGCGGTGCAAAACAGATTCTGCACAGGCCAGAATATTCTGATCGATGGACTGGAAGCAGGAAACAGTAATTTTATATGGCCGGAGTAGAGATCAGATAAAATCATAGAGAACGGTGTAGAAAAGAGGTATAGAACATGGAGCTTAAATACTGTAAATTAGAAATATTTCTCCCGCCGACGCATCTGGAAGTTGTGCAGAAAGCACTGCAGGAGGTTGATGCGGGACATATCGGGAACTATGATTCGTGCATGTCGGTAAGTCCGGTAACGGGTTACTGGCGTCCGCTTGACGGATGTGATCCGTATATCGGAACCAACGGTGAGATCAGCTGCGAACCGGAGCTGAAAGTGGAAGTAACCGTGTATACAGAAAATGTTGATAAGACAATTGAAGCCGTGAAGAAAGTACATCCGTATGAAGAACCGGTGATCAATGTGATACCACTGTGGAGAACAAGCTTTTAAGTCTGGAGTATATAAGTAAAGCCGTTGATGCTGATTTTTGTGGTTACAGCACTTCAATGCGCCTTGGAAGGAGGAGAACGCATATGTCAGAAAGAAATCATGAAGTTATAAAAAGTCAGCAGCTTTTAGATGAATATGGCAATATTGCGGAGCCGGGCTGATCGAGAAAGCAGTTGCAGCAATATTCAAGAACACAGATCAAAGCACCAAAGTTCCAGATCAAAGAATGGGACTATTATCTTGTAGTGGGTGATGATTGTGCTGTGGCATTTACACTTTCAGATGACGGTTATGTGGGATTGCAGTCTGTGTCTCTGCTTGATTTTTCGGGAGAACCGTGGGAACATACGGAGACAATATTAGATGCATTTCCGATGGGAAAGCTTAGGATGCCGGAGAATTCGTCGGAGGGTGATATCATTTATGAGAAGAAGAATCTGAGACTAAAGTATGTGTTGGAAAATAGTGCGTCAGAATCAGCAGAAGAGGAACATAATGAGAAAATTACAAAGCCGGCTATAAGGATACGTCATATTACATGCCAGTTTGACAATTTTTACCAGGGCAAATCATTTTCCTGTGACATCCGGCTGCGCCAGCCGGATATGGATACCATGGTCATCGCAACACCATGGGATCGGAAAATGTGATTTTCTATGATGGGATAGCGCATAAGATCGATGATGTAGAATTCGTGATACCGGAAGATGATTACTGTAAACCATGGAAGTTTACGTCCAGTGACGGCAGATTCGAGATGGATTTTCTTCCAATATTAGACCGGTCGGCATGCCTGGATTATAAACTGATCGTGTCGGATCAACACCAGGTATTCGGACGGATGAGCGGAATGGCAGTGCTCGATGACGGGACAAAGATAGAGATAAAAGACGTGCTGTGCTTTGCGGAAAAAGTACATAACCGGTATTAGAATGTGCCTGAAAAATCAGTTCCACAATTTTCAGACATACTCTGAATCGGTAGAAAAACAGCCGGGAAAATAGCCGGGGAAACAGCAGGTTGCTTTCCGGTCATAAGCTTTTCTGCTAAGATATCGGTATATCGATAACGGAGGTAGATGCGATGGAAACAAAGGATGTTATATTAGAACTTCGTACGAAGAAAGGTTTATCTCAGGACGAACTGGCCGGCAAAGTCATGGTCACAAGACAGGCAGTATCCCGCTGGGAAAATGGTGTTTCCCAAACAAAAAGATATTAAGAAACAGCCCATGTTTACCTGCTTGCAAACAAAAGAATATTGCTACTAGACTAAGAGATACTACATAAGTGTGTTGGTATCTCTTTTTGTTGCCGTGAAACAGCAGACTATTTCATTTCTGCTTGATTACCTTAAAACTTATTAGTCTATGGTTTGTCAAGGGCTTGTTGCGTGAGAAATGCTGAATATCACCCTTTACAAAACATAGGCTGATAAGTAACTTTTCAAAAGCAGAAAAGAAATGGCAATGCTTATAACAATATGATATAATGCAGATGAAGACAAAAAAGGAATTTGTCGAGCTGGTTAGTTCGAGATAATTTTGAGTTTGTTAAGATGTGGTGCACTTGATGGAATCACAGGTACGACATCATATTATGGAGGATGAAATAGATGATAGGTTTGATTGTTGCGAGGTCAAAGAATAATGTTATAGGCAAGAATGGTAATATACCATGGAAAATAAAGGGAGAACAAAAGCAATTTAGAGAGTTAACAACGGGTAATGTGGTTATTATGGGGCGAAAGTCTTATGAAGAAATCGGTCATCCGTTGCCTAATAGAATGAATATTGTTGTTTCCACCACAACAGAGTATCAAGGAGATAATTTAGTTTCAGTTAAATCATTAGAAGATGCATTATTATTGGCTAAAGGACGAGATGTATACATATCTGGTGGATATGGACTATTTAAGGAAGCTTTGCAAATAGTAGATAAAATGTATATCACAGAAGTAGATTTAAATATTGAAGATGGAGATACATTCTTTCCAGAATTTGATATCAATGATTTTGAAGTTTTGATAGGGGAAACACTTGGTGAGGAAGTGAAATATACGAGAACATTTTATGTAAGGAAAAAATGAATTGAGTAAATTTTGGATTTAGGGTGTTTTCATAAATATATTGCTTTTTATGCATATATAAATTGTTGTAAGACAAATTCCAGTTGAACCAAATCGCTGCGCGATGGCCTGCCAAGGCTGTGGCGCAGCGATTTGGTTCAATTGGTAAAATCGGTGTGCAGTCCAGAGGAATGGGCAGATACATTCTAAATGTAGTCTGCTTTTTCCTCTGTCCTGACGCCGATTGTTTACGAAATAATTTGTATGGGGCGATAAAATCAGAATTTGAGAGAGTATTGAATATGAATAAGGAATGGTCTGAACTTAATAAAACAATGCAGGCACAAATAAAAAAGAAAGATACTTATAAGAGGGGTATTGATACTTTACTTACTTTACGAAGTCAGTTAATACAAACCTTAGTATCTTTCAAAGAAGAATTATGCAGAGAAGATTTTAACTCAATCCCCTTCATAAACGCTGATGGTTATCATAGTAAGACGATTGCTTATTCTATTTGGCATATTTTCCGCATTGAAGATATAGTTGTGCATACAGTGATAAATGAAGATGAACAAGTATTTTTTGCAGGCAATTATCAAGAGCGTATCAATCACCTATCATTACAACAGGAAATGAACTCATGAAACAGCAGATTGCAGACTTTTCAAAACAGCTTAATCTGGAAGAATTATATTTATATATTTTCGAAGTATGGGAAAGCACTGAGAAAATGCTTGAACGGTTATCTTATGATGAATTGAAAAGAAAAATACCGAAAGAAAGAAAAGGATACTTAGAATCGTTGAATGTAGTAAACGACAATGAAAAAGCAATTTGGCTGATTGATTATTGGTGTAATAAAGATATTTGTGGACTAATTCAAATGCCGTTTTCAAGACATTGGATTATGCACACAGAAGCCTGTTTGCGTATAAAGAACAAGATACATTCATAGGCAAAAATTTCAGTTTGTAGAACTAAGGAAATTGGAATTTAAGGAGGAATAAAGTATGGTTAGTGATTTTATAAGAGCAGCATTTCCATGGATTTTAATGGGTTTATTTGTAGCAATCAGTTGTTCCCTTATGAGTAAAAAAGAGAAATAAATTCCTGTTTGTATTTATAAAAGAGAAAAAATGAGAAAAGTAGTTTTATTTATTGCCATGAGCCTTGACGGATATATTGCGGACGGTAATGGTGGAGTAGCTTGGCTAAATGGTCATGGAAATGACAATGAAAACATCGACACTTATACAGAATTTACCAAAGATATAGATACTGTCTTAATGGGGTGGAATACTTCTCATCAGGTTGTTACTGAACTTTCTCCGCAAGAATGGTATATAATAAATTTACAACTTATGTATTAACACATAAAGAGTGCAATTCTTCCCAACAAATTCATTTTACAAGTGAAAATCCTGTTTTATTATTGGAACGGCTAAAACAAGAAGCAGGAAAGGATATTTGGATTTGTGGCGGAGCAAATCTTGTTCAGCAGTTGGTAAGCAAAAATATGATTGATAAATATTACATTTCTGTTATTCCTACTCTGTTAGGAAATGGGGTTCGTCTTTTGGGCAACATAGACAGGGAAATAAAGTTAAGGCTTTGTAAAACACAGACTTATAACGGAATAACCGATTTGATTTATATGCGTAGATAACTAGAGAGAAACAGAAAAGCTGTTAAACCGACGGAGCGATCCGACCACGTTGGCGGGAAAATCCTTAAGATTTTTCCGCCATGCTTGCAAGGGGGCGGTTCGCTTCGGCGGTTCGGCGAGCTTGCGAGCGTTCAAAGCCCCCGTTATCTAACAAGGGGGGCACAAAAAACAAGAAACACTATACACTAACAAGCGGAAAACGCTGTATTTATAAGGCAAAACCCCATTTTTACAGTAGTGATATAAATTGTACCTATATCACTATGAAAATTGAATAGTAAATATGAGAAAGACAGTTGATTTCAAAAAATAAGAAATTGATTGTCGTTTTCTTTTGCAGAAATTTAAGTGCAGGCAATTATGGTAGTTGTCGTAATTGCTGTCAGCTCAGTGTTTATCACTGATGGTGTGAAAGATTTACGGTTGGAGATGTTCAATAAGATTATTGGTGCTTAATTATTTTTATTGTAGTGCTGATATGAGAATGTTATAATTGGGGTATAAAACATACAAATAAATTTGCTGAAAAATGAGGTATCAAAATATGGAAAATGAATTACTGGAAAACTTAGGAAGACTTCACACAACTGAACTTGGCGTTATTAGAATTAAAAAGAACTTATCTTTGAATGTAGAAAATGTAATTGAATGGTGCAAAGAAAAAATTAGCCTTTCTAATGCGGAAATCACAAGAAAAGGAAAAAACTGGTATATAACGATTGATAATTGTATTATAACGGTAAATGCGTACAGTTATACCGTTATCACTTCTCACAAGGTAAAATGATAAATTTTTCTATAAAGGAATTAAACGCATTTGCAGTTATTGGGCAGGAAGTAGAACTGACTAATTATCAAAAAAGAATATTCAGATTAGTACACAGTTTTGGAGAAAGTTTAACAGTAGTTTGAAAAAAGCGTATCTTTCACAATCAGGAAATTGGGTAAAATATGCTTTTATGGAAAGAAGAAATGGAAAACTTTATTATTTCTGTTCTATTCCCCAAAGAACCATTACCCCAGAGGCTTTCTGTATAAAGAAATACCGTCTTATAAATATTTGGTTGTGGAGCATATTGGTGCTATGGATAAAATATATGAAACTTATGGCAAGATTTATGAAGAAATTATTCCTAGTACATCGTATATTCCTATAAAAGATATTATCCTACACTTTGAAAAATACGATTATCGTTTTCATTGGAATAGTGATAATTCAGTTATTGAAATTTGGATACCTATTCAAGATTAGAAGCAATTTTATATCCATACACACAAAGCAGTTAGTCTTAGGATTGACTGCTTTTTCTATACAGATTTTTAATGACAGGCAATTATCAATTATGGTAGTTGCCTTTTTTGATTGGAGGAATTGAAGAATGAATGATAAAAACTTTATTGAAGAACTAAGACAAAAGCGTGAGGAATACGGAGTAACACAAACAAGGCTTGCTGTTGCCTGTGGTATCAGCCGTGAATATTACAACCGCATTGAAAAAGGAAAACAGCCATTGAATGACGAATTAAGAGAAATCATAGAAAAACAGATTGAGCGTTTCAATCCGCAAGAACCACTATTCTTATTGATTGATTACTTTCGTGTCCGCTTTCCTACTACGGACGCATTGGCGATTATCCGTGATGTATTACAACTGAAATCTAATTACATGCTTTATGAAGATTATGGAAAATACGGATATGAAAGCAAATATGTACTTGGCGACATCAATATCATGTGTTCCATGCAGGAGCATTTAGGTGTTTTATTGGAACTGAAAGGCAAAGGCTGTCGGCAAATGGAATGTTATCTACTGGCACAGGAACGCTCATGGTATGACTTCATGCTGGATTGTATGACGGCTGGTGGTGTGATGAAACGGCTTGATTTGGCTATCAATGATAAAGCAGGAATATTGGATATTCCAAAGTTAAAGGAAAAATACAAGGCTGGCGAATGTATCTCCTACTTCCGTATGCAGAAAGATTACAGCGGTACAGAAAAATGCGGTAGCGATTTACCAAAGAATACAGGAGAAACCTTATATCTCGGTTCAACAAGTAGCGAATTATATATGTGTGCTTATCAGAAAAATTATGAGCAGTATGTCAAGAATGGCACAGAAATTGAAGATACGGAGATTAAGAACCGTTTTGAAATACGCATGAAGAACGAACGAGCCTATTATGCGGTTGTAGATTTACTGACCTATCGGGACGCTGAACGCACCGCTTTTTCTATCATCAATCATTATGTCCGCTTTGTTGACAGAGAGGACGACAAGCCAAAAAGTCAATGGATAACAAATGATGATTGGGCATGGTTTGTAGGGGAAAACAGAGAGCCGATACGCTTAACCACAAAGCCAGAGCCTTACACTTTACAAAAAGCGTTCCCAAGCTGCTTGATGTCAAAGCAGACAAGGCGGTTTGACAGCTCTACATTCGTCCTGTGGTTAAAGACGTTAAGGCTCCCGGAAACATACAGCTCCAACGCCGCCGCAATACGCGCCGCTTCCGGCTCCGGCTGCTTCAAAAGCTCGTCGTAGAGGTCGCCCAAAATCGGCATTTTCTCCGGGGCGGGGTCTGCAAGGAAAGGGCGGTACACGTTCCTAACGGCGCGGTCAATGACGGTCTTATCGACGGGCTGCAAGCCCTCCTTGCCGCCTATGACAAGCTCGCAGAGGGAGAGGATAAAATCGGATTTCAGCGCAAGGGGCTGTCGTCCTCGGAATAGTTGAGGTTAATATCCATAGGGTTCACATACTGGGGCTTCCCGTCAATGCCCTTGCCCGTAGGCGACAAGCGTATCACTTGCCCGTCAAGCCGCTGCACAAGGGAAAAATACTCTGCTTCCGGGTCGCAGATAATTATGTCGTCGTCGGTAATGAGGAAAGCGTTTGTCATTTCCCGTTTGGCTGCAAAGGATTTCCCGCTTCCCGGCGTACCCAAGATTAAGCCGTTGGGGTTCTTTAGCTGCTTGCGGTCGCAGAGTATCATGTTGTTACTAAGGGCATTTAAGCGTAGTACAACGCCGCGCCCGTCTGGAAAAGCTCCTGCGTGATAAAGGGATAAAGATAGCGGTGCTTGACG
>ENA-OQHA01000685-OQHA01000685.1-human-gut-metagenome-genome-assembly--contig:-NODE-685-length-15884-cov-3.699435_pt1 | contig 15884 bp, 20 predicted proteins | sample MGYA00242558_ERZ504707 | MGnify/ENA primary metagenome ERZ504707 (study PRJEB26092, sample SAMD00036197) | human gut metagenome | host: Homo sapiens | study: EMG produced TPA metagenomics assembly of...
CTTTTGATTTTTAAGAATTTCTTTTAAAAAAAAGTTCTAAAGACAGCTCATGTCATCCAAAACATTTCGCTGATAAATCTTTTGTTTATATTTAGACATTGCTTCATTAAATATTTTTTGAGATGCTGGGTAATTAATCAACAATTCTTGTGTTTCTTTAATTACAGATTGTTTAATTATATGAGACTTTCCACTGAAATAATTTGTAAGAAAATTTATTACTTCTATTTGCATTTCATCTACACTAAATACTCTATTAGGATATATAGTCAATGTTAATAATGGATTATTCTTACTATGACTTTCTGATATATTTACATTTTTTACAGATTGTAATTTTGTATTTGTTCTTGAACTTCATTTATAATAGAAATATCCTTTAGAAAAACCTTCAAGTATTTATTCCCATTTGATTCTCTATTTCAGTGTCAAAATTTTTAGCCATAATTCAATTTTATTTTAATATAAAAAAAAGAACTTTTATTACTAATAATTAATAGACATTATATAGAATAAAGTTTTAAGTTACTTATAACCAATAACCCTGTCCCATATTCTGTATAAACTCTAATATTCAAAACTTTATTTAACTTCATTATTTGGAAGAGCGGACAAAGTTAGCAATTAAAACAATATCATATAGTTCAACGATAATTAATCTATTGACTATCTTTATATTTCTTGAATTTTATCCAAATCACCATCAATTTGGATAAAATTCGGTTATATATGATTTCCTTATGAATAGTATTATTTTTAACTTTGCATAAATGTCATAAAAAACCACAAATGAGAATAACAATAGAAATATCAGATGATAAAATTATAAACTTCAGTCCTTCTGCTAAATCAGAGTTAAAATCACATATTAATAGATTAGCAGAAGATATTGTTGATGAAGCTAGTCGAATAGAAGCAAGCAGACGTATTTCAGATGCAAACTCTGAAGTAACACAGTCTATTGTGAGAGAAGCTGCTACGCAACCTAAAATGGCATTGTTAGAAAAGGTAAGTTTGGTCTTAAAATAATACAAGGAATTGCTTTTCTAACAAGTATGATTTCTGGAGCATTACTTGATGTTGAGAAATTCCAAAATATCAGTATATTTATATGGTTTCTTATTACTTTTTTATAGCAATAGCTACTAATGTTTATACTATTTTCAATAAAGACAACAATGGATAAAAATATAGAGAACAAACTAACAGATGCTGCTAAAGATGGTTTAAATCAAACTGTACAAGAAATTGCAGATCTTATTTTAGAAAAAGCAATCCAAAAAGCACGTGTAAGTAATACGTTTGACAAAGAAATTTCATTAAGGGAAATTATTGAAGCAAAAAATGAAATATTATCTCAAAATGAGATTCTCGTTAGAAAACAAAATAAGAGACGTAGAATAGTACAACTATTGGCAATCACAGGATGTATATATTACCATGTTTGGTATGATGTTTTATATAATACAGAATTATAATTATGATTATAACTAAAGACTTTGGATTAATTATATCACTAATAGGCATATCAATTACTATTATATCTCTTTTTTATTTTATCGTTTCAGCAAATAAATTCCAACATTCATTTGATGAGATTCAGAAGATGAAAAAAATATTTTAGAATATGAAATTATAAACAAATGGAAAATAATTGAATTATTAGGAACAAAACTCATGATTAAACATGGCATTTCAAATAGTAAAGCAAAATCTATTAATTTTATAGTTGATTTCATTTCTAACGAACTTTCTGATACTATAAGTCGTGATAAATTTAAAAAATTACTAATCGCAAGAAACGAAATTGTTCATAAAGGTATCTCATATTCTAAATCGGAGATTAATGAAATACAAGATATAGCTAATGATATAATCAAAGAGTTAGAATCAAAAATTAAAGAATAATTATTGGATTTTGCTACTTTTGTGCCGCCTGAAGCTCACTGTAAAAGTAGTGGGCGGAATTTCCGCCCACCTTCATTCTATTAACTTGAGATATTTAAGAGGTCCGAACTCATCGGATTTTCTTCCCCATGTCCAATCGTGTTCATACATATCATCTCCACTGCTGTGGGGAGTCAAAGACAACTTTACGTTTACTGAATACTTACAATCTTCAATTTCCGTGATGATACCTTTAACCATCATACCGGTGAACATACATTCACACCTTTTTCCGATTATACTCTGATTTATTTCTGTAGTTTTCATATCTCATATATCCGTTAAGCAACCAGACATTTCTGTATCATTCCCATATTCTGATTTACCAAGTTTATTATTTGCTCATGGTATTCGGTATTCTTATTATATACACCTCGACTTTGTACGACCTTTAAAGTTTTCAATGAAACTTCAATAGTTTCAATGCGTTTACCTTCAATGGTAGCTGATAGTATCAAAGAATTTTCTTTCAGATAGTAGGAATTTGAAAATACGCAATGGTGCATTATCTTAGCTTCCTCAATAAAATCATGAACACTGCTCAAAACATGTACTTGAATTATGCCGTCTGTAAATGAAATACCGAAGAACTTACCCTTTTGCTCCTTATATATCCTTTCATTCTCAATAGCTTGAGCCTTTTTGCGTTCATTATCTTCCTGTCTGATTTCATCATTCCTTCTTTTGACCAAGTTGTCATGTTCGGAAACAATATCTTTCGGACAAACGTATTTGGAATTATGAATGTCCATTCCAAAGTGTTTCAGCAGTCTGATATAATCACACCATTCAGAAGCATTGGTGATTTCATAGCCATTACGGATACAGATTTTTAAAGCTGCCCAATATTCATTTATATCTGCATTTGAACGAATGAAATGACGGAACATTTCTATCTGACCGACTTTAAGTAATGTTTCCATCTTGTTATCAGATAGGATTGCCTTGAAAAAAGCATTTGGGGATATATTGTAAAACTTTCCCTTGAAGCCATTTCGTCTGATTTTCTTCATAATTCTGATATGTGGATAGGTGCATTGTGGAGTAATATCGTATGCAAAGTGATTACTATTTGACCTCAGTTCCATGCAGCTGTGTTCATCCCACAAATCATAATACATGGAGGACATACACCGCAAACGTGCTATAATTTCACCTCTACCATTAGGAGCAATCCACTGCTGCACTATTTCATTGATTTCATATTTCGCTTGATAGCCAACCTTTCTATTGGCTCTGACTATAAAGAAACGGATTACCTGATAACCTTTACAGGTTGTAATGATAGAGAAATATTCTGTACCTTTAAACACTCTCTGACGGGTTTTCATTACCTCCAACTTGCTTCCACAATGAGGACAAGTACATTCCGCATGGTCTGAGGAAGGGATATTTTCACCCTTCCAAGAATGACCACAATCGGTACAAGTTACAATTCCTTTACTCGTCATACGTGCAATATGGCTGAAACAATGCTTGTATGCGTATGCTTTTTGCTTCTCTGATATGCTTTTCAGTCTTTTTGATAATGTAACAATTTCAGACTGATACGTGTTTTCGGCTTCATAATCAAAAATCAAATAATGAGGGTTGAACATTGGTTGTCTGAGTTGCAGATGATTTCTGTTTTGCTCTGCTCTGTAACTTGTTGAGTTCCATTTGCTGATATTGCTCAATAGCCTTTCTGCGTGCGTTCTGCTTTTCCTCTTCAGTAAGTTCAACATGGTGGTTTACCATTACTTTACAACTGATAGGCTTTCCGATTTCAATATCATCTTCATCATAGTAATGCATAGCCATAGAATAGATTTCATCATCATCAAATCCGTTCATTCCGCTTTTCTGAACTTCATTAAGTATATAGGTTATGCAATCTTCAATGTTCTTTGCCGGATTTGCGTATCGTGGTGCAAACAAATCGTCCGTCATTGCTCTATACTCCAAGTAGTTTTGGATAGCAGCCTTGAATAATTCTGTACCTTTCATATCTCACAAGTTTAATAGTTAAAAATTTTATGCGGATTCTAGAGCTGAGGGAGTTGAGTTTCAACCTTTGGTATCTGCCTCTCGTATATCCGACATTTTTTTATGCGTCTTTCTTTCACTTCGGTCGTTTCCGTTTCAGGTGCTATAAAAGGTAGGTATTAGCAGATACAAGGTTTTTGTATAAAATACTACCCGAAGGGCTGGAGATTTTCTACAAAACCACCGGCTTAACCTTGTATCTGCGTTAAATACCGTAATTACCTTTGCACCAGAACGTAAATGGCCGTCAGAAGTGTGGAAAGAGAAATGAATGGAGGTACTGCGATAAAAGAGGCAGACAAATTAAACTTGATAGATATTTCCGATTTTGTCACAAAATCAAAAGTGTGTTTTTCTGATTTAAGATTATAAAGATGAATTATTTAAATAATAGCATTAAATGATTTTATATAATTTATAATAAAGGGAATAACTTCGATAGCTATTCCCTTATTTTTCGACTACTTTTTGGCCCTATTAGCTTCAATTTCATCTTTTTCGGCTTTTGTAAATACTTCACCACATTGAGTACAAATGTAATCACCTGTTTTGTTTTCAACATATCCAAGATTTGACATCGGTGCTCCTTGAGTTTCTTTCTCAAAATTAGGATGATTGCATGGCTTATCTCCCCATTCTTCTCTTAATCTTTTCCTTTATTAATATCCATAAAACATATACTTTAAATTCTTATCAATTTGATGGATTAATTTGAAAGACAAACGCTTATGGAAGTTCTGAAAAGTCTAAGGTAACGATTTGGAGATTGTGCTAATTTCAGTACTTTACAGTCTCATACTTATGAACAACTTTTATAGGACAAAGATACTATTTTTTTTTGAATAAGAGAATAATTTCACAGGAAAAATAGAAATTTTATGGGGAAGTGTTCTGATAGCATGTCGTTGTAGATTGTAGGGAGGGGATGTAAAACGGCAGGCACATAGAATTTCCGATATTCAGAAAGCCGTATTCCCAAAATAGAGATTATTTTTGAAAGAATCACATAATCCGCTAAGAATAAAAGTTTATGCGGATCATCAAAAACGAGGTAACGAGTTGGCAACCGTTCTGGTTTCTACATACTTGCATCAATTGCGTTGATGTGCAACTCACTTTATGTAAAGGTACGATTTTTTACGGAACATGCAAAACACCTTTGATTTTTCTTTTTTAGCAACCGTCAAAAACAATCTTTCGGTTTCATATCCCGGTCACAAAGGCGGTACAGTCTCTTTATGAAAAGTAAACAAAGGTCAGGCAGGATTGAAACAGACTGTTACGAGAACAGTCAGAAAAGGATTGCATACAGGAATTACAGTCTGATACCGGGCAGGGGACGACTTTGTGCCAAAGTCCAAAAAGAGGTTCTTTTTCCAGACGGCAAACTCCCTCACCTCTAAAAACAGTCTGTGGCTGGCGCACGCAAACGTCCAGCCTTTATGCGGACAGTCTTAATGCCCGCAGCCTGTACAAGTGCGTAAAAACAGGTAAATGGAATCTTCATCCGCTTCCCCGCGTCTTGCCGACACTCCTATATTCCCGTTCCAACACCTGCTCGATCTCGCTCCTCTTGTACAAGACCTTGCCACCAAGTACATAGTAAGGCAGCGTGCCGTTGCTCCGATACTCGCCCAATGTCCTGCGGCTGACTTTCAGCATACACACCACCTCACTGTCGCACAGGTACACGTCTTCTTTTGGCGGAACCGCGCCATCTCCGAAATGCCGTCAATCATCGCCGACAGCCGGTCGATACGCTCGTGGATGGACTGCATCCACGCATCGTCTTTCGTTTTCAATTCATTAAACATTATATAGATTAATTTGTTATATGACTCATTTTGTGACTGATTCTGAAGTTGTGTAATCCACAAGCAATAAGAATCACCATATCTTCGAAACCGAATTTATGGCATCTGAATCGTTCTTTGACAATACGGCATTTTTTCATACCACCTATGGCATGCTCCACTTTAATCCTAACTCCGGAAATCCGCTTGTTCTCTTGTTTTTCAACACAAGTAAGCTCTTTCCCTTTAGGTTTCTTTTTGGGCATGCATATTTCAACTCCATCCGGTTTGTGTCCGATGAAACCTGTATCCTGCCAGAGCCTAATACCTTTGGGAAGTAGAAGAGGTTCTTCATCACAAATCTTTTTGTCATGGACATGACCTTTGTATGTGGAGCTCAACCATACAATCCGAAGATTGTTAGTACATAACAGGTTATTCTTTATGCTATGAGTTTTTTTTACCACTATAGCATGCAGACTGCCAGTCTTCATCCAAAGGACGCTGAATAGGTCGCTCGGTTCCGTCCAACAAGACTTCTTCGCACCCTTGAAGAATGTGTATCAGACGTTTGGAGTTACGGTCAGGCAATTCACCAAGCGTTTTCAATGTACGCCGGAGAATCTCAGAAAGAAGGTGAATCCATCTATTGGCCTGGGGCTGGGTCATCTCAAACTGAATAGCATGGAGTTCCTGAAGGGGATTGGTCTTCAGATATACCAATATGAAGAACATTTTGTCCTGAATCAGAGACAACACTGTTGTAAGATATACGTTGGCGCACTTTACCTTCCAAGGTAAAATGGCTGTAATATTCATCCCAATGGTACTTGAAAGTTATTAGCAAAGCGTCAAACTCAGCAGGAGTTAATCCTGTCGCAGCAAGCACTTGGCTATGACGGTGGCGAATCTTGTCGTAATACATCAATTGAACTTTTTAGATCACAAAGATAAATCAAAGAACGCTTTAATCAATTATTCGATATAAACTCTATTATACATACTGCTCATTTGTCTTTTGTTGATACTTCAGTTCAATTCCTTCAATGGTGTGCCCCCTGTAGCGTGCATCCTTGCGTCTGTCCTCCACTTTCGTGACGATACGCTCCACGTCTTCCGGCAGGTAATAGGTACGGTTGCCTATCTTGGTATAGGCGAGCGTGCCGTTATCCCGCAAGGTCTGCAAGGTGCGCTTGCTGATTTTCAGCTTCAGGCAGACATCCTGGTGGTCGAGCCAGCCAGCCGTCCTCTTCACGCCTTTCAAATCCAGATGGGGATTCCCTCCACCCTATGTATGAACCGTTCGATTTTCATGGCAAATTCCTCGAACGCCTTCCTTTCAAAACATACGGTTTCCATAACAATCCGATTTTATGTTGATACTTCAAATTCATACCATCCGGAGAAACGGTCACTCGTGGTGCCGGTATAACAGCGCATGGAAGAATTTAATCTGAAAACTGACCGTGCAGATGTTATTGTTCCCGCCGCTGAGATATTTCTGATAATTGCAGGTATTGTCAAAGCTGAGTATATCCATGTTCCGGTCATTGGCTTAGCAGATGGTATTATTGACAATTTGTATGCCATATACCTGAAAACGGAATAAAAGGAATTGTGCATAGCTGTTTTAACTAGGGGATATTCAGTAAATCCTATAAAATTAGCCAACTAATTCATACTAAAAGTATTGCGAATTAGTTGGCTTTTTGTATCTTTAGGTATTTCCCCTAAAATTTTGAAGAACGATTGACAAATGCTTCAGCGGAGTCGTTCAATGCTAAAATCAAAGCTCTTCGAAGCCAGTTTAGAGGGGTGGCTGATCTGAAATTCTTCATGTTCAGACTGGCTAGCTATACGCTTAAAGGAAAGCTTGCCAACCGGAAAAATCCGCTGCCCCTGGAAAAAGCAGCATAGCCAAAAGAAAATATAGCAGAACTGTAAAATATAAAAGAGTTTGTGCCAACGTTTTGACACAAACTTAGCAGATTACTATTCAGCTGATACCTATTCTGAAAGATGTAAACAACTTGTTTCTTAGATAGCCTTATAAATATTCTACTACTTATTACAGTTCATTTAGAAATGTTATTCTCACTTTTATTCCTCCGCTTTTTCACTTGCTCCACTGCTTCAGATATGATTCCCTTGTTTTCAAAACGCTGCGTGTAATTGGTGTAATCCGGGTGAATACGTTCGTAAGTTGGGTCAGTGAATAAGGGACTCGTAATAATGTGGTCCGCAGTCGAACGGTTACAGCAGAAAACAATATTTTCAACTCCAGCCAGTCTGGTCAATGCTTTCACATCCGTATCATGCGGCTGTAGTGTCATCGGATCTGTAAAAAAGAACAGATAGTCTATTTCTCCTTCTACGATCCGCGAACCAATTTGCTGGTCACCTCCTAAAGGACCAGATTTCAGGATTGTGATATCCCATTTGATTTCAGGATGTTTTTCTTCAAGGGCTTTTTTAATTAGTGTACCGGTTGTACCCGTACAATAGAATTTATGTCCTATCAGACGTTCCGAGTTCCAGAGAACCCACTCTATCATGTCTTTTTTCATTGCATCGTGTGCAACAAGTCCAATTCTACGAACAATTGTTTCCATAAAGCTAAATTATTTTATTTTTATATGATAATTATAATAACAAAAAAACTAATTCTATTGAAGGCCGGAGGATGACCGGATAAATCTGAGCAATTCTTTGTTTGCCTGGCTATCCATGACGGTTTCCCGTTTTTCTTCAAAAAGATTGAGTGTTGTGGAGCATTCCCCACAGATGTCAATGCCTACTACCTGTTCTTTCTGAAGAATAACAGCCAGCAGTTTCTCCAATTCCCATAAGCTGAGAGAACCTTGATCCCAGTTTGTTGCTGCCGAAGCCGGATTCAAGACATCCTTGTCTATGGAAATGTAAACCGGTCCGTTGATATGTCCGGAAGAAAAGTTCTGCCAACCCTCTTCGTGCATGAGCGTAGTTTCACTGTAAAACCGAACTTGTCTTTCATATCCTTTCGGCACAGCCTGTATCAGTTTGTCTGAAGAACCTACGATAATTACTTTCTTGCAGTTGTTGTTATGGTCCAATATATCCTTTACCCAACTTCCGCAAGAAAGTATGTTGTCAAACAACGGTGGCTGCATATCGGGATGGTGGTCGAACACAATCAGCGAAAACGGAGTTTCAAGTTTGTCTGTCCAGAATTTAGTCAAATAATGATAATTGCCTGAATCGATGAAATGGACTCCCTCCGCCGGATAATCAGCAATCATCCCCTTCAAAGCCAAAGCCCCCTCCCTGTCACAGTAGCCATCTGTACCATAAAGATGACGACAATCCAGCCATATAAATTTATTGTTCCGGGCAAACGCCTCGTAGTCATACACTCCCGTGAAGTTCATGATGATGATCGGCCATGCTATCCGTTTATCTGTTTTTTGATTTTGCCCGCTCATACGTTGTTTTTGCATATCCTTTTACTGTTCATTAAAACCATCGTACATAACAGAAATCTTGTCGGTGAGGTAACAAAGCATTCTTGGGATACATACGGAAGGCCTGCTTGAAGCTTCCAGCGTTGAAAATGCCGGATGTCGCCTTAAAGGTATATAAATTCCCATTCTTGGAAACCGGCAAAAGGGGAATAACCTCATATATGTGATCCTGACCGTCTTCACGCCTGATAATGACCGATTCTATTCCGATTGCGTCATCCAGGCCTTTCTCATCAACGACAACCGTCACCTCATATTCCTTTCCGGCTTCAACCGTGGCATTCAGCCATTCCCTGCTCTATGGATTTGATTTCTATGGCATCCCATCTGCTTCGGACGTTTGCTTTCCAGTCAGCCATCATTTTCGCCTTCGCAAAGTTGTCGGCTGCCAGAATGTGGAAATGCTCTGACAGTTTGTTATAGAACCTGTCATAGTAGTCGTCCAACTGTCTTTTCATGGTAAAATGGGGAGCGATTTGTGCGATTGAGTTCTTGATATACTTGACCCAGTCTTCCGAATAGTTCTTCCCCCATGCTCGTAATACAGTGGCAGGATGTCATGCTCCAACAAATAATAGATGGCTTCGGCATCCAGCTGGTTTTGGTACTGTTCATTCTGATAAGTCCTTTTATCAGTCAGTGCCCATCCAGCATCCTTACGGTATCCTTCATACCACCAACCGTCCAGCACGGAGAAATTAAGCACACCGTTCATCAATGCCTTCTCGCCCGACGTACCCGAAGCTTCTGCCAACCGCGTAGGGGTGTTCATCCAAATATCCACCCCCGAGATAAGATGGCGTGCCAGGTCCATGTCGTAATTCTCCAAGAATATGATTTTACCTAAAAATTCCGGACGCCGGGATATTTCCACGATTTGCTTGATCAGCCCCTGCCCGGCACCGTCATTGGGATGGGCTTTGCCTGCAAAGATGAACTGTACCGGATATTTCGGATTATTCACAATCCTGGCAAGTCGGTCTATATCCGTGAACAGAAGATGAGCCCTCTTATATGTAGCAAAACGGCGTCCGAAGCTATTAGAAGAGCATCGGGATTGAATCTCTCAAAAATGGAAACGCTCAATGCCGGATCAATCTGACTCCTGAGCCAGTCCTTGCTGCATTTGCTTTTGATATAGTCCAGCAATTTTGCTTTCTGTTTTAACCGGGTATTCCATATCTCTTCATCCGGGATGCCATAGACGGCTCCCAGATTTTCTGATTGGACTGGTCGCAGAAAAAATTCTCATCAAAATTGTCCTTGAAAAGCTTTTTCCATTCTGCCGCACACCAGGTAGGCAGATGTACCCCGTTGGTTACATAACCCACATGGTTCTCTTCCGGGAAGTATCCCTTCCAGATCGGCGCAAACATTTGCTGGGATACCGATTTATGCAACTTGCTGACACCGTTTACCTCCTGGCAGGTCTTGCAGGCGAAGACAGACATGCAGAAACGTTCCTCCTTGTCTCCCGGATTGTGACGCCCGAGATCCATCAGGTTATCCCAGGTTATACCCAACTTGCCAGGATATTCCTTCATATATTTATTGAAAAGCCCTTCGTCAAAATAATCATGACCAGCGGGTACGGGAGTATGTACGGTATAAAGTGAGGAAGCACGTACAGCTCCATGGCCTGCCCGAAATTCAAGCCGCCATTTATGTAATCACAAAGCCGCTGGATATTGATCAGTGCGGCATGCCCCTCATTACAGTGATATACATCTTTCGTTATACCTAAAGCTCTCAGCGTTATCATCCCGCCTATGCCAAGCAGTATTTCCTGTTTTAGCCGATTCTCCCAGTCGCCTCCATACAGATGGTGAGTGATAGGGCGGTCAAACTCGCTGTTGAGTTCATTGTCCGTATCCAGCAGATAAAGGGGAATACGCCCCACACTGGCTTTCCAGACATTGGCATGTACCACAAAACTGTTGGCATAGGGGACGTGGATTACCAGTTGTTTCCCATCCGGTTGCATTACCTTTTCAATCGGGAGCTGCCCGAAATTCTGCGCTTTATAATTGACTGTCTGCTGGCCGTCCATGGAAAGCGACTGGTCAAAATAACCGTAACGGTACAAAAGTCCTATGGCACAAAGGTCCACATTGCTGTCCGACGCCTCTTTCAGGTAATCCCCCGCCAACATTCCCAAACCGCCGGAATATATCTTAAGGACTTCATCCAAGCCGTATTCCATGCTGAAATAAGCTATTGACGGGCGCTGGTGATCCGGTTCCACATCTACGTATTTTTTGAAGGCGGAATAGACGGCATCCATTTTATAGACAAAGTTCTCATCATGTGCCAGCGCTACAAGCTTCTCATAATTTATCCGCTCCAGAAACAATACCGGATTCTGTTCCACCTCTTTCCAAAGTTCCGAATCCAAATCACAATACAGTTTCTTTGCGTCATCATTCCATGTCCACCAGAGATTATGTGCGATTTCTGCAAGTTTTCGCAGTTCTGCAGGAAGATGTGAACCTACTGTAATCTCCCTCCACTGAGGGGTATTTACATTATAACTTGAATATTCCATGACATTTTAATTAAATAAGTCTAATCTTTATTCAGTCCTTTTATTATTTTTCGTTTACCGACAATCCATACCGTATCATTCTCCTTGAAAATTGTATCAGGGTCTGGATTCATAATATTCACGGTACTCCTCTCTATTCCGATAATGATGCTATCCGATATGTCTGCCTCCCGGATCGTCTTTCCGATCAATGGTGAACCTCCTTCGACAGGAAATTGCCCTATTTCCATCTCATCCTGCGAGGATGTTCCGTTCCCGTTCCTTTCTACCTTCTTTTGCTCCATGGATGTCCGGAAGCTTTCCAACTGTCGGTCCGTACCTACGACCGTAACCTTGTCATATGGATAGAGATGTTCTTCCCCTTGTGGTATATCTAGGCGTTTTTCTCCACGGGTGATTGAAATCACATTTATCTGAAACAAGGTGCGCAAGCTGCTTTCTTTTAATGTTCTGCCCACATATATGGAATCAGGGGATACTGTGAAATCCGCCAAATGTAATTCCTTGAACGGGATATTGCTGCCAAAGGTGGAGCCTGTATCACTTTCTGTAGAAAGTCCATTCCCGTCCGTCCCCTGAAGTTTGCCATAAATTGTCTCTCTATAGTCAGCGACCGTTTCTTGATCCGCTTGGAAAAATAAATGACGGCAATGATAATGGAAGAGACTACCAACCCGGCTCCCAAGGCAACATTGAAAAGATGGGTAATGATACTCATCATGATAATCGTGCAGATCAGTATTTTGACAAGTACTATTGATACCAAAGGCCCTCTGTTGAACTTGTTGTCCGTCCAGAGTTTACGGAACTCGGTTGAATTGTTCCTTTTCATGATGATGGCCCATAGAAACGGGGATATGACAAGAAAGATGATGATGAAGCCCAACAAGTTCCCTTCCATTCCCGGCAGACTTTTCCTAATCAAAGGATGCACATAGGAAAAATATAAAGTGATGAAAAAAACGCATACGACCAGATAGAGTGTGACAGACACCAGCATAGACCGGATCAGTTTATGCCAAGTACCCTGGTGTTTTACAGTCATTGCCCCGGACGTATAGTGTACGAGATAATCTTTCAGGGATTCAGGCATGTGGATGTCTATAAACCGGTATGCTGGTTCCGAAAGCCGTATCATATAGGGGGTAAGAAAAGTCGTTATGACAGATACTGCCACTATGACCGGATAGAGATACTTGTCCGTAACATTCAGACTGACGCCTAAAGATGCGATGATGAATGCGAATTCACCGACCTGTGTCAGTGAAAAGCCGGACTGTATGGCAATTTCAACGGCTGGCCGGAAAGCAAGACACCAAAGCTCCCGAACAGTACCTGACCGGACAGTACCAGCAATGTCAGGATGAGAATAGGGACGGCATATTCCCACATCATGGCAGGATCGATCATCATTCCTACCGACACGAAAAATATGGAAGCGAACAGGTCTTTTACCGGCTGTACGATATGTACGATTTTTTCCGCTTCAACGGTCTCTGCCAGCAGGGACCCCATGACAAAGGCTCCCAATGCGGCAGAAAATCCCGCTTTTGTCGCAATCATCACCATTCCCAGGCAAAGTCCCAGAGAGGTTATCAATAAAATCTCGTTGCTGGTGAAACGGCGTATCTTCTTCAGCAGGGTAGGTATCAGATAGATACCCAATGCCGACCAGAAAATCAGGAAAGCGGCCAGCTTCAATATACTTTCCAGCATCTCCTTCCCTTCAAAATGTTTGCCTACCGCCAACGTGGAAAGAACAACCATCATCACTACAGCCACCAGATCTTCGATAACAAGAATCCCCAAGACAATGCCAGTGAATTTCTGTTGGAGAAGTCCCATGTCATTGAAGGCCTTGAATACGATGGCCGTGGACGACATGGACAACATTCCACCCAGAAAAATACTGCTCATGTGGGAGAACCCCATTGCATTCCCCGCTGTATAACCTATGAACATCATGCCACATACAATAGTGACAGTGGCAACGATAGCCGTAATGCCCACATTTATCAATTTCTTGAACGAAAAGTCCAGTCCCATCGCGAACAGCAGAAAAATGACACCGATGTCCGCCCATATTTTGATATTGGCAGGATCGGAAACAGTCGGGACCAGAGAAACGGAAGGACCCGCCATAATACCGGCTACAATGTAGCCCAATATGACCGGTTGCTTCAGCCACTTGAAAATGACGGTTACAATACCGGCAATAATCAGAATTATGGCAAGATCCGATATTAAAGGAGCAACTTCTGACATATTAACGGTTATTTTAGATCGATAATTCGTTAAGGACCCGGATCAGGCTTTTGTCAATAGGCTTGTCCTTTTTGATTGCCTGGACAAAAGGAACATAAACAATCTCGTTGTTCCGTATGCCTATCATAACATTTCGCTGGCCTTCCATTAAGGCCTGGATTGCGGCTTCACCCAGCCGGCTTGCCAGTATACGGTCATTGGCACTCGGAGCACCACCCCGTTGCAGATGGCCCAGGATAGAAACCCTGACATCATACCCGGGATATTCCTTCTTTACCCGGTCGGCGTAATATATGGCACCTCCATTCTTGTTTTCAGGACTTTCGGTCACAATTACGATGCTGCTGTTTTTCGTCTTTCTGAATCCGCGCCCGATGAATGTTTCCAACTGGTCCACGTCCGTCCTGTCCTCCGGGATGATGGCCGCTTCAGCACCGGAAGCTATTGCGCTGTTTTGTGCCAGGAAGCCCGCATCACGCCCCATCACTTCGACAAAGAAGATACGGTCATGGGAGGTTGCCGTGTCCCTGATTTTATCCACGCATTCCACAATGGTGTTCAATGCCGTATCATATCCTATGGTAAAATCGGTACCATATAGGTCATTGTCAATGGTGCCGGGCAATCCTATGCACGTCACATCATACTCCTCCGCAAAGATACGGGCTCCCGTCAGGGAACCGTCTCCACCGATAATTATCAAAGCATTGATGTTCTCTTTCTGTATGACCTTATAAGCTTTCTTGCGTCCTTCGGGAGTGGTGAAAGTCTCGGAGCGAGCTGTTTTCAGTATGGTGCCTCCCCTCTGGATAATGCTACTTACATCTTCCGTCGTGAGTTCTTTCACTTCACCGGCAATCAGCCCCTCGTAACCTCTATAAATTCCTTTCACTTTAAATCCGTTAAAAATGGCGGCGCGGGTCACGGCACGGATAGCCGCGTTCATTCCGGAAGCGTCCCCTCCGGAAGTCAGAATTCCTATATATTCATCTTTTTTCATCTATCTCAGTTCTTGTTTTGTTTCATTCTGCCAATATAGCTTTCAGTTTTTTCCGGCAGTGAAAAATACGGCTCTTTATAGTTCCCAAACTCACGCCGGTTCTTTCCGCTATCTCACGGTATTTGAATCCTGACAGGTACATCTCAAAAGGTATGAAATGTGACTCCGGTACACTTTTGATGGCATTACGTATCTTTTCCAGGTCATAGTTCTTGTCCACCTCCTCTCTACGGGACTCGTCCATGATCCGCGAATAATATGCAGGATCGGAGGATATGTACAGGCGGGTATGACCGACCTCCGCCCGGTAACCGTTGATAAGCGTGTTGCGCATGATGATAAACAGCCACCCTTTGAAATTCGTGTTCTTGTTGTAACTTTCTTTGTGAAGCATTGCCTTGAGCAGGGTATCCTGCAACAGGTCTTCCGCCTTCTCCCTGTTAGCTGTCAGTTTGTACGCAAAACGGAACAGTTCGTCCTGTACGCCAAGTAGTTCTTTTTCAAAATTGAATTCCTTCATCGGTTGTGCCGGTTCCCTGTTCCGGAAGTGTCTGTTAAAGGTCGGACGGCTTTTCCGAACAAGAAAAGCCTGTCCGACCTTACGACATTCCAGATCTGGAATTATTTAACCTCGATAGCCTTGGAAGTTTTTTGTTTTTCTTCCTCCTTCATTTTCGGGATTTCAATGGACAGAATCCCGTGTTCGACTTTTGCGGAGATCTTATCCTTCTCCACATTTTCAGGCAGCAGGATGGTCTGCTGGAACTTGGAATATGAGAATTCGCGGCGGAGATACTTCTTGTCTTTCT
>ENA-OQHA01000686-OQHA01000686.1-human-gut-metagenome-genome-assembly--contig:-NODE-686-length-15871-cov-3.312182_pt1 | contig 15871 bp, 20 predicted proteins | sample MGYA00242558_ERZ504707 | MGnify/ENA primary metagenome ERZ504707 (study PRJEB26092, sample SAMD00036197) | human gut metagenome | host: Homo sapiens | study: EMG produced TPA metagenomics assembly of...
GATAGAGGTCATATACCTCCTGGTAGTTTACTTTTTCTTTTGCCATAATCATTGTTGTTTAAGGGTTACGGCGCAAAGGTAGGTTTAGGGAACATGCGTGTCAAGGCGGAAAATAGAATGGTTACTGAAATAAATTCCTATTGTGCACAATATTGATATTGTAATAACAGTTTTATCAGGAATAAAAAAAACTTCATTTTTCAATATTTTTATGATTAATAGTTCCTTCTAATACTCCATAAATGGTTTCTTACTCTTCTTTTGTTAAATTATTAATATTGGTAATATCTGTGGCTAATTTATTAATAGCATTGTGTAAGTTATTTGTGATATCGTATGTATGTGTATCGTTCCCTCGAAGTCGCCACGGCTTTATTACATTCTTTTCGGTAACTTGTGTTTGATCTAGTTTTGAGCTGTTTCTAAACTTTTACCCCAATGACCATTGGATACAATTCTTGTCTTAAGACCAAGATTAGTACAAAAACAAATTGCGGATATCAAGTCGTCTTTTAATAAGGTACATTCTCCACCTGTAAAGACAACAACTTTTATACTAGGGGAAGTGGCTTTACAGGTGGATATATATTCTTTTATTTCTGAGATAACATTAATCTAGGATATTGTGTACTACAGTTGAAGCAGCAATTTTCACATGCGGCAATTTATATGTAGTTATAAGTGTTAATATTGAGGATTTATTATATCCATATGAATGGAGAATAGTATAATATAGATTAATGAATCAATGTTTGTGAAAAAATTAAGGAAGCTGTAATTTCAGCTTTACGAATTGTTTGATGAATTCAACAGTTCCGTCAATGCCTAAAACCGAAGAATCGATGCAAAGGTGATAGGTTGCAGCTGCTCCCCATGTCTTATAGCTGTAGTAGTTGTAATATGAAGAACGTTTTTTGTCTGCTTTCTCCATCAGTCTTCTGCTTTTCTTGCACTGATGTTATGCAGTTTCATCAGTCTTTCAATGCGCGCTTCGGGAGAAGCCGATACGAAAATGTTGGCACAACGCGGGAAATCGCGTAAAATATAATCTGCACAGCGTCCTACAAACAGACACGACTTTTGTTCTGCCAGATGACGTATCACATCACTTTGTATCTTGAACAGCGAATCGTTGCTTAAATAAGAGTTATATGGATAAGCTCCTTCTGTTATAAAAGGAAAACGTGTTCCGAACAATCCTCCCAAGATGCTTTGCGAAGCTTTCTCGTCTGCTTTTTCAAAGAACTCTTTACATAGTCCGCTTTCTTTAGAAGCCAGATTGATCAGTTCTTTATCGTAGAAAGCTATACCTAAGTCTTTAGCCAGTTTTTCACCAATTTCCTTTCCGCCGCTGCCCAGCTGACGTCCGAGGTTGATTATATAGTGATTGTTCATAATTGAATGAGGTTTGGTTTGTAAGGCAAATATAAATAAAAAATTTTTGCTTTTAATTTTATTTCTGCTGCCTTTTTGCTTGAATTGTTTAAACTGGTTGTATAGCATAAATCCTGCAATCAGGCTGGCTAGGATATCGGATATCGGCATACTGAACCAGATTCCGTCTGCTCCCCAGAATAAAGGAAGTATCAGCAGGCATGGGATAAGAATCAGCACCTGTCGGCTTAATGAAAGGATAATGGCCTTTTTTGCCATTCCGATACTCTGGAAAAAGTTAGATGTTACCATCTGGAATCCGATAATCGGGAAGAACATGACGGTTATTCGGAGTCCCCGTGCGGACAGTTCGATCAACTTGCTGTCGGTTGTAAAAGCCGATACAGCAAGTTCCGGTATAAGTTCACCAACAAGAAAGCCGGTAGATGTGACGATTGTAGCAGCTATTACGGTCAGTTTCATGACATGGTTTACCCGATGAAATTGACGTGCCCCGAAATTGTATCCGGCAATAGGTTGCATACCTTGGTTTAACCCCATGACAATCATTACGAAAAGAAATACAATTCGGTTTACTATACCGAAGGCTCCTATGGCAAGGTCACCGTCGTACAGTTTCAGCCCTTTGTTGATCAGAATCACTATCATACAAGAGGCTACGTTCATGAAGAAAGGAGCAAGACCGATTCCGATAATATTTTCTACCAACACGCCTTTCAATCGGTAAATACCGCGGCGGAAATGTAAAAGTTCGTTTTTATTGCAAAATATTTTAATTAGCCAGCATAAAGATATAATCTGTGCCAGAATGGTTGCTATAGCTGCTCCACGTATTCCCATACCGAATCCATAGATGAACAAAGGGTCTAATAGGGTATTGATGACGACGGTCAGTATGGTTGCTGCCATTGCCTTTTGCGGATGGCCGGCAGAACGCAGTACGGAGTTTAGTCCCAGATACATATGAGTAACTACGTTTCCGAGAAGAATGGTTACCATATAGTCGCGTGCATAGGGTAGAGTAACTTCACTGGCTCCGAAAAAGTACAGGATAGGATCAAGAAAAGCAAGTGTCAGTATCGTAAACAAGATACCGATAATCAGGTTTAGGGATACTACATTCCCTAAAATCTGTTGGGCTGTGGAATAATCTTTTTGTCCTAACTTAACAGAAACAAGGGTAGAGGCTCCTACACCTACCAGTGAACCGAAAGCAGCAGCCAGGTTCATCAGAGGGAAAGTAATGGCAAGACCCGAAATAGCCATGGCACCTACTCCATGTCCGATAAAAATACTGTCTACCATGTTATAAAGTGAAGATGCTGTCATCGCGATAATGGCCGGAATGGCATACTGCATCAATAGTTTGCCGATGGGTTGGTTTCCCAGTTCGGTTGCTGTTCCTTTTTGTGTCATAAAACTCTTTTTACGATTAAATTCGCGGCAAAGGTACTTAAAATTCCATACAAGGAAAAAACTTTCTTTATCTTTGCATCATCGAAAGTGTCAGATTTTATGGAACATTCATCTTTATCTTTGCAAGAACTGAACTCACTGGTGCGCAAAAGTATTCGTACTTGTCTTCCTGATACTTATTGGGTACAGGCGGAGCTTAGCGATGTGCGGGCAAATTATTCCGGCCATTGTTATCTGGAGTTTGTGCAGAAGGATGCAAAAGCAATGCCTGATTGCAAAGGCAAGGGGAATTATCTGGAGTAATGTATATTATCAGCTGAAAGCTTATTTCGAACGGGAAACCGGTCAGGCATTCGTTTCGGGTATTAAGGTATTGGTAAAGGTCAGTGTCGATTTTCATGAACTTTATGGATATTCGTTGACCGTAACAGATATAGATCCTACTTATACGCTGGGTGATATGGCACTTCGCCGGAAAGAAATTCTGAAACGTCTGGATGAAGAGGGTGTCCTGACACTGAATAAGGAACTGGAATTACCGGAACTTACACAGCGTATCGCGGTTATATCTTCGGCTACAGCAGCCGGTTATGGTGATTTTTGTAATCAATTGGAGAACAACGCCTTTGGCTTTGCTTTCCACTCCCGGTTGTTTCCGGCAGTCATGCAGGGAGAAGCTGTAGAAAATTCTATTATTTCTGCTCTGGAGCGGATCAATGCAGAGCGCGATCGTTGGGACGTCGTTGTCATTATCCGTGGAGGAGGGGCTACATCCGATTTGTCCGGATTCGATACGTATGAGCTTGCTACACACTGTGCACAGTTTCCGTTACCTATCATAACCGGCATCGGTCATGAACGTGATGATACGGTACTCGATATGGTATCGCATACACGAGTTAAAACTCCGACTGCTGCTGCCGAGTTTCTGATAAATCATTTGAGGCAGACAGCAGAACGCCTTGAACGCTATACACAATTTATCTATCAGGAACTGCCGGTTTTGTTTACTCGTAAAAAGGAACAGTTTGAGCATTGGGTATCTCGCATTCCTGTACGGGTACAGATGCGCCTCCAGCATGAACATTCCGTCAGGAAAGATTGACCAAGCAGATACAGATGGGATGGCAGGCCCGTTTCCTGAAAGAAGAACACCGGTTGCAGATTGACCGTCGTATAGCTACGGCTTTGGAGGTGATTCTACAACGGGAAAAGCATCGTCTGGCACTGATCGAACAGCAAGTCAAGGCCTCTTCCCCGGAACTGTTGTTAAAGAAAGGGTACAGTATTACCTTAAAAAATGGGAGAGCGGTAACGGATGCAACACAACTTCTTCCCGGTGATGAAGTTGTTACTAAAGTAGCGAAAGGAGAATTTAAGAGTAAAGTGATATAATTATGGCAACAAAAAAAGAAACTTATACCGAAGCAATGAAACGCCTGGAAGCTATCGTGGCACGAATAGAAGGCAACGAACTCGATATAGACGAGCTGGGCGATAATCTGAAAGAAGCTCAAAAACTGATAAAGTATTGTCGGGATAAACTGTATAAAGCAGATGCTGAAATCAAAAAGATGCTCGATGAGGGTGATAAAGTGGAAAAAAGCTGTGATTAAGTTGGATTTTGCAAATATAAACTTTACTTTTGCTTAAATACTTGTAACGGAATGTAAAACATAAACATTATATTAACAATGAAAGAAATAGATTGGTCTAAACTGTCTTTCGGTTATATGAAGACAGATTACAATGTACGTTGCTACTATCGCGACGGAAAATGGGGTGAACTGGAACTTTGTTCGGAAGAAACATTGAATATTCATATGGCTGCTACTTGTCTGCATTACGGACAGGAAGCTTTCGAAGGATTGAAGGCTTATCGTGGAAAAGATGGAAAAATCCGTGTATTTCGTCCGCAGGCTAATGCAGAACGCTTGCAAAGTACTTGTAGAGGCATCCTGATGCCGGAACTGTCGACTGAAAAGTTCTGTGAAGCTGTACGTATGGTTGTAAAGGCAAACGAGCGTTTCATTCCTCCTTATGAAAGCGGTGCATCTCTTTATATTCGTCCGTTGCTGATCGGTACGGGTGCACAGGTAGGTGTTCATCCGGCAAGCGAATATCTTTTTGTCATTTTCGTTACTCCGGTAGGTCCTTATTTCAAAGGTGGTTTTGCAACCAATCCTTATGTTATTATTCGTGAGTTCGACCGTGCTGCTCCGCTGGGAACAGGTACATTCAAGGTCGGTGGTAACTATGCTGCCAGTCTTCGTGCCAATAAGATGGCTCACGATGCAGGTTATGCCAGTGAATTTTATCTGGATGCTAAGGAAAAGAAATATATTGATGAGTGTGGAGCTGCCAATTTCTTTGGTATCAAAGATAACACATATGTTACACCGTTGTCTTCTTCTATTCTTCCTTCTATTACAAACCGCAGCTTGATGCAGCTTGCTGAAGATATGGGTATGAAGGTAGAACGCCGTCCTATTCCGGAAGAAGAACTTGCTACATTCGAAGAAGCTGGTGCATGTGGAACAGCAGCCGTTATCAGTCCGATTGAACGTATCGACGATTTGGAAAACCATAAATCGTATGTCATTGCAAAAGACGGTAAGCCGGGGGCTATCAGTGAAAAGCTTTACAACAAACTGCGTGCTATCCAGTATGGTGACGAGGCTGATCCATACGGATGGGTAATGATTGTAGAGTAAAGTGAATTATTAACCTTTAAAATCTAATACTATGTTAAAACTTAATTCTGAACTGCGCGCAGCTTCACGTACAACACTGTCGGGCAACTGGACGATAGCTGCACTTGTTACGTTGCTCTACTTACTGATTGCAGGAGGTGTTAGTTCTATTCCTAAGGTGGGAACTGTTGTTTCACTTATAATAACGTATCCGCTTACGTATGGATTTGCCATATTGTTCCTCGGCTTGTTCCGCGAAGGAACCCCGATTGATATTGGTAAACTGTTTGATGGATTCAAGGACTTCGGAAGAATCTGGGGTACGGGTATTTTAGTTGCTATTTATACGGTGTTATGGACTTGTCTGCTGATTGTTCCGGGTATTATCAAATCGTATTCTTATGCTATGACTTATTATATATTAAAAGATGAACCGGAATTGAAATATAATGCTGCTATCGAAAAAAGTATGAGCATGATGAACGGTTATAAGATGAAGTTATTCTTGCTTGATTTGAGTTTTATCGGCTGGATGATTTTATCTGTATTGACTTTGGGTATCGGATTACTGTTTTTGCAGCCTTATATGTCTACTGCACGTGCAGCTTTTTATGAAGATCTGAAAGCTGAATTGAGCGGTAGAAACGCCAGCGAAGAAGTATAATACGGATAGTTGTAATCATTGCATATATAACGGGCAGGCAGAGAGGTTGGAATCTCTGTCTGCCGTGGTGTTTTCTGTAGTAAATCTTTTTTGTCCGTTCCGGTGAAAAACGTAACTTTGTGCCCAAAACAAGAAGAACTCAGTAAAAAATGGGAAAAGGAAAGCTGGCAAAGTTTGCAGATATGGCGGAGTATCCGCATGTGTTCGAATATCCATATTCGGTGGTAGATGATGTTCCGTTCGAGATGAAAGGAAAATGGAACAAGGATTTCTTTAAGAACGATAATCCGATTGTATTGGAATTGGGTTGCGGTCGCGGTGAATATACCGTGGGACTGGCACGACGTTATGCCGACAAAAACTTTATCGGAGTAGATATAAAAGGTGCACGTATGTGGACAGGAGCTACCGAAGCCTTGAATGAAGGATTGAAAAACGCTGCTTTTCTGCGTACCAATATCGAAATTATCGACCGCTTCTTTGCTCCGGGAGAAGTGAGTGAAATCTGGCTGACTTTTTCTGATCCGCAGATGAAGAAGCTACCAAGCGACTTACTTCTACCTATTCATGAACCGTTACCGTAAGTTTCTTGTGCCCGACGGACTGGTACATCTCAAGACCGACAGTAATTTCATGTACACTTACACCAAATACATGATAGAAGCCAATAATCTGCCGGTAGAGTTTATCACCGATGACCTGTACCATTCGGGTATGGATGATGATATTCTGAGTATCCGTACCTATTACGAACAGCAATGGCTGGATCGTGGCTTAAATATAAAGTACATCAAGTTCCGTCTGCCTCAGGAAGGAGAGTTGCAGGAACCGGATGTAGAAATTGAACTGGATGATTATCGCAGTTACAACCGCAGCAAACGCAGCGGGCTGAAAACAAGTAAATAATAATAATTTGAGATATTATGACACTTTATCCAAAACTTATTCTTGATGCGCTGGCAACGGTGCGTTATCCGGGAAATGGAAAGAATATTGTAGAAGCCGAAATGGTGGCCGATAATATTCGTATTGACGGGATGAAGGTGAGCTTCTCATTGATATTCGAGAAACCGACCGATCCGTTTATGAAATCGGTAGTGAAGTCTGCCGAAACTGCTATTCATACTTATATATCAAAGGATGTAGAAGTGACGATTGCTACAGAAAGTCGTCAGGCTGCCCGTCCGGAACCGGGAAAGATGCTTCCGCAGGTAAAGAACGTGATTGCCGTTTCTTCCGGTAAGGGTGGAGTAGGAAAGTCTACCGTAGCAGCCAATCTGGCAGTAGCACTTTCGAAACTGGGTTATAAAGTAGGTTTGCTCGATGCGGATATCTTCGGACCTTCTGTACCTAAAATGTTCCAGGTAGAAGATGCTCGTCCTTATGCTGAAATGGTAGATGGTCGTGATTTGATTGTTCCGATTGAAAAGTATGGTATCGAACTGCTTTCTATCGGGTTCTTTGTCGATCCGGATCAGGCTACTTTATGGCGTGGAGGTATGGCTAGCAATGCCTTGAAACAGCTGGTCGGTGATGCCAAATGGGGAGATTTGGATTATTTTATTCTCGATACTCCTCCGGGAACAAGCGATATTCATCTGACTTTGCTTCAGACGTTGGCTATTACAGGAGCTGTTATCGTCAGCACTCCTCAGCAGGTTGCTCTTGCCGATGCACGCAAAGGTATCAATATGTACATGAACGATAAGGTAAACGTACCTATCTCGGACTGGTAGAGAATATGTCGTGGTTTACTCCGGCAGAGCTGCCTGAAAACAAATATTATATTTTCGGAAAAGAAGGAACAAAGAAGCTGGCCGAAGAACTGAATGTTCCGTTGCTGGGACAGATTCCTATCGTACAGAGTATCTGTGAAAACGGAGATAAAGGTACACCGGTTGCGCTGGATGAAAACTCTGTGACCGGACAAGCTTTCCTTGAACTGGCACGTAACGTTGTAGCACAGACTGAAAAGCGTAATGCCGAACTAGCTCCGACTCAGATTGTAAAAACGCATAAATAAGAATATCTTTATAACAGATATTGAAAGGAAAACACCATCTTTTGCATGTGCAGAAGATGGTGTTCTCTTTTTAGGGGTATGGTGTACTGAAAACATCAGCATGTTTTTGAAAAATATGGGCAAAAGTTCTGTAAAACATCAGCATCTTTTTGGGAAAACATGAGCATGTTTTAGAAGAAACATCAGCATGTTTTTTAACGTGTATGAAACCAGTTTGTGGATATGAGGTATTTTGCAATGTCAGCACCCTCAAGAGCTAGTAAGTTTATTTTCCGGTCAAGTCCTCCTGCATATCCCGTCAGGTTACCGTTACTTCCTATTACACGGTGGCAAGGAATGATAATACTGATAGGGTTGTGTCCTACTGCTCCTCCTATAGCTTGTGCCGACATGCTTGAAATACCTTTCTGTCGTGCTATTTCTTGAGCAATATCTTTATAAGTAACTGCTTCTCCATAAGGTATCTGTTGCAGGATTTTCCATATAGCAATTCGGAAGGGTGTGTCATTCAGCTGGAGAGCAGGTGTAAAGTCAGGTTTCTTTCCACTGAAATAGCAATCTAGCCATTCGGATGTTTGGTGAAAAACGGGAAGATCTTTTTCTTGAGTACAATTGGCCAGCGTACGTGCAAAAAACTTTTGTCCTTCGAACCATAAACCGGTGAGGCATGTTCCGTTACTGGCTAAAGTGATCTGTCCGAGTGGAGAATTATAATGGCTGGTGTATTCCATAGATAGAAAAGCAGAAAATAAAAAGAAGAGATAAAACAATCTTCCCTGTTACGTGGCGACAGAAGATGTTTTATCTCTTCGTGTATAATGAATGGAATTGGTTTCTTAGATGTTCTTTACTTTAATCAAGTATTCGGCAATCTGTACAGCATTCAGTGCAGCACCCTTCTTTATCTGGTCACCAACAATCCAGAATGTCAGACCGTTTTCGTCTGCAAGATCCTTACGGATACGTCCTACATATACAGGATCTTTACCTGCGAGGAACAGCGGCATCGGATATTCTTTCTTTTCAGGATTATCCATCAGTACCAGACCTTCTCCTTCAGCAAAAGCCTGACGAGCTTCTTCTACAGAAACCGGACGTTCTGTTTCTACCCAGATGCTTTCTGAGTGAGAACGAAGAGCCGGAACACGTACACAAGTTGCGCTTACTTTTACGTCAGAGTGCATGATCTTACGTGTTTCGTTGAACATTTTCATTTCCTCTTTAGTATAACCGTTGTCGGTAAATACGTCGATTTGAGGTATCAGGTTGAACGCAAGCTGGTAAGCGAACTTTTCAACAGTTACAGGTTCGCCGGCAAGTACCTGACGGTATTGTTCGTAGAGTTCGTCCATTGCAGCTGCACCAGCTCCACTGGCAGCCTGATAAGTAGAAACATGTACACGTTTGATATGTGACAGTTTTTCGATAGCCTTCAATGCTACCACCATCTGTATAGTAGTACAGTTCGGGTTAGCGATAATACCACGCGGACGGTTTAAAGCGTCTTCAGCATTTACTTCGGGTACTACCAAAGGAATATCAGCATCCATACGGAATGCACTTGAGTTGTCTATCATTACAGCGCCGTATTTGGTGATAGTTTCGGCAAATTCCTTAGAAGTACCTGCTCCTGCAGAAGTGAAGGCAACATCAACACCTTTGAAGTCATCATTGTGTTGCAGCAGTTTCACTTCGATTTCTTTTCCGCGGAACGTGTATTTTCGTCCTGCACTGCGTGAAGAACCGAATAATAACAATTCGTCTATCGGAAAATTTCTCTCATCAAGCACACGCAGGAACTCCTGTCCTACTGCTCCGCTTGCACCAACAATAGCTACTCTCATTTTCTTTTACAAATTCTTAAACTGTTAATACTTACATTTTCTTACTGTGCAGACTGTTTTATCTTCTCTTTGTTAAGAAACTTATTTGTTTTTGAAACGATGTGTTTCGTCTGCCAATATTTCCGATTGCAAAAATAAAACATTCTGAATTATTAATACGGAAATAGGAAGTTTTTTGTATTTTTGTTTCTAAAATGAAATAGTAACGCCTATTTATGAAAGAAGTGCTCGATTTTGTAAACTTTGATTTTCATCTTCCTGTCACCGACCTACGTGGATTTTTTCCTGGTGCTGGTTATTATATTGTTCGCTCCCATTGTTTTGGAACGGTTGCGTATTCCTCACATTATCGGTATGATTCTGGCAGGAGTCGTTATCGGTGAGCATGGATTCAATATATTGGCACGTGACAGCAGTTTTGAGCTGTTTGGCAAGGTGGGACTTTATTATATCATGTTCCTTGCCGGACTCGAAATGAACATGGAGGATTTTAAGAGCATTCGTGTAAAGGCTACCGTGCTGGGACTGCTGGCTTTTATTTTTCCGTTGGGAATAGGTATATGGACCAATCTTCACTTGCTTGGTTATAGTCTGGCTACTTCGGTTTTGCTGGCCAGTATGTATGCATCGCATACGTTGATTGCTTATCCTATTGTAATCCGTTATGGCATTAACCGTCAGCGGGCTGTAAGCATTGCCGTGGGAGGTACTGCTGTGACCGATACACTGACACTGCTGGTTCTGGCAGTAGTGGGAGGTATGTATAAGGGTGAAACTTCCGAAATGTTCTGGATATGGCTGGTGCTGAAAGTTGTTGTGCTGAGCGTAGTCATTATGTATGCTTTCCCTCGTATCGGACGATGGTTCTTCCGTCGTTACAGCGACAATGTAGTGCAGTATATCTTTGTAATGGCAATGGTTTTCCTCGGAGCCGGACTGATGGAGTTTGTGGGAATGGAAGGTATTTTGGGAGCTTTCCTTGCCGGTCTGGTATTAAACAGGCTGATACCTCATGTTTCTCCGCTGATGAGTCATCTGGAGTTTGTAGGAAACGCTTTGTTTATTCCTTATTTCCTTATCGGTGTGGGAATGTTGATCGACGTAAATGTCTTGTTCGGTCATATAGATTCTGTCAAGGTAGCTGTAGTGATGATTATCGTTGCACTGTTGGGTAAATGGATTGCTTCATGGCTTACACAGAAGATATATAAGATGCGTGCTTTGGAACGTGAACTGATGTTCGGCTTGAGCAATGCACAGGCAGCTGCTACACTGGCAGCCGTACTGGTGGGATATAATATCATTCTTCCCAATGGAGAACGTCTGTTGAACGAAGATGTACTGAATGGAACAATCTTACTTATTCTGGTGACCTGTGTGGTTAGTTCGTTTATTACAGAGCATGCAGCCAAACGTATTGCAATGGACGATGCGGAAGTGAGTGACGAGAAGGCTCAGGAAAAAGAAAAATTCCTGATTCCAGTAGCAAATCCTGAAACGCTGGAAAGTCTGATGAGTCTGGCTATGGTGGTACGCGACGAAAAGCAGCCGGATAATCTGGTAGCTCTAAACGTAATCAACGATAACAACGGTTCGGTAAAACAGGAAATGCGTGGCAAACGCAGTCTGGAACGTGCGGCACAGATAGCGGCTTCGACCAGCGTAAGGCTGAAAACCGTATCGCGTTTCGACTTGAATATTACTACCGGTATCTTGCATACTGCGAAGGAATACGAAGCGACGAATATCATCATTGGTCTGCATTGTAAAATGAGTATCGTCGATTCTTTCTTTGGTAATCTGACAGAAAATCTGTTGAAAAATACTTATCTGCAAGTGATGGTAGCACGCTTCCTGATTCCTGTCAATACGTTGAGGCGTATTATCGTGGCTGTACCTCCGAAAGCTGAGTTCGAACACGGATTTATGAAATGGATAACTCACATGTGTCGTATGAGCAGCCAGTTGGGATGTAGGGTACACTTCTATGCTCATCCCCAGACATTGGGTTATATACGTGGATATATACAGAAAAAGCATAAGGATACGCGTGTGGCTTATTCCGAGCTGGAGGACTGGGATGACTTGCTTCTTTTGACCGGACAGGTGAACTATGATCATTTGCTGGTAATCATCAGTGCACGCCGTGGCTCTATCTCATATGATTCAGCTTTTGAGCGATTGCCGATGCAGATATCTAAATATTTTAATAATAACAGTATCATGTTGCTTTATCCCGAACAGAAGGGTGATCCGAATGAAAGTCTGTCGTTCTCCGATCGCGCGGATGGGCTGAAACACAATATTATGATAAGGTGGGCAACTGGTTCTATAAATGGTTTAAAAAGAATTCATGAGCGAAGATAGTAAGGCCTGGCAGCAACGCACCGAGTTGTTGTTGGGAAAAGATAAGACCGACCGTTTAAGACAGGCACATGTGCTGGTGGTCGGACTCGGAGGAGTGGGAGCCTATGCTGCGGAAATGATTTGCCGTGCTGGAGTAGGCGGATGACTATTGTAGATGCCGATACAGTACAGCCCAGCAATATTAACAGGCAGCTCCCTGCTACACACTCTTCACTAGGCAAACAGAAGGCTGAGGTTCTAGCAGAGCGTTTTCTCGATATAAATCCGGAACTTCAACTTACGGTATTGCCAGTGTATCTGAAGGATGAAGCAATACCAGAACTGCTTGACAGTGCTAAATTTGACTTTGTGGTTGATGCAATTGATACGGTAGCTCCCAAGTGTTATCTTATTTACCATGCCTTACAGCGTGGTATTAAGATTGTAAGCAGCATGGGGGCCGGAGCCAAACGAGATATTACGCAGGTACGTTTTGCCGACTTATGGGAAACTTATCATTGCGGACTGAGCAAGGCAGTGCGTAAACGTTTGCAGAAAATGGGAATGAAACGTAAGTTGCCGGTAGTGTTCAGTACCGAACAGGCAGATCCGAATGCTGTCATACTGGTAGACGATGAACAGAATAAAAAGTCTACAGCCGGAACAGTGAGCTATATGCCCGCCGTATTTGGCTGTTATCTGGCAGAATATGTAATACGAAAATTGTAGAACGATGATTCAGTTGGAAGGAATAACCAAGAGTTTTGGTTCACTGCAAGTATTGAAAGGGATAGACCTTATTATAAATAAAGGAGAAGTGGTGAGTATTGTCGGACCTAGCGGGGCAGGAAAGACTACCTTACTTCAGATAATGGGTACGCTTGATAAACCTGACAGCGGAAAGATAGTGCTGAATGGTACGGAAGTAAACCGTCTGAAAGAGAAAGAACTGTCGGCTTTCAGAAACAAGGAAATCGGATTCGTTTTTCAGTTTCATCAGCTGTTGCCTGAATTTACGGCATTGGAGAATGTAATGATTCCTGCTTTAATTCAGGGAATTTCTGCTTCTGAGGCAAAGAAAAATGCCCGTGAAATGTTGGATTTTCTGGGACTTGCCGAACGTGCCTTGCACAAACCGGCTGAACTGTCGGGAGGAGAAAAACAGCGTGTTGCCGTAGCGCGTGCACTGATAAACCATCCTTCTGTCGTACTGGCAGATGAACCTTCTGGCAGTCTGGATACACAGAATAAGATTGAACTTCACCGCTTGTTCTTCGATTTGCGTGATAAGCTGGGACAGACTTTTGTTATTGTAACTCACGATGAGGAACTGGCTGCGCAGACTGACCGTACAATTCACATTGTAGATGGAATGATAAAATAGCAAGCTACATCTTTACATATGCAGATTTGCATCAGAATTGACTTTGAACGGTCTTTTCTGATGCAAATCTTTTTTATAAAATCCATTTAGAATGACAGATGAACTACCTCAGGGTTGTGGTCAGACAGGAATTGTCCGGCTTCTTCAGCTTCTTGAGGAATATAGCTGCTTTCAACTTTGATCTGTGGGGTAACAAAGATGAAGTCAATCTTGTCGCAAGAGTCGGCAGGGATACGTCCGAAGTCGTGGAAGGTGTAATCTACTCCTTCGCGTTGTGCAGCTTCCTTATACGCATCTTTCAGTACAAACTCATTGGTTGTTATAGTTTCATAAGCTTCCGACTGGTCTGTTACGTTGAAATCTCCAGTCAGTACAGCTGCTGATCGCCCACAATTTCTTTAATTTTTTCAATGATCAGCAGGGCTCCTTTTCTTCTGGCTTCCGTTCCTACATGGTCGAAATGGGTATTTACTGCCATAAAGATCTTTCCGGTTTTCTTGTCCTTCAGTTTTGCCCATGTTGCAATGCGGCTGCAAGCTCCGTCCCATCCGATAAATCCTACACTGTCCGGATATTGTGAGAGCCAGAAAGTGTTACTGTCGAGTACTTCGAAGCGGTCTTTCTTGTAGAATAGAGGTGAGTATTCTCCCTTTGTTTTTCCATCTTCACGTCCTACACCAACTTCTGCATATTCTGGCAGGCGTGATTTTAAATCCTCCAGCTGATTGTGAAGAACCTCTTGCATACCAACGATGTCGATGTCTTGTGATTTGATGAATTGAGCTACATTGTCTTTCCGGTATTGCCAGTTGTTCAGGCTGTCGCCTGGATTATCATAACGGATGTTGAATGTTCCCCAAGTAACTTCTGTAGGCTGTTGTTGAGTTGTGCACGAAAGAGTGGCGACAGAAAGTGAAGCTGCCACGATTCCCAAAGTGAAAAGTGAGTGTTTCATAGAATAAAAAATTTAATGATATGCGATATGTTGTTTTTCATTTGAAAATGTTCCGCTAAATAAAACAATTTTATGATGTTTTTCACTTATAGACGGAATAAATTTTCTGATAAAAATAACCATAAAACTTTATTTCATGACTTTCAGACTTAGCAAATGTAGTCAATAGGTTTGTCAGACTTTCTTTTGTAGCTCTCATTTGTCGGGTATATAAGTTTTTTGTGCTATTCTTTGGCAGAAATAAGTGATTGTTATGAGTCATATACAGTTAGGAAGATATAATCAGTTGGAAGTTGTTAAGGAAGTTGATTTCGGCATGTACCTTAATGGTGATGAAGATGGCGAAATATTGCTTCCCAAGCGTTATGTGCCTCAGGGGTGTAAACCGGGCGATGTGCTGAACGTGTTCATTTATCTTGATATGGATGAGCGCTTGGTAGCTACTACGCTGGAGCCTATGTTCAAGTAGGAGAATTTGCCTGTCTGGAAGTAGCATGGGTAAACCAGTATGGTGCATTTCTGGATTGGGGACTGATGAAGGACCTGTTTGTTCCGTTCCGTGAACAGAAGGCCAAGATGCAGAAAGGAGGACGATATCTGGTGCATGTACATCTGGATGAGGAAAGCTATCGTATTGTGGCATCGGCTAAGATAGAGCATTATCTGTCGAAGGAACGTCCTGAGTATAATCAGGGTGATGAAGCTGAGGTACTTGTATGGCAGAAAACCGATTTGGGATTCAAGGTTATTGTAGATAACAAATATTCGGGCATGTTGTTTCATAATGAGATTTTCCAGCCGCTGGAGCCGGGAATGCGTTTGCATGCTTATGTGAAACGTGTGCGTGAAGATGGAAAAATAGACCTGGAACTTCAGAAAAGAGGAGTGAAGAAGGTCGATGATTTTGCAGAACTTCTGTTGCAGTATATCAAAGATAACGACGGATATACACCGATAAATGACAAGACAGATGCCGAACAAATATATAATACGTTCGGGGTAAGCAAGAAGACATTTAAGAAGCTGTCGGAGATTTATATAAAAAGCGTCTGATAGTATTGGAAGATGACGGTATAAGGCTCGTAAAAGAATAACTACCTCATAAAACACTTCTCATTATTTCATGAAGTTTATTTTTATATATACTTCTA
>ENA-OQHA01000687-OQHA01000687.1-human-gut-metagenome-genome-assembly--contig:-NODE-687-length-15860-cov-3.299053_pt1 | contig 15860 bp, 16 predicted proteins | sample MGYA00242558_ERZ504707 | MGnify/ENA primary metagenome ERZ504707 (study PRJEB26092, sample SAMD00036197) | human gut metagenome | host: Homo sapiens | study: EMG produced TPA metagenomics assembly of...
TCGATGATAATCTCTATCGAATCGGCTGCAACTTGATAATTTCTCCTAACTCAGGAATAATGACCGGCATACCGCGCTTCTTGGCTTCTGCCGCGAACACATGAGGAGGATCGAACAAGGTTCATCTGAAAGGTCGAAAGTGCCATAATGCATCGGAATTGTAACCTTTGCATGCAAATCGGCCGAAGCAGTTAATGCATCATATGGAGATATATGATTCGGTTCATAAACCAGCGAGGTTTGTAAGCTCCGATTCCTACCATGCAATAATCTATGTGAAAGAAAAATCCGGCTATTTCTTCAAAATGCCGGGCATATCCGGTATCTCCACTATTGTAAATGGTAATCCCATCTCCCTGAATCATAAAGGAACCCCACAAGCGCTCTCCTCCATCGCTCACACCACGCTTGCTCCAGTGCTGTGCAGGTAAAAAAGTCAAGCGGAAATCACCGTCGACATACTGTTCATACCATGCGGCCTCTATCACTTTCAGATTAGGAAACCAGCTTTTAATCAAAGCCCCCGTGTTCAAACCACAAAAAAGTTTAAGTTGAGGATTGTCTGCTACCAGACGTGCCACACTCGGTTTATCCAGATGGTCAAAATGATCATGACTAATAAGCAGATAATCTATCTGACGAAAGATAGACGGATCGGCAGGAAATTGACTTCGGCGTTTGACAAACGGAATGCTTCCATATACAGGATCAATCATCAAACGCTTTCCACCCAGTTGAAGAAAAAAAGAGTTATGCCCCAGCCAAATCAATGAGTTACCCACCACTTTCTCCAAGGAAGTGAGATAATGTACTTTGGGATTCCACTTGATTGTACGCTTTTCTTTCCGCTGAGGATTAGGAGAGAAACGCCATTTCAGGACACTCCCTACACCTGGCTTCCAACGATGCTGACGGTTAAAAAACTTACCATTCACCGTCGGATTCCCTCTCCAATGAGGATGTATGCTTCGCAACCCCTCATTGCGGCGGAATGTGATTCGCTCTCCCATTCTATCGGAATTTAACGTTCCAGCAAATCCTTCAAAAAGGCATCCAGTTCTTCATCCAGCCCTTTTAGCAGCTCATCATTCAGTAGCAAGGTATCATCTTCGTCCACAAGAAGCAATTCGGCTACCGTTTCTTTGTCTTCGTCTACCAGTACAAAAGAGTAAGGCTTCATCAGACAAAGCTTCTCCAGTTTTCCGCTCTCTTTCAGCGCTTCAACTTCTGCACGAAGAATCGGTTCTACTACAGTATAGAAGTCATCACTCTCATATTCTACCCACTCATTGATAATCGTACGCGACAATTCCTGATCGTCATCGTCGAAAATAATCAGCTCACCACTTTCTGAGTTGGGTTGCAAATGAATATCTGTAACGACCGTTTCATCTCCTTCTGATGTATACCGGCAAAGGGCTGTTTTCAGAGCCGAGACTATTGAAGCACGTGATTGTTCACTCATTTTCATAGGCTATATTCTTTTTATGTACTCAAATGTACAAAAAAATGAATCAGACAAGTTATTATTAATTGAATTTGTTGCCAAAACGCGCCATTTGGAGGTTCAACAACTGAAAATCCTTAGCCCGCTCCTGTAAAATAGTAGCGTAGAAAGCTGCAGCACGATCTTCTTCCGAACCTTTAGTAGCACAGCTTTTTGACTTCTCAATCCAGTCAACAGCTTCGCTCATCATTCCCTGTACCTCACAAGCCAAAGCCATATTAAAGGCGGCACGCGATTTTAACTTTCCCTTCTTCAATGAGTCGTATAAGTTCTTCCATAAGCGACCGGCTTCCTGCCAGTCTCCTTCACGCAGCGAAACAGCCGCATCACGCATATCCGGATTTCCTCCATCAAAATAAATTCTCTCCACACTCTTCCAATGAGGCACCAGCTGATTTACGAGTGTAAAACCTGTGTGCTGAGAGGCTTCGTTCACCACGTCATGATCAGACAGTGTAGGATTCAAATCCCACAACAGGCTATCCACCTTGCTGATAGTCACGACAGGCATTACACGGGAAGGAATATATGCACGCAGCACCGGACGCATTTTCAAATCAAAAGCAGCAAAAGGAGCCATCAACCCCGGATAATATACCTCTTTCTTTCCGGTCAGCAATTGGATTCTGTCTACAGAAAGAATCATGTCTACTCCAAGTACCCGGGTCAGACTATCTACCACTGACTGAGGAAGAATTTCTCCTCCCGTCAACTCTTGTGTAATCACCGAATCTGAAATAATCACCTGATGAAAATAACGGCTGTCTGACAGTCCTCCCGCCAGACTTTCTGACAACACCTTTCCATCTCCTTCCAGTCTTCCCAATGTCAATAAATCCTTTTTAGGGAAAGGAATAGCAGGTGTATGATTCACTACTGCCACTGTGCGGACTTGCTCAGGAAAAGTGACTTCTGCAGGATATAACTGATCAAATGTAAAAGACTGAAGTCCTCCGCATGAAACCAGCATGGTAGCTGCAAAAAGGATTCCGGCCACAATGTATTTCTTCATAATTCACTACTTTTTGTTCGCGAACAAAATAATAAATAAAAAAGACACGGATTCCATCGTTTTCACAGATTATTCTAAATAAAGAAATAAAAATCTGCAAACGGTGAAAACCGTGTCTCAAATATCTCAATCAAATGCTTAATCAGGCATTCTTACCGTGACAGTTCTTATATTTCAATCCGCTGCCACAAGGACATGGGTCATTGCGACCGACTGTCTTTTCTGCACGATAAGGCTCTTGCTTCTGTTCACGAGTATCGCGACCTGCAGCTTCACGCTGATCTGGGTCAGTCAAATCCTGCTTTTCTTCACGATACTGCTGACGAGGAGCCTGAGGTTCAGGAGCTGCTTCACGCACCTGTTCCGGTTCCTGTACCGGTATCTGACCACGCATCAATACAGAAATGGTATTATTATTTATCTTGTTGACCATGTTATCAAACAGATTCACAGATTCCAGTTTGAAAATCAACAGCGGATCTTTCTGCTCATAGCTTGCGTTCTGTACAGAATGTTTCAGTTCATCCAGTTCACGCAAGTTTTCTTTCCATGCATCGTCAATTGTATGCAACAAGATAGCTTTTTCGAACGACTTCACAATTTCTTTTGATTCGCTTTCGTATGCAGCTTTCAAATTTACTGAAATGTTGTACATACGCTTGCCATCGGTAATAGGTATCATGATATTCTCATACATGTGTCCCTGAGCCTCATATACCTGCTTGATAACCGGATTAGCAATCTGAGCCATACGTTCAGTCTTACGTTTGAACAATGCCATAGCTTCCTGAAAAGTCTGCTCTGCCAGATCGTCTTTCTTCTTGGAACGGAAATCTTCTTCAGTAAACGGAGCTTCCATAGCCAGTACCTGAAGAATTTCATCTTGGCATCATCATAAGTCGGCTGCTGTACGGCATTGTAGCAACGTTCCCAAATCATATCTACAATATCCATTCCGATACGTTCTCCCATAAGTGCATGACGACGTTTGGTGTAAACCACTGTACGCTGCTTGTTCATCACGTCATCGTATTCCAACAGGCGTTTACGAATACCAAAGTTGTTTTCTTCCACCTTCTTCTGCGCACGTTCAATAGAGTTAGAAATCATCTTGTGCTCAATCATTTCTCCTTCCTTGAATCCTAACTTATCCATCACAGTAGCAATACGGTCGGATGAGAACAGACGCATCAAATCGTCTTCCAACGATACGAAGAATACAGAAGAACCCGGGTCTCCCTGACGTCCGGCACGACCACGCAACTGACGGTCTACACGACGTGATTCGTGACGTTCTGTACCAATAATGGCCAAACCACCGGCAGCTTTCACTTCTGCGCTCAGCTTAATATCGGTACCACGACCAGCCATGTTCGTAGCAATAGTTACCGTAGAACTCTGACCTGCTTTCGCTACAATTTCAGCTTCCTTCTGGTGTAACTTCGCATTCAATACATTATGCTCAATCTTACGCAAGGTAAGCATCTTGCTCAACATTTCAGAAATTTCTACTGAAGTAGTACCTACCAGCACCGGACGACCAGCCTGTACCATCTTCTCAATTTCTTCGATTACGGCTTTATATTTCTCACGTTTCGTTTTATAAACACGGTCGTTCATATCGATACGGGCAATCGGACGGTTTGTCGGAATCACCACCACATCCAGCTTATAGATATCCCAGAACTCTCCAGCTTCTGTTTCTGCAGTACCGGTCATACCTGACAACTTATGGTACATACGGAAATAGTTCTGCAAGGTGATCGTTGCAAAGGTCTGTGTAGCAGCTTCTACCTTCACGCCTTCCTTGGCTTCTACAGCCTGGTGCAGACCATCGCTCCAACGACGGCCATCCATGATACGTCCTGTCTGTTCGTCGACAATCTTTACCTGACCATCCATTACCACATAGTCCGTATCTTTTTCGAACATGGTATATGCCTTCAACAGCTGGTTAATGGTGTGTACGCGTTCTGCTTTAATAGCGTAATTGGTCATCAACTCATCTTTCTTAGCCAGACGTTCTTCATCAGACAGCCCTTTCTGATTTTCAAGTTCAGACAACTGAGCTGCAATATCAGGAAGTACGAACAAGGTAGGATCCTGTGAGTTACCGGTAATCAGGTCTACACCTTTATCAGTTCAAATCTACACTCTTCAGTTTTTCATCGATCACAAAATACAAAGGTTCTACCGCTTCCGGCATACGCTTGTTATTCTGTTCCATGTAGATTTCTTCTGTCTTCAGCATACCAGCCTTGATACCCGGTTCACTCAAGAACTTAATCAACGGCTTGTTTTTAGGCAATGCCTTGTGGCTACGGAAAAGGGCGAGGAAACCTGCTTCCTGATCTTCCTTCTTATCTGAAGCAATCAAACGTTTAGCATCGGCCAGATACTGGGTAGCCAGTTTACGTTGTGCTTCTACCAAACGTTCTACCAACGGACGAAGTACTTCAAATAATTGCTGGTCGCCTTTAGGCACCGGACCAGAAATAATCAACGGAGTACGTGCATCATCAATCAATACGGAGTCCACCTCATCGACAATGGCATAATTATGCTTGCGCTGTACCAAATCCTTCGGAGAAACGGCCATATTATCACGCAAATAATCGAAACCGAATTCATTGTTGGTACCAAAAGTAATATCTGCCATATACGCACGACGACGAGCTTCAGAGTTAGGCTGATGCTTGTCAATACAATCTACACTCAGTCCATGGAACATATAGAGCGGGCCCATCCACTCAGAGTCACGCTTTGCCAAATAATCGTTGACAGTTACTACGTGTACGCCATTACCAGTTAAAGCATTCAGGAACACCGGAAGTGTTGCTACCAAGGTTTTACCTTCACCGGTTGCCATTTCCGCAATCTTACCTTGATGCAATACCACGCCACCAAACAACTGCACATCGTAATGTACCATGTTCCAGGTCATTTCGTTTCCACCTGCTTTCCAATGATTCTTCCAAATAGCCTTGTCACCTTCAATACGAACAAAATCACGTCCCTGTGCAGCAAATTCACGGTCAAAATCGCTAGCAGTTACTTCCAGTTCTTCATTTTCCGACAAACGGCGAGCCGTATCTTTTACAATAGAAAAAGCAGTCGGTAACACTTCACTAAGTGCTTTCTCGTATTTTTCCAGGACTTCTTTCTCCAACTTATCAATTTGAGAGAAAATAGCCTCACGTTTTTCAAGGTCAGTAGATTCAATCGTAGCTTTCAGCTCTTCAATCTTTTTATTTTCCTCTGCGGCTGAATCCTTGATAAACTTCTTCAGTTCTTCTGTTTTCGCACGTAGTTCATCGTTCGTCAACTTGGAAATTTCCGGATAAACGGCTTTTACCTTTTCTACCCACGGCTGAATTTCCTTCATGTCACGAGACGCCTTGTTTCCGAACAGCTTGCTTATAAATTCATTAAATCCCATTGTATATTTCTTTTTTATTATTTACTAATTAATTTTTTATTCATCCTACCGCTACAAAGATAGGTAAATTGTGAATTATTCGCATACTATTTATTTACGAATATTAATCATTGGAGCCTCCGAACAAGCATTTGGCGCTCGTATGCGCATGAAATGAGCTAAAGTGGGTACAATTGAAGTAATTTTTACCGAAGAATAAAGTTTTTCAGGCTTTACATCAAATCCCATAAACACAAGCGGAGCCGCAGTATATGCTTCACGAACCACTTCTATCTTTTGAGAATATTCGTTGACCACAGACCACCCCGGCATTACTTCTACATAAATATCGCCCGAGCAATTTGGATTATATGTATTTCGAATTTTTCCAATCTTCGGAGTCCAGGCTCCCAAAAGTAAGCGCTGTGCTGAATAAGCATTCTGTACCCCACTCATTTGCACCACAAATTCAGAGGAACGCGTCATCACTTCCACCAAATTCAGCTTGCGCTCTTCTATCAGTTTGTGATTCAAATAAATTTGTCGGTCATAATACGTCTCCACATATTGGCCTTGTCCATAAAGAGCCATTAAATACATGTTCAGTAAAGCTGCACAACGTTTAATGTGAAATTCTCCACCTGGAATCTTGTATTTAACCGGATCCACAGGTTCCGGATCGGTATAACCTGTAGAAGTGATAAAGAATAAGATATTACGAAGCCCGATCTTACGGTCTATCAAATCCAACAAATCTCCAATGCTGTTATCCAGACGGACATACATGTCCTGTATTTCCATCGCATATTCCGTATTGGGCTTGTGATCATAATTTCCTGCATAATAAGACAATGTCAGCAAATCCGGAGCTGCATCCTGCCCGATTTGCGTATTGCTTAAGCATGCATTTACCAGACGGTTTACCTCGTCATTTACATATGGACTTGTCTTAAACTTTTTATATTTATCCAGACGTTCATCCGAGAAATTATGCTTAAAGCTAAGCTGCTTGGTTTCAGTAGTGATATACTGATAAGAAGTTACCGGCAAATAAGGAAGCCACTCCAAATTATTGATACGAAAATCAAGTCCTTCCTTATCATTATAATTGCTTACCCACAACGGGCAATCTCCATAATAAGTCGTACCAGCCACTTCCCGGTTTCATCATTCAACCAGAAAGCACCATTGCTGCATGGCCGGCAGCCAAAATAGCCATTTCACGAGTCGGTGCAATAGAATAAACTTCAGCCCGTCCCTGAGTAGCTACCTTCAATTCATCCGACAAGGTGGAACAACGCAACAACTTAGCAGAAGAGCTTTCCGATGTATATACCCCCATAAAATCCTGGTCATCTACCGATTTTATAATCCGTAAAGACCCACGGTCCATCCAGCGGTTAGAAGGAATACCATTATAATAAGGTGTAGTACCTGTATAAATCGAAGCCGTAGCAGACGAACGGTCTACATTGATAAAATCATATTCCGCATTGGTATATATACGTCCTTCTTTTAAAAGGCGCTTAAATCCTCTCTCCCCATACAATGCCGAAAAAGCTTCTATGTAGTCTGCCCTCAGCTGGTCAATCGTCAACCCCACCACCAATTTTGGAACTGGAGAAGGAGCCTGCGCCTGAATTCCAGAGATGACAAATACAGTCAATAAAGATGTCAGTATACGTTCTTTCATTACTTTTTATTCAATACTAATACATGGCTTGCAGCATTTACCAGCAAACCGAGTGCCAAAGGTAATACTGTTAAATTAAAATCTTGCGGTAAAAACGGGAATAGCACTATAAAAAGTGTTAAATACACGAGATTACAAGTATGATACAAGTCTTTTTATGTTTTAACTCACGATAAATCATAAAAGGCAGGTAAAACAATGGCAACGGATTAAACAAAACCAACAACCAGTTTGAACCTACAGTCGGATGAGAAGAGACGAAAAACAGGAAGGCAATAATACAACCAGCTATTCCTTGAGCTGCATACAATAAGATATCCCATCCCCAGAAAATCGTTTGTTTCTTCCACTGGAAGAATCCGATAATTACATTCAAAAGCAAAAATAAAGTAGCGGTTACCATCGGACTTATTCCCCAGGAAGATTCTGCTTCCAATTCGGCATCCACAATCTTTTCCTCACGCAAGACCAAAGGCCGTCTGCCTCCGTCTGGAGTCTGAATGTATGCATCCTGAGCAAAATAACGCATATAAAACGGAGCAAACATTTGCTGCCTTATATCTATCGGCTTATCAGCTTCCGCTCCAAGACACAAATCTATACCTAATTCATCCCACGGAGAGCCTTTGGTAAATTCATGCACAATTCCTCTAAAAGTTTTATGCCAACTTACGGAAGGATACACGACTTGTCCCTGAATGCTTTTTTCTATCTGATCACGAGCACGGGTCGTACAATTATCATAGAAATAATTATAACGATAAATTCTGTTTTCCGGAAGATAATTGTCCTGAAGCAATTTCAGCAACGACATTTTCTCCGAATATGTCAAATTCAGGATCTGCTGATAAACCGAAGAGCCCCTGAATGCATATTCCGATTCAAAATAAGGATAAGGTGTAATTCCTAACTGGTAGTCTGTTTCACCTTTTACAAAGCGATATACAAAATGCGGCGTATTGAAACTAAACATTCCATAATTAAACACCAAATCCACGCCTCTGGAAAAATTCTGATAACGAATAGCTGTATGACCAAAAAGTGCATAGATTTCATTGCCCGGCGCACAAGTCAGCAAACTGAACTGAATGCTATCAGTTTGCGGCATTTTTCCACATTATCCGAGATTTCTCCCCTAACCCTTACCGGAGAGAAAAGGCAACTTATCAAGACCACCCAACACAGAAAAACAAGCTTCTTTTTCATAAACAAATACAAATATCACCAGACACCGGTATATCCTGAAGTATCTGAATAATTCATAATATTTTTTTTCGCATGCAAAAATACACGGATTCTACCATAAGAGCGAAATAAATAATCAGTTTTATTGATGTGCATATCCAAAATTTTATCTTACTTTGCAGGCGAAACAAAGAAAGAAAACGTGAATCTAGTAATTGATATTGGTAATACTGTAGCAAAACTGGCAGTATTTGATGGTGATAAAGTGGTGGAGGTTTTAAGAGGGTCCAATCATTCGCTGGACTGGCTGTCAATGTTATGCAACAAATATCCAATCGAAAGAGGTATCATAGCATCGGTTATCACACTCAGTAACACCATACGACGCCAATTGGCGGGAGTGCCATTTGAAATCATTGAGCTGAACCACCTGACTCCTATTCCCATCCGTAATTTATACAAAACGCCCGAAACTTTGGGCATGGACCGACTGGCAGCCGTAGTGGGTGCCAACTACCTTTCACCCGGAAGAAATCTGCTGGTAGTAGATGCAGGAACTGCACTGACCTACGAGTTTATAGATGCAGAAGGGAATTACTGGGGAGGAAATATTTCACCCGGAATATACACTCGTTTTAAAACACTGAACGCCTGTTGCGATAAACTTCCTTTAATTGAAAGAAAAGGCGAGACACCCGAATTTGGATTTGACACGGAGACGGCAATCCGTGCCGGAGTCATCAGGGGAATAGAATTCGAAATCATTGGCTACATCACCCTGCTGCAAAAGAAATATCCCGACCTTTTGGTTTTTTTAACTGGAGGAGATAAATTTTCTTTTGATACAAATTTAAAAAGTATCATCTTTGCAGATAGATTTTTAGTATTGAAAGGTTTAAACAGAATATTGAATTATAATGTTAAGTAAGAAAATACTTGTTGGTTCATGGCTTTTAGCTAGCTCTACAGTGGTGTGTGCGCAAATAAGCACTAACTCACCTTATACACGTTATGGACTTGGGGACATGTTCGACCAGAGCTTTACAAACAATGCAGCAATGGGAGGAGTAGGTTATGCACTCCGGACACCCGAGCATATAAATGCCATGAATCCAGCTTCTTATACGGCTGTCGATTCTCTTTCTTTTATTTTTGATGCCGGAATGTCTTTAAAAAGTTCCAACTTTCAGGAAGGGAAATACAAAGCCAATGCCAAGAACTCCAGCTTCGACTATATCGGAATGCAGTTTCGCTTGCATCCTAGACTGGGCATGACGATTGGATACACTCCTTTTTCTACAGTGGGGTATAACTTTACCCGTTCAAAAGAAATAGAGAATAGCAGCGATGTTACCATATCCAATAATTTTTACGGAGATGGAGGATTGCAGCAAATTTTTGGAGGTGTTGGATTCAAGATTCTGGATAATTTATCTATCGGTGCTAATATCGGTTATTTATATGGTAAGCTCAATTACCAGACGACAGCCAGTCTCAGCAACGGTGGCGACCAGACCATAACCTACAATACAGTATCTATCAGCAGTTATAATGCAAGCTTTGGTCTTCAATATACCCAGCCGATAAACAAACAAAATGAATTGACTTTAGGTCTTACCTATAGTTTAGGACATACCCTAAACGGGCATGATACCCAAGGGACACAGATTACTAACGGAACTAATTATTCTGTCGTAAACCAGCAACAAATAGATGACTCTTACGGAATACCTCATATATATGGAGGAGGTTTAGCCTGGAAACATAAAAAGAATCTGACAGTAGAAGTGGATTATACGCTGCAAAAATGGAGCGGAGTAAAATACAACAATCGGACAGATTTATACCAAAACCGTTCTAAAGTAGCCATCGGAGCTGAATTTTTACCAAAAGAATTCGGACGAAGCTATCTTAGCCGTATACGCTATAGAGCGGGTGCCTATTATGCGAACTCTAATCTCCAAATTCCAGTGTCACAAAATATGATAGACGGTCCTAAAGAATATGGTGTCAGCGTCGGATTAGGTTTACCGTTAAAGCTATACCAACGAAACAGCGTATTAAGTATTACCGGACAATACATCCATGCCAATCCTTCTGTAAGCGACATGCTATCGGAAAACCGATTTGTCTTGAAAATTGGATTGACATTCAACGAACACTGGTTCATGAAATGGAGAGTAAATTAATATGAAAATAAACACAATGAACAACTAATCTTACATACGATGAAAATGAAAATGTTTACAATGCTGTGTGCTTTATCTTTGGGTACCACAGCAGCTTTCGCTCAGAAAGGTGTAGAAGACGGATCTCGTTTCGGACATGGAGAAGACAGTATCCGTTGTTTGCAGAACATCAGTATTTACAGTGAATACGTAAAGACTGACAACTTACAGATGCATACAAGCCTTGGATGGCTGTATTTACAGAAGCACCTTTAGCTCAGGTTAGTACTTATACAAACGGAGCTAAGATTTTGCGTGCTTTAATTGCCAGTTCTAAAGATGCTGCTCAGCAGAAAAAGTATCTGGATGAATTGATGGCTGTACATGACCAACGTATCAAATACCTTGACGGATTGAACCAGTTGGTAAAAACTCCTACTACAAAGGTTCTATCTTGGTATGAAAGCTCACGATTACATCATCTTCTCAGGTGCTAATGTTGACGTAAACAAGGCATACCAGATGGTAAAAGAAGCCGTTGATTTGGAAAAAGCTACATCTGATTATTTCATGTTCCAGGATTTGATGGATATCTCTGCTCGTAAATTAAAGAGTGATGACACTCATAAAGAACAGTTTATTCAAGACTACCTGACAGCATCTGGTTATGCAGATGAAGCTCTGAAAGCTGCTACTAAAGAAAGAGACAAAAAACTGCTGAAAACAGCAAAAGATAACGTAGATGCATACTTCATCAACAGTGGTGCTGCAAGCTGCGAAAACTTGCAGGCTATCTATGGCCCGAAAGTAAGCCAGAACAAGACAAATCTGGATTACCTGAAGCAGGTTATCAATGTAATGCAGATGCTGAAATGTACAGAAGAAGAAGCTTATTTCGTTGCTTCTGAAGCTGCACATGCGATGGAACCTACAGCAGCAACAGCCGCTGGATGTGCTTACATGTACTACAAGAAAGGTGACTTGGACAAGAGCGTACAGTACTTTGACCAGGCTATCGAACTGGAACAGGAAGCAGAAAAGAAAGCAGACTATGCATATAGTGCAGCAGTGGTATTGTTCAGCAAAAAACAGTTGAGCAAGGCTAAACAATATGCAAACAAAGCTATCTCTTTCAACGGAAGCTACGGAAAAGCTTATATCCTGATTGCACAGATGTATGCATCAAGCCCGAATTGGAGCGACGAAGCAGCTTTGAACAAATGTACTTACTTTGCAGCCATCGATAAATTGCAGCGTGCAAAGAGCGTAGATCCTAGCGTAGCAGAAGAAGCTCAGAAGCTGATCAATACATACGCCGGACATACTCCGAAAGATGAAGACCTCTTCTTCCTTGGTTTGAAGAAAGGTAACTCGGTAACAATCGGCGGATGGATTGGTGAAACAACAACCATCAGATAAGTATATGTCAATCAGACTTAAAGAACACATATATAAATTATTTATCAACATAACAGTTGCCACATGGGCAACTGTTATGTTTCTTTTTGTTCCTGCATGCGGGAGCAAAGAAAAACCTACTGCTGCAGCCGTAAAAGAAGGAGACTCTCTTCCCGACATGCGTACTACAGGAGTAACTACCCTCTATCTGACTCAGGAATGATCAGATACAAGATTATTACAGCAGAATGGCTTATCTACAGCCACCGGAATCCTCCGTTCTGGGCGTTTGAAAAAGGAATCTATCTGGAGAAATTCGACAGTCTTTTCCATGTAGATGCAAGTATCAAAGCTGACACAGCTTATTACTACGAGCCAAGAAACTATGGGAGCTACGTGGAAACGTCCATATTCAAAGCCAAAGAGGCGACAAATTCGACACGGAACTAATGTTCTGGGATCAGGACAAAGAGAAAATCTATTCTGATAAATTTATCCGTATCGAACAAATTGACAAGGTACTGACTGGATACGGTTTCGAATCCAATCAGCAAATGACCGAATACCAAATCTATAACAACACGGGAATCTTTACCGTTGAAGACAATGCTGTCCAGGCAGACAGCACACAAACTTCCAAATAAAACTATTAGTATGGAGCTTATCATCCAACTACTTATATCTATGGTGTTTTCAGCCTATTTTTCAGGTATGGAAATCGCCTTTGTATCTTCCAACAAATTACGTTTTGAAATGGAAAAGACGAACAATGTATCGTCTTATATCCTTTCCGTATTCTACCGACACTCTAATAATTTCATTTCCACCATGTTGGTAGGAAACAACATTGCATTGGTCATCTATGGTATCTTGATGGCTCAACTTATTGAACATTATATACTTGCAGATGTGATTTCAAATCAGGCACTGCTTGTTCCTATAGAAACCGTAATTTCCACATTGATTATTCTTGTCACTGGAGAATTTCTTCCCAAAACACTCTTCAAGATTAATCCTAACGCTACTCTGAAATTTTTCAGCGTACCGACATTTGTATGCTACATCATACTCTACCCCATCAGCCGTTTTTCATCGCTGCTTTCAAGCGGTATTCTTCATCTTGTGGGGGTAAAGACAAACAAAGAAGACCGGGAAAAGGCATTTACCAAAGTCGATCTGGATTACTTTATCCAAAGTAGTATCGAAGAAGGAAAAGAGGGAGAAGAAATTGACAATGAAATCAAAATATTCCGCAACGCACTTGATTTCTCCAATGCCAAAATACGTGACTGCATGATTCCACGAACGGAAATCATAGCTGTGGATTTTGATACTCCGCTCACTGAACTTAAAAAGGTATTTATTGAAAATGGTATCAGTAAGATAATCGTTTACAAAGAAAATATCGACAACATTGTGGGATACATTCATTCATCTGAAATGTTCCGCAGCAACAACGAATGGCAAAACGGTATTCGTAGCATTCCCTTTGTGCCAGAAACAATGGCTGCCCACAAACTGATGCGAATATTCAAACAGCAAAAGCGATCACTGGCTGTAGTAGTAGACGAGTTTGGAGGCGTTTCAGGTATCGTGGCACTGGAAGATCTGATTGAAGAAATTTTAGGCGACATTGAAGATGAACATGATACCACATCCATCGTCGCAAAGCAGATATCGGAAAACGAATACATCTTCTCCGGAAGAATAGATATAGAAAAAGCCAATGAAACCTTTGGCCTGAATCTGCCTGAGAGCGAAAACTACCAGACCATCGGTGGACTTATTCTGAATGAATGTCAAAGCATACCCAAAGTAAACGACGTCATTCAGACTGAGAATTTTACCTTCAAAATTATCAAAGTAAGCGCCAATAAAATAGAATTGGTCAAACTGTTTACCACGAAATAAGCATTTTTTTGAGAGAAAATAGTGACTAAACAGTATTTTTTGTATCTTCGTGCGCTAATAACAGAACTATAAAAACAATAAACAAAAAAATAATAACTTTAAATGGCAACTTTACAAAAATTCGAAGCAAAGGACCTTTGTTGGTCATCGTAATCGGTCTTGCCCTTTTTGCATTTATTGCCGGTGACGCATGGAAAGTACTCCAGCCGCACCAAGGTAAACAAGACGTAGGAGAAGTGAACGGGGAAGTTCTCAGTGCACAAGATTATCAGAAAATGGTGGACGAACTCAGTGAAGTCATCAAACTGACCAATGGATTGAATTCGCTGACAGAAGACCAGTTGAACAATGTAAAAGATCAGGTATGGCAAAGTTATGTCAACAACAAGCTGATTGCTGAACAGGCAGAAAAATTAGGCTTGAAAGTGACAGACGCTGAAATACAGAGCATCATTGACCAAGGCACACACCCGCTGCTGATGCAGACTCCTTTCCGCAACCCCCAGACTGGTATGTTCGATAAAGATATGTTGAAGAAATTCCTGGTAGATTATGCAAACCTGAATGCAAGCCAAATGCCTGCACAGTATGTAGAATACTATCAGAAAATGGGTGCTTTCTGGCAGTTTGTAGAAAAGACTTTGGCACAAAGCACTTTGGCTGAAAAATACCAGAACCTGGTAACAAAATCTTTAATCTCTAACCCTGTAGCTGCTGAAGATGCATTCAACTCACGCACAGAACAGAGCGACCTGTTGTTAGCTGGTGTTCCTTACAGCTCTATCAATGATTCTACAGTTCAGGTTTCTGACAGTGAAATCAAAGACCGCTACAACGAAAAGAAAGAACAGTTCAAGCAGCTGGTAGAAACACGCGACATCCGTTACATCGACGTAAAAGTAGTTCCGTCTGATGCAGACCGTAAGGCTGTAGAAAAAGAAGTAACTGAGTACAGCAACCAATTGGCTAGCACAACAGCTGATTTTGGAACTTTCGTTCGTTCTACAGGTTCTTCAGTAAACTACTCTGATGTTCCGGTAAGCAAATCCGTATTTCCTGCAGACGTAGCTTCACGCCTCGACTCTACAAATGTAAACGAAGTATACGGTCCTTACTACAATCAGACAGACGATTCATTCAATGCATTCAAGTTGCTTGCAAAAGTTTCTTCTCCTGACTCAATTCAGTTCCGTCAGATTCAGGTATATGCTGACACTGAAGAAAAGACAAAGACACTGGCCGACAGTATTTACAATGCATTGAAAGGTGGTGCTGACTTCGCAGCCGTAGCTAAGATTTACGGACAGACAGGTGAAGCAACTTGGGTAAACGCACAGAGCTGGGAAGGTTCTGAACTGGATGCAGACAACAGCAAGTTCATCAACACATTGCTGAACCAGCCTGTAAACGAACTGGCTAACCTCAACATGGGACAAGCTAACCTGATTCTGCAGGTAATGAACAAGAAAAGCATGCAGACTAAATACAAAGTAGCTGTCGTTAAACGTGAAGTAGAATTCAGCAAAGAAACTTACAATGCAGCATACAACAAATTCAGCCAGTTTGTA
>ENA-OQHA01000689-OQHA01000689.1-human-gut-metagenome-genome-assembly--contig:-NODE-689-length-15824-cov-7.228834_pt1 | contig 15824 bp, 19 predicted proteins | sample MGYA00242558_ERZ504707 | MGnify/ENA primary metagenome ERZ504707 (study PRJEB26092, sample SAMD00036197) | human gut metagenome | host: Homo sapiens | study: EMG produced TPA metagenomics assembly of...
TTCTGCTAAAAATTCCAGTTTCCCATCCCTTTTTGTAGGACAAGCACTTACCATTACGAAACATATTGCTTGCTTGAAGAATGATTGACGCTAACGCATAGTAAATAAATCTTTATAATCATCATTGTCAACAAGTGTTCTAATGGCATGTCTTATATCAAGAATACCATCTATAGATGCATCATGAAAGTTCCACTTCTTATTCTGATTTCTTTTTTACAACAGTATCACCAAAAGGCAATGACTCTAGCTTACGTATATTCCGATTTGTATGAGATAATTTTTTAGTTATTGCCTTAACATAATACTCAAAACTATCTATATTATATTTTCTGCTTAATTTAACTGTTGATAGAAGATGCATGAAAGGGCTAACCTCAAATGAATAACACTTTATACCATGATTCTGTAACTCTACAGGAGTTGTTCCGCTACCACAAAACGGCTCTAAGGCACAAGATGGTACGAATGGTAATTCTCTTAGAATGTCTTCAATGAACTTCTTGGAATATCCTTCTACAAAAGGGTACCAACGATGTACAAAAACGTTCTTGTTTTTGTCAAATTGCATAACTGAATGGTATTTCTCTGTGCAATCTATGAATTTATAGTCTTTGTACATAGTTGTTATATTAGTTAGGGTGTTCGTTTATTACTCTAAAATCAGCTAATTTAATATGTCTATAATAAGACGCTCTATCTTTTTCTGGTATTTGGTCGATTGTCATGTCTGTTCCTGTATCCGGAAGTTCTTCTTCTCTTGCGTCAAATACAGCCAAATATCCCAACTTGAAATCTTTTTCTTCAGCCAACAATTCTGTTATGTAAGCTGCTGATTGTATGAATGCCTCAGGAACAATACGTGGCTTAGCGCTATATGTGGTTCCTATTCTCTTTCCTAATTTATGAATACTAGTGCCAACCCACTTGATTTCTATAAAATACAATCCCTCACCATCCTCGTCAATCATGCAATATCTAGCCTCTTCAAACTTCCAACATAACCTCTTTCTGCACGAAAAATACTTTTAATTTTTCCTTTAAGAACATACGTAAGTCATCTCTGAAACAATCTTCTGGAGTGTTTCTAAGTAATTGCTTATTAGCTTTGACAAATTGTTCATCACTAAGTTCCGAACCTAAATCAGCTCTCAGAGATTTTAAATGACTTTTTTCAACAAAGAACTTGGAATAGGTATCTCTAAGTTTTAAGTGTTTTCTATAATCTCAAGTACTCTCGGCAATTCTGAAATAGGTTTTTTGCTATTGAATGAATGCAAAGCTGAACTTTCGTAGAAAATGGAATCACCACCATCGCGGCCATTAACAAAATAATTGATAATGCCTTCTGGGGACACCATAAACACAACTACTCCATCCATTGACATTTGTGTGAAGATGCGTCTTGTTTCGTTATTATCTTTATTCAAGTCATTATTGACTTCTTGAATGTTAAAATTAGAATCAATGACTATATGGCGATTTTGAATAAATAATTGATCTGTAAACAATTGTTCAATAGCACTGTCTGCATTAGTGGTAAGATTCAATAAGTCTTCTTCTGATATGACAATATACTTAAAAGCTATTGTCTGGGTGTTTATCGCACATAGCTTTTATAAGCGACTGCATAAGTTTAAAGTTATCAGTAGCTTCTAATCCATTCAATGCCGCATCCACTATGGCATTCTGATTACGTTTTAGCAAATCCTTGAAGTTTGCATTTTGGCTGAATTTTGTTTTCATAACCTGCTACTTTATGATTTCGCTAAATATATATTCAAAATATAGCTCTATGTATTTCTCATCGCTAATGGCTGATGTATCGTCAAGGGTTTGCTCAAAAGCGACTTTGAAATCTTTGAGAACTTTAAGCGTTTCGCTATCAGGTGATGATGTATCTATACCGTCAACATTGTTGGTTTGCAAAGCATTCTCATAAGATGGATCATTAACAATAAAGCCAAATAATCGTTTTTCACCATATTTGCCTAACATATACATAACAGTTCTAAGCCATTCAACTTTTTCTTGACTCATAGGAATCTCCTTTTTAGAACTTAAAATCAAACCACCTTCATCTTCACATAATATTAAAGAACTCTTCAAATAGACTAAACTTCGTTCTATCAAATCTGAATATGGTCCAAAGGTTGTTACAGTAAAATGGTAATATGAGAATATATTCTCTATTCCTTCATGCTTGAAAGAATAGAGGACTTGCACTAAATACAATACTCTTTGAAAAGATTGTTCTGAAACAGCTCCCCACCCCATACTTTTAGCAATAGCAGAAACGGTTACAATATCTTCATTCGCTCTTATCAAATTCTTCTCTAACATTATTCCAATCTGTTTTTTATATGATGATAAATTGTTTTTAATTGCTCACTTGTGTTTTGTATAGTAGATTTTTTTGCAATATCTAATAAACCTACAATGCCAAGATTAATATCTTTCTGATCTAATAAATGTTCAATAAACAAACTATTGTTCAGATTTGATGTTATGATCAATGAGTTGGGCTTCGTTAGAAATTCTGCAAAAACACTTGCTGCATTCCTCTCGTAAGATATATCCAAACTGCTATCCGGGGTTTCTACTATATAAAAAGATGGAGTTTTATAGAAGAATGTAAGAATACTCATTCTGAAGGAATGATCTACAAAGAATCTTTGAGACTCCGACATTTCTTCTTCGTAAAACCGTACTTTCCCATCAATAACTGGATAAAACCGTTTGTTCACATCTCCAGCCTGCTTGATGTATGTTAATTCACAAGGCACACCTAAGAATTTCCTGCGTATTGGGCAAAAATAGAGGAAAATTTATGAACATTAGCTGTTATGACATCTTCTATCTCATTTGAAATGGATTTCACTATATTATACTGCTCGTCTCGTTGTTTTTGATATGCCTCTTTTTGCTGTGTCAGACGATTTACTTCATCAAGAAAAGGTTGAATAGAATTTTGACTATTATCAGACATTGCATTCTCATACTCTAGTTCTCTGACTTTCTGCTGAATTATTCTTCTTTCCAATTCAATCTTTGTGAACTTCCGAATCTAAACTAATTATTTGTTGTTCAATATTTTGTATTGTTTTCTTTTTGCTATTTATAGACTGATATAATGTTTTCCTCTGTATATTTATTTCATTAAAACGGTTTCTTAATATCGTGTCATCTTCTGTATTTTCATTAATTGGAGAATTACAAGCAAAACAACTATTTGAATTATTTGTTACTTTCTCAACCAATTCATCATTCGGCTGATTACACATCGGGCAAATGTGATTCAACTGAATATTCTTTATGAAAACATGATATGAGGGGTGCAGCGTCTCCCATATACGATTATTTAGTTGCTCCTCAATTTGCTTTAATTGTTTATCAATGTCATTTGCAGATAAACTGATTTTATTTATTTCATTCTGCAATAGCGATATGTCTTGACTCTTAGAAGCACGTTCTTTTTGTACAGATGCCAATCTAGCATCCATTTCCTCAAGCCGTCCTTTCAAATTAATAAGAGCGAGAGCTGGATTTCCTTGGTTGGCTGTTGAGTGGGCAGTGGATATAGACGTATCCTTCATTTTGCTCAAAACCTTATTGATGGCTCTCATGTCTTCTGAGCTATGTCGAGACAAACTATCAAAATACTTTGCTTTTCTGATAGCTTCTTGTCGTTTCTTATCAAGATCTGGATCGTTAAAATATTTGTTGAATAGTTCGCTTTGTACATCCGGGAAAACATCACCATCATTCCAAAGGATGGTTTTGTGATCTTCTCCAAAAAAGAGTACTTCGTTTACAAAAAATATCAGATCATCAAATTCTAGATTTGTGTTATCCTTAATGATTCTCTCATATTTATAAGGTAACGTATTAATTTTTGCCGTATCTGATAATTTTTCGTAGCTAAATTGATTTATTAAGGTACCGGGTAGTTCTGCACCATCTACCTTAAGCTGGGTCAAGGTTATGGAAGATAAGTCCCTTGTCAATTCAACTGTCACATTATTTAACTTCATGCTAATCGATACTGTAGGAGACGCATCTGTTGGAATGCTGTCATCCATACGATTGCTAAAATACTTTTGTGGAAACAATTGACGCTTTTCTATAATATTCCCTTGGTAAGTACGAGTATATCCAAAAGGCTTTTTATATAGTCCGAGAATAGCAAATCGAATAATATTAACAAAAGTGGTTTTTCCCATACCATTACCACCTAGTACTAGATTGACACCTTTAACAAAATCAAAGGTATAGTCCAGACCATTTGGATATAAAGTATAATTCTTGATGTTTATACTTAGCAATTCAGGTAGATATATTTGCCTACTCATTATTCAGTTATTTACTCAATTGTTAATACTATGTATATCAATACATTACACAATAAGGTTAGGGCGCAAATATATAACACGCCCAATTTAATAACAAAGATAAAATAAATTATCCAATATTTGATGTCATATTTGCTATTATTTAAAAATATAGCTATAGCTTTCAGGTTAAACTCTCTGTTGAATATTATTCTAACATTCATATATCAACATACAGCATATACCTTACTTCAGATAGTGAGAATTTTCTTCTTGAAATATCTATAAACAGTAAATTTTCCGCCAATTTTACTCTCAATATTAGAATATCATGTCCTGTTTGGTTTTGGTCTTTAGTGTGTAAATTAGAGTGATAGTAATATAAATCTACTAACACACTCCATCAGCATATCATAACTCAAAATTAGGATGGTAAATATATGACAATTTAGATTCAAAAACACATTCATGTTGTGTTTATGGATTAAACAGAAAAAGCCAATGTCATAGACCTTAATTTTGAGAGAAATATAAATCCCACACTGAGGTGGAGCAAAAACACAAGGCATCTGCTTGTATTTCAAAATAAAGCGTTACCTTTGTAGAGTAATAGGAAATCGACTCCGCAAGACACTGCAAAATATTGCAAGCCTCCGGTGGAGCAATAGCGGGAGATTACTTCTTTAGCTAAAAGATACATCAAAGATATTCAGCCACTTATCGTTAGATTACGATTCCTGGTGGCACCACTTAAAATCCTGATTCTCAAAAGAGTCAGGATTTTTTGTTTTTCTACCAATACGCCACTCCAAACCGAAAAAGTTAAAAAACATGTGAGCTTTTTCAGTAACAAGCCTATTAAAAAAGTAGAGAGTAAATTCAGTTATAGCCAAACAACAAGACAAAAGCACGAAGTTGTTTCGTAATTAATTCACTCTCACATGCACATTTCTTCAGCATCCTCTTTTTTATTTCCAATTAATATCTAACTTTGTAAAAACCTCTAAACGAAGTAATATATGAAGAAATTATTCTCTACACTGATGGTAATTGCCTGTCTGGCACTTGCCATTCCGGCGCAAGCCAAATAAAATTTGGAGTAAAAGGTGGTTTGAATGTTTCCAAACTACATCTTTCTGAAGAAACATTCAAGTCAGACAACAGAACCGGCTTCTTTATCGGTCCGACAGCAGAATTCACCCTGCCACTTTTAGGATTAGGTATCGACGCCTCTGCAATGTATAACCAATTTGGCGTAGATTCTGAAGAAGGAACGTCAACCAAGAAAAGTATAGAAATTCCTATCAATCTGAGATGGACTGTCGGATTCAGCAGTCTGATTGGCGCATACGTAGCTGTAGGTCCTCAGTTCGGATTTAATGTAGGCGACCGCTGGTTTAACAATGTATGTGAATTCAAGAAAAACACGACCAGCTTCAATGTCGGTGCCGGCTTGAAACTTCTTGGCCATTTGCAGGTAGGAGCCAACTATAACTTTGCATTAAAAGACAATGGAAAAATACATAGTGGCGACCCGGATGATTTAACTACTATCGGTTTCAAACAGAACACATGGCAGGTTTCTGTTGCTTATCTATTCTAAAGACACACATAGAAAAACATATTAAAAAAACCTCCTCTCAGGTGATATTGGATATTCACTTGAAAGGAGGTTTCCTTTTTATCATACAGACCGTTTATTCGTTATCACAAGGATACACCACTCCCCATTCCCGGCGAAGGGCATCCATCTGCTGCATGATACGAAGTGACTCGGCATGCGGCATGTAAGGCGATTCCAGCCAGCCTTTTTCAATTGCTTCCAGTGAAGCGTACACCTGATACTCATAGCCTGTAATCTGTTGCGGGGCATCGTACACGGCTACAGTCTGATAATTCGTATCCAGCACTTTGACCGATTGCGGATTATTGATGTTTTCCACTATCAAATGGCCTTTATCACCTGAAATGATTCCCATACGGTCGGTAGCGGCATGAATGCTTGCCTGTAAGGCAGCCATCTTGCCATCCTTAAACAACAATGTAATATTTTCCTGTGCATCCACTCCCGTATCTGTTTTCTGACAAACGGAATGCACGGAAGCTACTTCCTTTCCGAAATACATGGCAGCAAAGTTGAGCAGGTACACGCCCAAATCGAGCAAAGCGCCTCCCGCCAGTTCCGGACGCAAGATACGTTCCTTCCGATCAATTACATATCCTAAATTAGCCGATAAAATATGGGGCGTGCCTATCACTCCTTCTTCTAATAACTCACGAATCTTCAACGAAAGCGGCATGTAACGGGTCCAGATAGCTTCAGTCAGAAATACTTTCTTCTCTTCAGCCAGTTTCAGCAGGTCGGCTGCCTGACGGGCATTGGCCGTAAAGGCCTTCTCACACAGCACCGGCTTGCCCTTCTCAATACACAAACGGGCATTGTCATAGTGCATGGCATGAGGAGTGGCAATATAAATCAAATCCACTTCCGCATCGGAAGCCAGTTCTTCATAACTTCCGTAAGCCTTCGCAAACTGCCATTTCTCGGCAAAAGCCTTTGCCTTTTCTACCGTGCGCGAAGCCACGGCATAGCGTTTCACCCCTTTCATTCCTCCAAGCGTGGCTGCCATTTTTGCCGCAATGCTACCACATCCGATGATTCCAATATTGTAAATTTTCATTTTGAATTAAAGATTAAAAACAGCAGGTACAAATCTATAAAAGTTTCAGGAGGGAACCAGCTATGTGAGGGGCTTTTTGTAACTTTGCAATATGAAAAAATTCGTGGATGTCATAATACCCCTGCCTATTGCCAGCCAGTACACGTATTCGCTTCCGGAAGGTATGGAAGCAAGCATACAGCCTGGCTGCCGGATCATTGTGCCTTTCGGTCCTAAAAAATTTTATACGGGCATTGTCACCAAGGTACACGAAACGGCTCCGGAGGCGTATGAAACCAAAGACATCTCGGAAGTGCTCGATTCACGTCCGGTTTTGTTAGGACAGCAGTTTTCTTTCTGGAAATGGCTGGCCGACTATTACCTCTGCACGTTGGGAGACGTGTACAAGGCAGCCCTTCCTTCGGGTATGAAACTGGAAAGCGAAACACTGGTGGAATACAATCCGGACTTTGTAGCCTCGGAACCGCTCCCTCCTCGGGAGCAGCGTATTCTGGACTTGCTCAGTGCGGACCCGGAGCAATGTGTCACCCAACTGGAGAAGGCCAGCGGCATGAAGAATTTGTTGCCGGTCATCAAATCGCTGCTGGAGAAAGAGGCTATCTGCATCAAGGAAGAAATCAAACGAAGCTATAAACCGCGTACGGAAGTACGGGTCCGACTGACAGAAGCGTTGCAGAACGAACATCACCTGCACATTCAGTTTGATTTACTGGCACGGGCCCCCAAGCAACAAGCCATCCTGATGAAATACCTTGAATTGTCGGGATGGAATGCCGAAGGGAAAAATATCCGGGAAGTCAGCAAGAAGGAGCTGCTCGATGCCTCCGGACAGGCGCAATCCGTCTTCAAGAACTTAGTAGACAAACAAATACTGGAGACGTACCTGCATGAGATTGGCCGACTTACGGGAGACCATGCGGAAACAGTTCCGCTACACACCCTGAGCCCCGCACAGCAACGGGCGTTTTATGAAATCCTGACTTCCTTCCAGACCAAGAACGTATGCCTGCTCCACGGCGTGACGGCCAGCGGAAAGACGGAAATCTATATCCATCTGATAGAAGAAGTGCTGAAAGCTGGCAAGCAGGTGCTCTATCTTCTTCCGGAAATTGCCCTAACGACCCAGATTACCGAACGGTTACGAAGGGTATTCGGCAAACGCTTAGGAGTATATCACTCCAAGTTTCCGGATGCGGAACGGGTGGAAATCTGGCAAAAACAACTGACTGAACAAGGTTACGACGTGATATTGGGAGTCCGTTCCTCGGTATTCCTTCCGTTCCGGCGACTGGGACTGGTCATCGTGGACGAGGAACATGAAACGAGCTACAAGCAGCAGGACCCTGCTCCACGCTATCATGCACGGAATGCCGCTATCATGCTGGCTTCCATGTATGGGGCCAAAACCCTGTTAGGTACAGCCACTCCCAGCCTGGAGAGTTATTACCATGCCCGAAACGGGAAATATGGTCTGGTGGAACTGACCGAACGCCATCAGCAGATTCAGTTGCCACACATTGAGTTAGTGGACATCAAGGAACTGGCCCGTAAGAAACGGATGACGGCACAGTTCTCTCCACTTTTACTACAGAAAATACGGGAAGCACTGGAGCAGAAGGAACAGGTCATCTTGTTCCAGAACCGACGGGGTTTTGCTCCGATGATTGAATGCCGCACCTGCGGATGGGTACCGCGCTGCAAGAACTGCGATGTGAGTCTGACCTATCACAAAGGGCTTCATCAGCTGACGTGTCACTATTGCGGCTATACCTATGCCGTGCCTACAGCTTGTCCGGCTTGTGGAGGAGTGGAACTTATGAACCGCGGATTCGGCACGGAAAAGATTGAAGACGACATCAAGCAGATTTTTCCGGAAGCCAAAGTGGCCCGAATGGACTTGGATACCACCCGTACCCGCACGGCCTATGAGCGTATCATCAACGACTTTGAAGAGGGGAAGACGGATATTCTGATTGGCACGCAGATGATTTCCAAAGGACTGGACTTCGACCGGGTAAGCGTGGTAGGTATCCTGAATGCCGACTCGATGATGAATTATCCTGATTTCCGCTCGTACGAACGGGCGTTCCAGCTCATGGCACAAGTGGCCGGAAGAGCCGGACGAAAGAACAAGCAGGGACTGGTGGTGCTTCAGACGAAGTCGCCGGAGAATCCGCTCATTCATCAGATTATGGCCAACGATTATGCCCGTTTGTATCAGGAGCAGATGGAAGAACGTAGCCTGTTCAAATACCCTCCCTTCTACCGGCTGATTTATGTATATTTGAAGCACCGTAAGGAGGACATCCTGAATCAGGCAGCCGACCTGATGGCCGCTCACCTGCGACAAGGCATGGGCGAACGGATATTAGGTCCGGACAAACCACCCGTGGCACGGATACAATCGCTTTTCATCCGGAAGATTGTCATCAAGATAGAGCAGGAAGCTTCCATGAGCAAGGTACGCCGCTACCTGACGCAGGTACAACGCACCCTCATAGAAGATGAGCGCTTCCGCTCACTGATGGTATATTATGATGTAGACCCTACCTAAACCCTATACACATGAAGATAGAATTAGATGTACATACGCACACCATTGCCAGCGGACATGCTTTCAGTAGTCTGCAGGAAATGGCACGGGCAGCTGCGACAGAGGCCTGAAGTTGCTCGGCATCACGGAACATACACCGGGAATTCCCGGAAGCTGTCACCTGATTTACTTCCGCAACCTGCACGTGGTACCGCGGCAGATGTACGGTATCGAGCTCCTGCTTGGGGCGGAAATCAATATCCTTGATACACAAGGCACACTTGATCTGGATGAATTTCACATGAGCTTGCTGGATTTGCGAATCGCAGGTATTCATTCCCTGTGCTACACGCCGGGAACTCCCGAAGAAAATACACAAGGGATGATAAAAGCCATCGAAAACCCTTACACGCACATCATCAGCCACCCGGGTGACGGTACGGCCAAACTGCTTTTTGAACCGATTGTGCAGGCTGCAAAAGCCCATCACACCCTGTTGGAAATCAACAACAGCTCCTTGAAGCCTTGCCGCAACAAAGTGGAGGCACGGCCCAACAACTTAGAGATACTCCGTCTCTGCAAGCAATATGAGGTGCCCGTCATCCTGGGAAGTGATGCACACATCTCATTCGACATTGCGACTTACGACCATGCCCTGGAGCTGGTCAAAGAAACCGAGTTTCCCGAAAGCCTCATCCTGAATACGGATGTAGCACGTTTTAAACAGTATTTACACCTTGATAAATGATGAAACAAAGAATATTATTCGTCTGCCTCGCAACATCTGCCGCTCCTCTTCTGCCGAAGAAATCATGCGTACGCTGGTGCGCCGGGCAGGAAGAGAAAAAGAGTTTGAAATTGATTCCGCAGGCATCAGCGGTTTCCATGAAGGAGAACTGCCCGATGAACGTATGCGGGCTCACGCCAGCCGCAGAGGCTACCAGCTGACCCACCGCTCGCGTCCGGTACGCACGGAAGATTTCTATCACTTCGACTGGATTTTAGGTATGGACGACCGCAATATCGATGCCCTGCGCGACAAAGCGCCCGACGTGGAAAGCGAACAGAAGATTCACCGCATGACTGATTTCTGCCGTACCAAGGTAATCGACTATGTGCCTGACCCCTATTATGGTGGCGCTCAAGGCTTCGAAAATGTGCTCGACATACTGGAGGATGCGTGTGAAGGACTATTGGCGCATCTGTCCGACGAAAAGAAATAACTTGAAACTTATTAAACCCAATACCATGAGTCAAACCATTGCACCTTTTGCCCGTCCGCTATACGTAATGACAAAACCCGTAGGGGCAGTCTGCAATTTAGCTTGCGACTATTGCTACTACCTGGAAAAGGCAAATTTATACAAAGACATCTCCAAGCACGTGATGAGCGACGAGCTGTTAGAGAAATTTATCCGCGAATACATCGGCTCGCAAACCATGCCGCAGGTACTCTTTACCTGGCACGGCGGAGAAACACTGATGCGTCCGCTCAGCTTCTACAAGCGAGTAATGGAACTACAACAGAAATATGCCGGGGGACGTACCATCGACAACTGTATCCAGACCAACGGTACCTTGCTGACGGATGAGTGGTGCGAATTCTTCAAAAAGAACACCTGGCTGGTAGGCGTGTCCATCGACGGGCCACAGGAGTTCCACGATGAATACCGCAAGAACCGTCAGGGACGTCCGTCGTTCACCAAGGTAATGCAAGGCATCCACTTGCTGAAAAACACGGGGTAGAATGGAATGCCCTGGCCGTAGTGAATGACTTCAACGCAGACTATCCGCTGGACTTCTATCATTTCTTCAAGGAAATTGACTGCCACTACATCCAGTTTACCCCGATTGTAGAGCGTATCAGCCCCCATGCCGACGGCCGTCACCTGGCCAGTCCGCTACAGAAAGACGAGAAATTAGCCGATTTCTCCGTATCACCGGAACAATGGGGAAACTTCCTCTGCACCTTGTTTGACGAATGGGTACGCCAGGATGTAGGAAATTTCTTCATCCAGTTGTTCGACTCTACCCTGGCCAACTGTAGGTGCGCAGCCGGGCGTCTGCACCATGGCCAAGACTTGCGGACATGCCGGCGTCATGGAATTCAACGGCGACGTATATTCGTGCGACCACTTTGTATTTCCGGAATACAAGCTGGGCAACATTCATGAAAAGACACTGGTGGAAATGATGTACAGCGAACGCCAGATGAAGTTCGGACAAATGAAACAAGACTCCCTTCCCCGCCAGTGCAAGGAATGTGAGTTCCTCTTTGCCTGCAACGGTGAATGCCCGAAAAACCGTTTCGCCCGCACAGCCGACGGTGAGCCGGGACTGAACTACCTGTGCAAGGGATACCATCAGTTCTTCCAACACGTAGCCCCCTACATGGATTATATGAAAAAAGAACTGCTGGCCGAACGTGCTCCGGCCAACATCATGGAAGCTATAAAAAGGAGAGCTCTAAAGCCCTCCTTTTTTTATAGTTGCCTGAAGATATCACCTCAATCGTTCTTCAACAACACATTCTGAATAGCCTCCTTCAGGTTCTTCTTAGGCAAGGCTCCCTGTGCCATCTGTGGAGTGCCGTTCATCGGCACAAACAACAGGGAAGGCACACTGCGGATACCAAACAAGGCTGCCAGTTCTTCCTCTTCGTCTACATTCACCTTATAGATGTCTACCTGTCCGGCATATTCATCGGCCAGCTCATCCAATACCGGAGCCAGCATCTTGCACGGACCACACCAGGTGGCATAAAAATCAATCAAGGCCGGACGCTCACCCAGGAATTTCCATTCGTTCGGATTCGCTTCATAATTTGCTACTCTTGTCAAAAAATCTGCTTTGGTTAAATGTACTGCACTCATATTCTTCTGTTTTTAAATTTTTACTTACTTTCTTTTGTTGCCTGATAAGGTTTCACAAAATCCTTATACAATGCTTTGTTCCCGGACGAGGTGCCGCATCCTCCTGCCGCACAGCAGGACCAGTTCACCATAGCCATCAGCATCAACAACCCGCCCAATACTATCATCAGGGAGTCTGAAGCATAGATGCCATAAGCGGCAAACACTGCTCCCGAAAGGAGGCGTATCACCCGGAGAACATCCCAATTACGAAATAACCTTTTCATTGTCAACACCTTTTTTGTTTGTTTCTGATGCAAATGTAGATGGAAATGCGCAGGGGCACAACAGATTTTATTTATCTTTGTATTGATAAAATCTATTGAACCATGACATTACAGCAGATGGAATATATCGTGGCACTGGACAAGTACCGCCACTTTGTGCTTGCAGCCGAGGCATGCGGCGTGACACAGCCTACCCTCAGCGCGATGATTCAAAAGCTGGAAGAAGAACTGGATGTCAAGATTTTCAACCGCGACCGGAAGAATATCACCCCTACCCGCATCGGCGAAAAAATCATCCGTCAGGCACAGATTGTGCTGAATGAAACCCAGTGCATAAAGGAAGTGGTAGCCGACGAAACGGACAGCATGAACGGTAACCTGCGTATCGGTATTCTGCCCACCATTGCTCCCTACCTCGTGCCCGACTTTATCCATCATTTCCGGAAACCTACCCGCACGTAAGCCTGTTCATTGATGAGAAAGAAAACAAGTCATTGCTACAGGAGCTGCACTATGGCAACCTGGACATTATCCTGACCACCCCGCCGGAGGACTTGAACGGCCTGTTAGAGATTCCGGTCTATACCGAGAAGTTCGTGGCCTACTTTTCTGAAGCATGCGACCAGGCCAAAAGCTGTATCGCCAACGGTACCCTTCCTCCCGAACAAATGTGGATTCTGAAAGAAGGTCATTGTGTACCCAACGGCGGAATGAATTTCTGCAAAAACAAGGACATCGGCAATCACATCTATGAGGCCGGAAGCATCGAGACCCTCATAAAAATCGTGGACCGGAACGGTGGATATACCATCATCCCCGAACTTCATATTGCGTCGCTAACCGAGAAACAGAAAGCCCATGTCCTGCCTCTTCAGGCAAATCCTCCGGCACAACGCCACGTATCCATTCTTATCAAAGAAGACTTTATCCGCGAAAGAATGATCAATGCGGTCATAGATACTCTTAAATCCATCATTCCCGCTTCTATGTTAGAAAAACGGCTGTCTTCACATTCCGTCAGATTACGGCACTCAAAGAGCGAATGAATGACAATATGTCACAGAATAAGACTTTTTGTCTTTATGATTTAAATTTAAAGTGACAATTTGTTACAATCTATTCCATCAGACAGCTAATATAGTTTGCAAAGGTTTAAAAATCGGCATAGAAGGTTTAAAATAAAGGTACTACATTAAAAATGGAAGTTACAACAACCTCCATTCAAGATTTGTGGTACACTGTTTGCAAAAGAGTAAGTGAACTTGAATTTCAAAAGGGTTCGGGTTCAGAAACAAAATTGATTAACAACTAAAAATAGGAGATTACAACTATGATGCCGACTAGAAAATATTACAATCAGAACTGGTTACCAAGTATCTTTAATGACTTCTTCGATAACAACTGGATGGAAAAAGCAAACGCTACCGCACCTGCAATCAATGTGGTGGAAAGCGACAAGGATTACAAAGTAGAAGTAGCCGTTCCGGGAATGACTAAAGAGGATTTCAATATCCACTTGGGTGATGAAACGAACTGGTCATCTCCATGGAAAGAAAGTTGAAAACGAAGACAAAGAAAACAAAAATACTTACGACGTGAGTTCTCTTACACCAAGTTCCAACAGTCACTTTACTTGCCCGACAATGTCGATAAAGAAAAGATTACTGCCAATGTAGCAAATGGTGTATTGACTATTGAGCTGCCAAAGTATTCTCAGGAAGAAAAAGCAAAAATTAATCGTGTGATTGAAATACATTAATCATCACAAATAACGGAAAACTCTCGTCTGCATCCATTGTGGGCGAGAGTTTTTATTTTGGAACTAACTTAAAACGATTGATATATGGCATTTATTGATTACTATAAGATTTTGGGAGTAGACCGTAATGCCACTCAGGATGAAATCAAGCAGGCATACCGGAAGCTGGCCAAGAAATATCATCCTGACCTGAACAAGGATGACCCGTCGGCAGAAGGAAAGTTCCAGCAAGTGAATGAAGCCAACGAAGTATTGAGCGATCCGGAAAAGCGTAAGAAATACGACGAATATGGCGAACACTGGAAACATGCCGATGAGTTTAAGCAGGAACGTGAGGCATACAGCAGGGCACAGCAACAGCACGGTGGCTCCGGCTACTGGTACTCCATGAACGACGGTGAATTTACGGAAGGATTTGGAGGAACAGGGGCAAGCGGCTTCTCCGATTTCTTCGAACAGCTTTTCGGCCACGGAAGAGGTGGACGAGGAGGATACCACACCATGTCGAGGGGACAGGATATAGAAGCACAGATGCACTTGTCGCTCAATGAAGCCTACGTCACCCACAAACAGACTTTCAGCATCAACGGTGAAAATATCCGTATCACTGTGCCGGCAGGTGTGGCCGACGGACAGACCATCCGTCTGAAAGGCTACGGCCAGAAAGCATGAACGGAGGAGAAAACGGAGACTTGTACATCACCTTTGTCATCGATAAGGATGATACCTTCGAACGTAAGGGAGATGACCTCTACACCCACGTCAATATCGACTTGTACACTGCCGTACTGGGTGGAGAAGTACAGGTGAAGACCATGGACGGAATGGTCAAATTGAAAGTAAAACCGGGTACACAGAACGACACGAAGGTCCGTTTGAGAGGAAAAGGATTCCCGGTGTACAAACAGACCGGCCAGTTCGGCGATATGATTGTATCGTACCACATCAATATCCCGACCTCCCTGACCGAAAAGCAGAAGGATTTGTTCAACCAGCTGCGCGCTGCCAGCTGATAAGATATAAGTAACCCCGTAGGAGGTTTCCGCAAATGCGGAGGCCTCCTACGTTTTTTTGTGTGGCTATACATAGCAAACCTTCCCTAAATTATCAAGTTAAAACTGCAATGATAAAGATGCGCAATTCCATTTTTTATATCACATAATATTTCATATATTTGCAATTATACGTGCGACAAGAAGTCGTACAAGTAATTGTTCAGCATGATGTCTGAACCTGTTGTTCCGTCAACAGTACGCCTAAAGAGGCATGCTTTACGAGTAATTGTTTGGTGTGAAGCCCTCTTGACAATATGGTTCTATGCAGAAATATCCAATGCATAGGCTGTTAGGCTGACCGATATGAGTAACGTATGTGAACCGCT
>ENA-OQHA01000690-OQHA01000690.1-human-gut-metagenome-genome-assembly--contig:-NODE-690-length-15735-cov-2.120643_pt1 | contig 15735 bp, 17 predicted proteins | sample MGYA00242558_ERZ504707 | MGnify/ENA primary metagenome ERZ504707 (study PRJEB26092, sample SAMD00036197) | human gut metagenome | host: Homo sapiens | study: EMG produced TPA metagenomics assembly of...
TTCCTGACGGTCTGCTTCTGAAGGCACAACGCGTACATCGATAAATTTGATATCACGTGTTTCTACAGGCTGTTTTAAATGATTCTTTTCTTTTCTCCTCTTACAATTTTTTGATGTCATCATTAGAAACAGTAATTGTAGAGTCGCTGATACTAGAATAAGGAATTCCTGCTAAAAGCAAGTCTGACTGTGCTGTACGTCCGTTGAAAACATCTTCTGCTGCTACCGGGTTTGAAATCAATGATTTAGCAATCAGATTCTGGTATTTTTCAGCAAGAACAGATTGTTTCAATGTTCTTTCAACGAATTTCCAGAAATTACCCATTGTCTGGTAATATTCTACATATTGTGCAGGCATTTTGCTTGCATCCAGATTAGCGTAATCTACCAAGAATTTCTTCAACATATCTTTGTCGAAAGCGCCAGTCTGAGGATTACGGAACGGAGTCTGCATCAACAGTGGGTTTGTTCCTTCGTCGATGATTGCCTGAAGCTCTTTATCTGTTACTTTAAGACCCAGTTTTTTTTGCTTCAGCAGCTATCAGTTCGTTTGTTACGTATGTGTTCCAAACTTGATCCTTGATATTAGTCAGCTGATCTTCGCTTAATGAATTCAGTCCGTTAGTCAGTTTGATTACTTCACTGAATTCGTCTACCATTTTTGATAATCTTGTGCAGAGAGTGTGTTTCCATTTACTTCTCCGGCGTCTTGTTTTCCCTGATGTGGCTGAAGTATTTTCCAAGCATCACCTGCAATAAATGCAAATAGGGCAAGACCGATTACAATGACCAAAAGAGGTCCTTTGCTTCTGATTGTTTGTAAAGTTGCCATTTAAAGTTATTATTTTTTGTTTATTGTTTTTTCTCTTTTTGTCTTTAGCGCACGAAGATACAAAAATGTGCTTAGTAGGCTCTTTTTTACTGAAAATTTTTTATTTTAAGACGTTTTAGCTTACTTATTTGGTGACTTTTAGCTTGACTAACTCAATTTTTGTAGCTGTAACTTTTATAATTTTAAATTGAAATTCTCCTATTGTTATAGTTTCGTGTACTTTAGGGAAACTTTGGTATTCGTGTAAAATGAGTCCGCCTATTGTTTGGTATTCATCGCTTTCCGGTAATTTTAATCCAAATTCTTCATTGGCTTTTTCTATTTCCAAACGACCGGAGAAAATATATTCATTTTCCCCAATATTCTTAGCAATACTGGAGTTTGTATCATGTTCATCTTCTATGTCACCGAATATTTGTTCTACCAGGTCCTCCATGGAAACCAATCCGGATGTTCCTCCGAATTCGTCTACGACTATTGCCAATGACGTTTCTGCTGCATAAGCTGTTTCATCAGGTTATGCGCACTCATTGTTTCTGGTATGATAGGTATGGTACGTATATGCTTGCGCCAGTCGGTAAGTGGTTTGAACATTTCAGATGAGTGTATATAGCCGATGACATTGTCTATATCTTCTTTATATACAATTACTTTACTTATGCCATGTTCTATGAACTCTGCTTTTAGTTCATCAAGTGTTGCGTTCATTTCTACTGCAATAATTTCAGTTCGTGGAACCATGCAGTCGCGTACTCGAATATTCGAAAAGTCGAGGGCGTTTTGAAAAATCTTTATTTCGGTGTCTATTGCATCCTGATCTTGTACCTTTTCGATACTGCTTTGTATGAAATAATCCAGATCTATTTTCGTGAAAGCTTTTTCCTTGGTTTCCTTATTGATTTTTGTCCCAGTAAAATAAAGGAAACAAGTAGAAAGGAAGGATGCAAAACGGCTGATAGGATACAAAATAAGATAACAGATAAATGTTGGCACTGCAAATATACGCAGGGTACTGTTAGGGCTTATTTTGAATAGTGTTTTGGGAAGAAATTCTCCTGTAACGAGGATGATGGCTGTAGAAATCAGAGTTTCTATTGTAACCAGCATAGCTTGGTTGCTGATGATATTTATCAAGATGTATTGCTCTATCAGTTGTGCCATCCAGATTCCGTAAACAACAAGTGCTATGTTGTTTCCTACTAGCATGGTAGAGATAAAATTATTCGGGTTCCGATAAAAAATGGATAAAATACGTGCTTGCATACCACTTCCTTTTTCCATTTCGAACCGTAACTTGTTAGAAGAAACAAAGGCTATCTCCATTCCTGAAAAGAATGCAGAAAAAATCATTGATATAAGTAGTTTTATAATAAGTCCCATATATAAATTGGTACATCTTTTTCTAGTTCTTGGTCGTATCGGCAGGTGTTGTATCTTCTACTGTAAAAATTCCTGTATTATTGAATATCTGATATTCTGTCATTTGCTGGTTAGATTCGATCCATATCCTGTCAGAACCTTGTCAGGTTGTTCGATACGTATGAATTGGTCGGAATATATTCTTTCCTTCCCCTGATCCCAATACATCAGTTGGGTATCAAATTTATCACCGCGCTGACTGCGGATGTGTACATTGCTGCGAAGTTCCCATAACTTCTTTGGTTCATAGTAATAGGCAGTATCTGCTTTATGCTAGCATCGATATGAAAAAGGGTATCGAACTTTTCTAGATAAATACCTTTTTCAAACGCCCAAAATGGCGTATCAACTTCACTGAAAATCAGCCATTCGGCTGTAATAATTTTATAACGGATCATACCAGAGTCGGATATAAATGTTGTAACTCCGGTAGTACGCATGTCTGGTAGAGAGTCTTCTTTGCTGACAGCTTCTGCCAATTCTTTCTTTTTGCTACATGCTGGCAATAAAATAAACATAACAGTTGCCCAAATGGCAACTGTTATGTTTAAAATCATTATATGTTTTTTATTGGTCACTCTATATGACATATAAAGTTATTATCTGATAGTTGTTGTTTCACCAATCCATCCACCGATAGTTACTGAATCACCTTTCTTCAGACCCAGGAAGAACAAGTCTTCATCTTTCGGAGTATATGCTGAATAGCTACCGATCAGTTTGTTAGCTTCTTCTGCAACACTTGGATCTACGCTCTTTGCACGTTGCAATTTGTCGATTGCTGCAAAGTAAGTACATTTATTCAAAGCTGCTTCATCGCCCCAGTTGGACTTGCTGCATACATCTGAGCAATCAAGATATAAGCTTTACCCATGTTAGCGTTAAGAGAAAGAGCTTTGTTTGCATACTGTCTTGCTTTGCCATACAATTTCTGGCTCATAATAGCAACTGCTGCCTTGTAGCAGTTTTCTGCTTTTTCCATTGGATCTTGTTCCAATTCAATAGCTTGATCGAAATAGCCTACACTCTTATCGATGTCACCTTTCTTGTAATACATGTAACCACATCCCAAAGCTGTTGCTGCTGTCGGTTCGATAGCGTGAGCTGCTTCAGATGCTTCGAAGTAAGCTTCTTCGTTTGTACATTTCAATATCTGCATTACAGAGATGACTTGTTTCAAATAATCCAGATTTGATTTATTCTGTGCAACCTTCGGACCGTAGATAGACTGCATGTCTTCACAAGTAGCAGTACCACTATTGATGAAGTAAGCATCTACGTTGTCTTTTGCTGTTTTAAAAGCTTTTAGTCTTTTCTGATTTAGTTGCTTTATATGCAGCATCAGCATAACCTGAAACAGCCAGATAATCCTGAATGAAATTTTCTTTGTGGTTTGTATCAGCTTTCAGCTTGCGCAAAGACAAGTCCATCATATCTTGGAACATGAAATAGTCTGCATTTTCTTTTTCCAGATCAACGGCTTCTTTTTCAATGCTATAAGCACTGTTCACGTCAAGATTCTTGCCTGAGAATACGATCATGTCGTGAGCTTTCATACCCAAAATAGATCCTTTTGTGGTCGGAGTACGTACCAGCCATTCAGTTGGTCAAGATATTTGATACGTTGATCGTGTACGGCCATTAACTCATTCAGATAAGTTTTTTGCTGAGCAGCATCTTTAGATTCAGCAATCAAGGCACGAAGAATTTTTGCACCGTTTGTATAAGTTCCTACTTGTGCCAATGGCGCTTCTGTGAATACAGCTTTCCAAGGAGTATATGCATCCTTGAAGTTGTTTGTTTTTACATATTCAGTATAAATACTGATGTTCTGGAGGCAACGGAGGCTGTCTTCTCCATGTCCAAAACGAGAACCATCTTCCACTCCTTTTTGAGCGAAAACTGCTGTTGCGCTCAATGAAAGCGCAGCCAACATTGTAAACATCTTCATTTTCATCGTATATAAATTTAGTTATTTTGTTAGTTAACTTTCCACTTCATGAACCAATGTTCATTGAATGTCAGACCGATTTTTATGACAAAACGGTTTTCTGACAGCATATTTGGAACAGATGGAGTAACATGAACATATTGACCTGTCACGTTTAAGATGGTATTCCGCTGGAATAATTGGAGAGGAAGACCAAATCCTGCACTGATTCCATATTCAGAAGGTCCGTCGCATTGGGGGAGTTTCAGATATGAGCTCTTGTAGTAACCTCCTGCGCGATAACGTATACGTTTCAGATAACTTCTTCCTATAGGATTTGGCAAGTATTCTACACCTGCTGCTATTTTACTGCGATCATTATATGCATCTGTCGAATTTTCATATTTTACTTTCGACATTTTTCGAGAGAGTAGTCAACTCCAAAGGTCAGGCTTTGAGCATGGTTATATGCCAAACCTGCACCAAAGGTATGAGGAATACCATATGAATCATTGATTACATGTTCGTTTACAGAAGAGTAACTGGAGTTGTCTGTTACTTGTATACCTCTAGTATCAGTGGAGTTGAGTGTATGTCCTAATCCATAAACCAATCCGAGCGTCAACTTGTCAGACTTGTTAATCTTCTGAGTATATTGTAAACCAAAGTCGGCAACGTAGCTGTTCACCTTTATATTATTATATACATTAGTCTGGTCACTGCTTACACTAAAACCTTTGGTTGACTGATATTGCAATGTTCCATAGATATATCCAGCATTCACACCGATAGAAAGATTATCAAGCACTTTAAAGCCTAATCCTCCAGTTATTTGTTGCAAACCTCCGTCACCATAGAAAAGATTTGTTGCTGTTACATCTTCAGCACCTTCTACTGGTTGTGTAGTTGTAAAATTATAACCTAAAGTAGAATATGGGGTGAAAGCAATTGCCATACCTAGTCTTGGGTGCAATCGGAACTGCATTGCAATATAGTCAAAACTAGAGTTTTGGCATTATTCTTTATTCCATTTTCCTGAAAGTTTGAACTTTTAAGGCTCATGCCTACATCAAACATGAATGAGAGGGAATCTACAGCTGTGAACGATGCCGGATTTAACATATTGATATGTCCGCTATTTCGGAGCGCATAGCCAATTCCTCCATAGCGGCATTATTGGCAAAACCTCGGTCAGACAGTTCTCCCAATCCATATCGTGTATAGGGAGAATTAATGCTAGACTGAGCTAAAGCCGATAAAGAGCCGGCAAGCATCAGAGTGCCGATTAGTGCTTTCTTATTTAACATTGTAATTTAAAATTCTGTTTAAACCTTTCAATACTAAAAATCTATCTGCAAAGATGATACTTTTTAAGTTTGTATCAAAAGAAAATTTATCTCCGCCAGTTAAAAAAACCAAAAGGTCAGGATATTTCTTTTGCATTAGCGTTATGTAACCGCTTATTTCGAACTCCATTCCTTTAATTACACCGGCTCGTATAGCAGTTTCGGTGCTGTATCCGAATTCGGGTAAATCGTCCTCCTTTCTCTATTAAAGGAAGTTTGTCGCAGCACGCGTTCAAGGCTTGAAGCGAGTATATATACCCGGTGAAATGTTTCCTCCCCAATAACGTCCTTTTGCGTCGATGATTCATACGTCAGGGCTGTTCCTGCATCAATAACTAGCAGATCTCTGTTTGGGCAAAGGTAATTGGCGCCAACTACGGCAGCCAGTCGGTCCATGCCTAGAGTTTCCGGTGTTTTGTATAAATTTCTATCGGAACCGGAGTGCGATAGGTTAATTCAAGAAAGGGTACTGATTGTTTTGCCAGTTGCTTGCGTATTGTGTTACTTAAAGTAATAACGGAGGCTATATCCTTTTTCAATGGGATATTTATTGCACAGCATTGTCAAACAGTCTAAAGAGTGGTTTGATCCTCTCAGGACCTCTACCACTTCTTCCTTGTCGAATACAGCAAGCTTGGCTACTGTATTACCTATATCGATTACTAAATTCACTTCTTTATTCTGTTATTATGCTGCAAAGTAAAGTAAAAAATGAATAGGTATAGTAATAAAACGATGATTTTATTCAGAAGTTATCAATAATTAGCCGTATTTTTGTGCCCGAAACAGAATAAATGTTGTAAAAAATTGGGTTTTATTTTACTGAAATTTATGTCAAGGCTTAAATATTTCATCTTTTGTTTGTTTATGGGAGTGGCTTTTTCTGTGCAGAGTCAAAGTACGGATAGTATTCGTTTTAGCTTGCTGACTTGTGCTCCTGGAACCGAAATATATTCTTTATTTGGACATACGGCTATACGCTATGAAATTATACGCGGCGTATAGATGTTGCATTCAATTATGGAATGTTTAGCTTTAATACACCAAATTTTATTTTCCGTTTTGTTGCCGGCGAAACAGATTACCAGTTGGGCATTACTCCTTATTCTTATTTTGAAGCAGAATATGCAATGCGTGGGTCTTCTGTCTACCAGCAAGTGCTAAACTTGACTCAATCGGAAAAGGAACGTTTGCTAACGATTCTGGAAAATAATTATTTACCTGAGAATCGTATATACCGTTATAACTATTTCTATGATAATTGTACTACTCGTGCACGTGACAAGATAGAGGAATGTATAGAAGGAAAGGTCGTTTATCCTGATTCTCTGTCGGGTAAGAGTTATCGTAGTATTGTACATGGATTTACTGCCGGTTCTCCGTGGGATGAATTTGGTATTGACTTATGTTTAGGGCAGAAGCTGATAAGGAGATAAATAAACGTCAGCAGATGTTCTCTCCTTTTATATGAAATATTATGCTTCGAATGCTATATAGTAGATGCTGGAGGTACTCGTCGTCCTTTGATTCTTGATGAAACTAAAATTGTGGATGTTGAACCAGAGGAAGTTCAACCGGGTTTTATTTTATCACCGTTGATGTGTGGAGCTTTGTTTTTAGCATTATGTGTGGTGATGGCATGGGGGCAATGGAAAACTCAACGAATCTGGTGGGGATGGGATATTGTGCTTTATGGACTTCAAGGATTGGCTGGATGTATCATTGCATTCTTGTTTTTCTTTTCAGTTCACCCAACTGTAGGTTCTAACTGGCTGCTTATTTTATTCAATCCGATTCCCTTGTTGTATCTTCCTTTTATGGTTTATAAGGCTGTAAAACGCAAGAAAGACTATTATCATGTCGGAAATATGGTGTATTTAACACTTTTTATAACCATTCTTCCATTTTGTGGGCAAGAATTTAATTTAACAGTATTACCTTTGGCACTCGGTTTGCTAGTGACTTCTGCAAGCCATGTATTAGTTTGGAATAAAAAGTAATGAAAGAACGTATATTAACATCGCTGATAGCGGCATTTGTGATAACAAGTCTTCAGGCACAAACGACTCCTGCTGTGCCGAGGTTGGTTGTGGGCTTAACCATAGATCAACTTCGTTCTGACTATATTGAAGCTTTCTCGGCTTTATATGGTGAAAGGGGTTTTAAGCGTTTGATGAGAGAGGGGAGAGTTTATTGCAATGCAGAATATGATTTTATAAATATAGATCGTTCTTCGGCTGTAGCTTCTATATATACAGGTACTACTCCTTATTATAATGGAATTGTCGGTAACCGTTGGATGGACCGTGCTTCTTTACGTATTATAAAAAGTGTGGATGATCCTGCTTATATGGGAGTATATACTTCTGAAAGCACTTCACCTCAGCATTTGTTGGTTTCAACTTTATCAGATGAGCTGATGGTAGCTACTTGTGGAAGTGCAGAGGTATACTCTATTGCTCCTACCCGAGAAATGGCTGTGTTGGCAGCCGGGCATGCTGCTAAAGGGGCTTTTTGGTTGAATGATGAAACAGGAAAGTGGAGTGGCTCTACTTATTACGGCTCGTTTCCGGAGTGGGTGACTACATATAATGACCGCGACGGTTTGGATTTTCGCATCGGGAATCTTGTATGGGGGCCTTATCTGCCTGTTACGTCTTATAAATATGTCACTTCTGATGCAAAGCAGCTTACTTTCAAGCATGATTTTTCTGATGAGCGAACTGAAAATATAAAAAGTTCAAAACCAGTCCTTATGCAAATGACGAGGTAAACAAACTGGTTGATGCTTGTCTGACATATACTAATGTCGGGAAAGATAATGTTCCTGACTTGCTTACATTGTCATATTACGCAGGAAATTATGCTCATATGTCCAACGCAGAGTATGCTATGGAAATTCAGGACATGTATGTTCGTTTGGATAACAGCATAGGTGACTTGTTGGATTTAATAGACCGTAAAGTAGGGCTGAACAATACGTTGTTTTTTATAACATCTACTGGTTATACTGACGTTGACCCTAAAGACCCTGAACAATATAAGATACCTGGCGGAGAGTTTCATATCAAGCGCTGTGGGGCTTTGTTGAATATGTATCTCATGGCTATTTATGGGCCGGGACAGTATGTTGAGACTTACTATGATCGTCAGATTTATTTGAATCATAAACTTATTGAAGATAAAAAGCTGAATCTTACAGAGATATTAAACCGCTCTTCCGACTTTATTGTACAGATGAGTGGAGTTCGTTCTGCTTATTCTTCACAACGTTTGTTGCTTGGTGCATGGACCCCTCGTATTGATAAGATCAGAAATACTTTCAATCCGCATCTTTCTGGTGATATTTATATAGAAGTAATGCCAGGATGGTCTGTTGTGGATGAGTATTCTCAAGTTACGAAGGTGGTGCGCGACAACTACTCGTCTGCTCCTTTGATTTTTATCGGTAATAACATAAAGCCGGAAATCCTTTACACTCCGGTGAAAATGGCGACTATTGCTCCTACAATAGCTCATTTTATGCGCATTCGGGCCCCCAATGCTGCAACAGCTGCCCCTCTGACGGGCATCCGTAAATAAATTATATACTCAGACAACAAAGAAAATCAGTAAATTAGTTATCTTTGTGCGTCGGAATACCGAATAAATAAATCAATTAGAAATAATAAAAATAACAATATACAATGGGATTTAATGAATTTATAAGCAAACTTTTTGGTAATAAGGCTACTCGCGATATGAAAGAAATTCAGCCGTGGGTGAATAAAGTAAAAGAAGTCTATCCGGAGATTGCTAAGTTGAGTCACGATGAATTACGTGCGAAAACAGAGGAGCTGAAAAAGTATATCAAAGAATCAGCTGTTGAAGAAAACAAGAAGATAGAAGAGCTGAAAGCTACTATCGAAACTACAGATATTGAAAAGCGTGAGCCTATCTTCTCACAGATAGACAAGCTGGAAAAAGAAGTTCTTGAAAAATATGAAAAAGCTTTGAATGATGTGCTTCCTACTGCTTTTGCAATAGTGAAAGATACAGCACGTCGTTTGAGTGAGAACGAAGAAATAGAAGTAACTGCTACTGAAATGGACCGTAATCTGGCTGCTCAGGGCAAAGACTTCGTTCGTATAGAAGGTGATAAGGCTATTTGGAAGAATCATTGGGTTGCAGGTGGTAATGAAATGATCTGGAACATGGTTCATTACGATGTACAGCTGTTTGGTGGTGTAGTTTTGCACCAGGGAAAAATTGCTGAAATGGCAACCGGTGAAGGTAAGACATTGGTAGCTACTCTTCCGGTATTCTTAAATGCATTGACAGGAAATGGTGTACATGTAGTCACAGTGAACGATTATTTGGCTAAGCGTGACTCTGAATGGATGGGACCGCTTTATATGTTCCATGGTTTAAGCGTAGACTGCATTGATAAGCACCAGCCTAATTCTGAGGCTCGTCGTCGTGCTTACATGGCAGATATTACATTTGGTACAAATAATGAATTTGGTTTCGACTACTTGCGTGATAATATGGCTGTCAGCCCTAGAGATCTTGTACAGCGTAAGCACAATTATGCAATTGTCGATGAGGTGGACTCTGTATTGATTGATGATGCACGTACTCCGTTGATTATCTCAGGTCCTGTTCCTAAGGGCGATGAACAGTTGTTCGAAGTACTTCGTCCGCTGGTAGAACGTCTGGTAGAGGCACAGCGTAAATTGGCTACTCAATATCTTGCTGATGCAAAACGTCTGATTGCTTCTGATAAGAAAGAAGATGTAGAGGCCGGTTTCCTTGCTCTGTTCCGTAGCCATAAAGCATTGCCTAAGAATAAGCCACTTATTAAATATCTGAGTGAGCCGGGTATCAAGCTGGTATGTTGAAGACAGAGGAAATCTACATGGAACAGAACAACAAGCGTATGCCGGAAGCGGTAGAGCCGTTGTACTTCGTAATCGACGAAAAACTGAAGAGTGTAGATTTGACAGATAAGGGTGTTGATTTGATTACTGGTAATTCGCAAGATCCTACTCTTTTCGTTTTGCCTGATATTGCAGGACAACTTTCTGCTTTGGAAAATGAAACAGGACTGAGCGATGAAGAAAAGCTTGCAAAGAAAGACGAACTGCTTACTAACTTTGCTATTAAGTCAGAACGTGTTCACACCATCAACCAGCTGTTGAAAGCATATACCATGTTCGAAAAGGATACTGACTACGTTGTAATGGACGGACAGGTTAAGATCGTTGACGAACAGACAGGACGTATTATGGATGGTCGTCGTTGGAGTGACGGTCTGCATCAGGCTGTAGAAGCGAAAGAAGGTGTTAAGATTGAGGCTGCTACTCAGACATTCGCTACTATCACCTTGCAGAACTACTTCCGTATGTATCACAAACTTTCTGGTATGACCGGTACTGCTGAAACAGAAGCAGGAGAGTTCTGGGATATCTATAAACTGGATGTTGTGGTAATTCCGACTAACCGTCCGATTGCACGTATTGACATGAACGACCGTGTATATAAGACTAAGCGTGAAAAATATAAAGCGGTCATCGAAGAAATCGAAAAGATGGTTCAGGCAGGACGTCCAGTACTGGTAGGTACTACTTCAGTCGAAATTTCTGAAATGTTGAGTAAGATGCTTACTTTGCGTAAGATTCAACATAATGTCCTGAATGCGAAGTTGCATCAGAAAGAAGCTGACATTGTAGCGAAGGCTGGTCAGAGCTCGACTGTAACTATTGCAACTAACATGGCAGGTCGTGGTACCGATATTAAGTTAAGTCCGGAAGTTAAAGCTGCCGGAGGTTTGGCTATCATTGGTACAGAACGTCATGAATCACGTCGTGTAGACCGTCAGCTGCGTGGTCGTGCAGGACGTCAGGGTGACCCGGGTTCTTCTGTATTCTTTGTATCATTGGAAGATGATTTGATGCGTTTGTTTGCTTCCGATCGTCTTGCTAACTGGATGGATAAGATGGGATTCAAGGAAGGGGAAATGATCGAACACAGCATGATTTCCAAATCCATCGAACGTGCCCAGAAGAAAGTGGAAGAAAATAACTTCGGTATCCGTAAACGTCTGCTTGAATACGATGATGTGATGAATAAGCAGCGTACCGTAGTTTACACGAAGCGTCGTCATGCTTTGATGGGTGAACGTATCGGTATGGATATTGTCGACATGATTTGGGATCGTTGTGTCAATGCTGTTGAACAACCTGATTACGAAGATGTGAAGATGGAAATTCTTCAGACACTGGCTATGGAAACTCCGTTCAGTGAAGAAGACTTCCGTAACAAGAAGAAAGAGGATTTGGCAGAACAGACTTTCCAGGAAGCTATGACATTGTTTAAGCGTAAAACGGAACGTATGGCTGCTATAGCTAATCCAGTAATTAAGCAAGTGTACGAAGCACAGGGACATATGTATGAAAACATTATGATTCCTATCACTGATGGCAAGCGTATGTATAATATTTCTGTAAACTTGAAAGAAGCATACGAAACAGAATCTAAGGCTATCGTGAAGGCTTTTGAAAAAGCTATTTTGCTTCACACTATTGATGATGCATGGAAGGAAAATCTGCGTGAACTGGATGAATTGAAACATTCTGTACAGAACGCAAGCTATGAACAGAAAGATCCGCTGTTGATCTTCAAGCTTGAATCTGTTACGTTGTTCGATAATATGGTTGGCAAGATTAACAATAACACGATTTCTATCTTGATGCGCGGACAGATACCTGTTCAGGAACCACAGCAAGTGCGTGAAGCTGCTCCGGAACCAGAACGCCCTCGTCAGCAGTATCGTGAAGAAAAACAGGACTTGAATGATCCGGATCAGCAGGCAGCAGCTGGACGTGATACACGCGAAGCAAAACAGGAGCCATATCGTGCTGAAAAAACAGTCGGTCGTAATGATCCTTGTCCTTGCGGTAGTGGTTTGAAGTACAAAAACTGCCACGGACGTGATAAAGTGTAAGTTTTGACTGAGAAATAAATAAAGTTTGAGAATGTCATTCTTCGAGTGTGAACTCGTGGGATGACATTCTTTTTTTATCTTCTTTTAAAAGAAAGGGTATTCTTTCTTTCCCTTTACACTCTCTGCAATATTTTTCTTTGATGCTGATAAATGCTTATTTATTTGTACAAAAATGATGAAAGTTTGTACAGAAAAAAATAAAATATCACGATGTTTTCTTGAAAAGATGATGAAGTTTTTTTCGTTTATTGGTATTGAATGTCATCTGTTAATGAGTGATGTTACAAATCTTAATATGTGTATCTAAATTTTTTCGTTTAAATTCTTTTTATAGCTTTGTTTCGTTAGAGTTTTATTTAAATAGACTATGATGAAAATATATACTTTGTGTGCTGTTGCACTGATGTGCTGCCTTGCATCGTGTAGTTCGATACAAACTTTGACGTTCGATCAGTTGTGTCCGGCTACAGTGAATTTTCCCGAGCGAGTTAGAAATGTTGCGGTCGTTAATAATATGCCTGCTACTCCAGAAGCCAAAAGGACTTTGCTGACATTGGGAGAAATAAATGGAAATGGTAAGAAATCGGCTGAAATGCTGGCTTCTTCATTGGCCGATTCCAAATATTTTAATCAGGTGATGATTTGTGATTCGGCTTTAAATGATACTCATTTTGCGGGTAGACGGATTCTTACTCAGAAAGAAGTGCAGCAACTCGCTGGTGAACTTGATGCTGACCTTATTTTTTCATTGGATCAGGTCGGTATCCAGACTGAGCGTGATGAACTTGTTTATCCGGGGATTGCTGCATCATGGCCGGTTATTAAAGCAAAAGTTACTCCTGTTTTAAGCATTTATCTACCGGAGCGTGAAAGACCGATACAGGTGATTGCTAAAACAGACAGCTTGCAGTGGGATGCAGGCTTGGCTCCTTCGGACAGGCAGATGCAGGAGGAAGCAGCTTCATATGCTGCATATATGCTTACTCAGATGCTGGTGCCTTACTGGAAGCAAACAGAACGTATATATTATGACGGTGGTTGTGTAGAAATGCGTGATGCAGCTGTTTGTGTAAGAGAAAACGACTGGCAGGGTGCATATGATTTATGGAAATCACTGTTCGATCATAGCAAATCGAATAAGCTGAAAATAAAGTCAGCTTTTAATCTGGCTTTGGCTTCTGAAATGCAAGGTGATTTACCTCAAGCTGAAAAATGGATGAAAGAGGTTGAAAAACGAGTAACTGCCGGGTCAGACGAAGAAGCAGTGTGGAAGTTTTATGCCGCACAGTTGGCAGAAAGGTCGAAAGATTTTCCTTATTTAAATGCCCAAATGGGGCGTTTTGGAAACAAATTCTAGCATTATCTGTTGCGCGAAAGATTTTTTTGTACATTTGAGGTAATAAAATTCGATAAACATGATGAACATTAGTGAACAGTCGCACGCTTCTATAGCTTCTGCTTTGGAAGAAGCTCTCAGCAGATATGCTGTGAAAAATGATAGTTCGGTAGTAACAGATATTCATTTGCAGCCAAAACAAGATAGCGGAGAACTAGTTGTCTTCAACGATGATGATGAAGAGCTGGCACGTGCTGTTATTGCTGAATGGGTGGATTATGATGGAGAAGATTTTTATACAGAAGTCGAGCCATTGCTCCGTGCGGAAGTTACAGCATTGAAAAATGAAAAAGGTCTGGACAAGCTTTGCCTGATGAAGCCTTATTCGTTTGTACTAGTAGATGAAGAAAAGGAAACTGTTTCGGAACTTTTGCTTATAGACGATGAGGACACTTTATTGCTAAGCGACGAGTTGCTGAAAGGACTTGATGAAGAACTGGATGCCTTCTTGAAAGATTTGCTGGAAAATAATCAGTAAATCTATCTGCTTCTAGAAAAATATCGGTGACTTATCAAATTTAATACTATGGGGGAGCGCATTACCTTTCGTAAAAATGAGCGTCTGCATACGATTAATCCCCGTTGGAGAGGAAATCCAATTGTTAAGGGGGAGTTTTTCAATCGTCAGCATCGCTGGCGTCCGGGAATGGGTAGTGTGCTTAAATGGCGTTTTTCCCCCAATCCGCAGCGTAAGGAAAAAAGAACGATAAAATGGAATCCGAAGGTTCATTTTCTTCGTTCTTTGGATGCTGTAGTGGGTAATACATTGATATGGCTTGGTCATAACTCTTTTTTCCTGCAGGTAGGAGGAAAGCGTTTTATGATAGATCCTGTATATGGGAGTATTCCTTTCGTAAAGCGTAGAAGCCAGTTTCCTGCCAATCCTTCCATATTTACTAATATTGATTATCTGCTTATCAGCCACGATCATTTCGATCATTTGGACAAACCGAGTGTGGCTCGTCTTTTTGCCGATAATCCGCAGATGAAACTGTTTTGTGGTATTGGTACGGGGGCTTTGATAAAGAGCTGGTTCCCGACAATGGAAGTGATTGAGGCTGCGTGGTATCAACAGCATCGTGATGGCGACTTGCGATTGACGTTTCTGCCGGCACAGCATTGGAGCAAGCGTGGAGTAAACGATGGAGGAGAACGGTTGTGGGGGGCTTTTATGATAGAAGCCGATGGTATTACAATCTACAACAGTGGTGATACAGGATATGCCCGTCATTTCAGCGAACTTCCGGAACTGTTTCCACATATCGATTATTGCATGATAGGAATAGGTGCGTATAAGCCGCGTTGGTTTATGAAGCCTAATCATATATCACCCTATGATGCACTTACGGCTTCGACAGATATGAATGCCCGTATCACCGTACCTATGCATTACGGTACATTCGATCTTTCAGACGAGCCTTTGTTCGATCCTCCTCATGTCTTTGCAGCAGAAGCCCGTAAGCGAGATATGCCCGTTCTGCTTCCTGAACTGGGAGAAATTGTCAAGCTCAGTCACCAGCGCTAATGCTGAGAAATTTTTATTTTCCCGTTTCTTTAGGTGCTATTATCAGATTATCTTTGGGTACGACGATGGTCCGTTGGGCTGTCGAGTCATTGTTTATGCTGGTTACTTCGCCCTTTGTGGTAAAGTATACATAATTTCCCATGTCATAAAAACGGTAAACTTTTACTCCATCGTGTTCGAACAGGTAACTTATAGTATATGTATCGTTATTCTGAGGTGCTTTGTTCTGAATAGGTATTCCTACGCCACAGGAGGAGAATATCATGGAGCACAGAGAAATAAGGCCTGTATAAAATAAACTT
>ENA-OQHA01000691-OQHA01000691.1-human-gut-metagenome-genome-assembly--contig:-NODE-691-length-15733-cov-2.238434_pt1 | contig 15733 bp, 19 predicted proteins | sample MGYA00242558_ERZ504707 | MGnify/ENA primary metagenome ERZ504707 (study PRJEB26092, sample SAMD00036197) | human gut metagenome | host: Homo sapiens | study: EMG produced TPA metagenomics assembly of...
TGCAGCGCGGTGTTTCCGCATCGAAAGAAGATGTGACATAACGCCATTAAAAACATTGACAAAGGTATTTTCCCTAAGGCTTTTTGTAAAATTATTCCTGATATTCTAGGTGGTGATCCGGAGTATTGCAATATCATGCATGCTGACGGAGCCGGTACTAAGTCGTCTTTGGCTTATTTATACTGGAAAGAAACTGGTGACTTGTCTGTTTGGAAAGGAATTGCACAGGATGCCTTGATTATGAATATCGACGACTTGTTGTGTGTCGGAGCTGTAGACAATATCTTGGTATCGTCAACTATCGGACGTAATAAACTGCTGGTTCCGGGTGAAGTGATTTCGGCTATCATCAACGGAACAGACGAATTGCTTGCCGAATTGAGAGAAATGGGAGTAGGTGTTTATGCAACAGGAGGTGAAACTGCCGATGTTGGTGACCTGGTTCGTACTATTATTGTCGACAGTACAGTGACATGCCGCATGAAACGTGCTGATGTAATTGACAATGCAAATATCCGTCCGGGAGACGTTATCGTAGGTCTGGCTTCGTACGGACAGGCTACTTATGAAAAAGAATATAACGGCGGTATGGGTAGCAATGGCCTGACAAGTGCACGTCATGATGTTTTCTCTAAATACCTTGCAGAGAAGTATCCGGAAAGCTACGACAAGGCAGTTCCAGAAGAATTGGTTTACAGCGGCAACTTGAAATTGACAGATGCAGTAGAAGGCTCTCCGCTGGATGCAGGAAAGCTGGTTCTCTCTCCTACCCGTACTTATGCGCCTGTTGTTAAAAAATTGCTGGATGCTCTTCGTCCGCAAATTCATGGTATGGTTCACTGCTCAGGTGGTGCACAAACTAAAGTATTGCATTTCGTTGGAGACAATTGTCGCGTAATCAAAGACAATCTCTTCCCTGTACCTCCATTGTTCCGCACTATCAAAGAACAAAGTGGAACCGACTGGGATGAAATGTATAAGGTATTCAATATGGGACACCGTCTGGAAGTTTATTTGTCACCGGAACATGCTGAGCAGGTTATCGAAATCAGCAAATCATTCAACATCGATGCTCAGATAATCGGACGTATTGAAGAAAGCGATCATAAAGAGCTGATTATCCGTAGTGAATTTGGAGAATTCAAATACTAACTAATAAGAAAGCTTACCATAGTCATAAATAATAAAGTTCTACAATAGCCATCTTAACAAAAATATCTATTCGATGACTATTTCATTCAGGAACAATTATTTTATGGCAGACTATGGTAAGCTTTTGTTTTGCAAAATAACAACATTATATATTAGAGAATTAATAAACTAACACTCTTTGGAATATGGCAGAAAACAATACCATATTAGAAAAATTGGATGGATTAGTAGCTCGCTTCGAAGAGGTATCAACCCTGATTACCGACCCGAACGTTATATCTGACCAGAAACGATATGTAAAGCTGACGAAAGAATATAAAGAACTGGGAGATCTTATGCAGGCACGCAAGGAGTATCTGCAGTGCCTCAACGGATTGGAAGAGGCTAAAATGATGATGGCAGAGAACGATCCTGAAATGAAAGAAATGGCTCGCGAAGAAGCAGCTGCTTGCGAAGCTCGTCTTCCACAACTGGAAGAAGAGATTAAGCTTCTGCTGGTTCCTGCTGATCCGCAAGATGATCGCAATGCTATTCTGGAAATACGAGGTGGTACAGGAGGAGATGAAGCCGCTATTTTCGCAGGGGACTTATTCCGTATGTACTCAAAATATTGTGAATCGAAAGGCTGGAAACTGGAAGTATCTAGTGCAAACGAAGGAGCTGCCGGAGGTTTTAAGGAAATTATTTGTTCGGTAACAGGAGATAAAGTTTACGGAACTCTTAAATATGAGTCAGGAGTACATCGTGTACAGCGTGTACCGGCTACTGAAACTCAGGGACGTGTTCATACATCAGCCGCTTCTGTAGCTGTACTACCCGAAGCAGAACCGTTCGATGTAGAAATCAATGAAGGCGAAATAAAATGGGATACATTCCGAAGCGGCGGTGCTGGTGGTCAGAATGTAAACAAGGTAGAATCAGGAGTTCGCTTGCGCTATAATTGGAAAAATCCTAATACCGGTGTAGTGGAGGAAATTCTTATCGAGTGTACAGAAACCCGCGACCAGCCTAAGAATAAGGAACGTGCCTTATCACGTTGCGCACTTTCATCTATGATAAAGAGCATCAAAAGTATATCGACGACATTGCATCTAAACGTAAAACAATGGTCAGCACAGGAGATCGTTCTGCTAAAATCCGCACATACAATTATCCACAAGGACGTATAACCGATCACCGTATCAATATACGATATACAATCTGGCAGCTTTCATGGATGGAGATATCCAAGATTGTATCGACCATCTGATTGTTGCAGAGAATGCAGAACGATTGAAAGAAAGTGAGTTGTAATAGCTGATTTTTCACTAAAATGCTAAGGCACTGGTTACAAAAAACAATTCAGACCTTCAATGGGGCGCTCCAGATTAATCTGAAGCGTTTTCCCATTACTTTATTCTTTATTTTATCTTTAACCTGTTATCTCTGTTATTTAGTAGCAGCTGATCAGCCGGAGAACAAGAAACTTTACTGGATACTAGGATACTACCTATCGGTAGGACCTTACTTTCTCTTTCCCTGCATTTATGGTGTGAGGAAATCAAAAGTTTGATAAAGAAGAGTATTATTCAAACAGGAGCACATGCACTCCTGATAGCCGATGCATTTTATTTATACTCCTATTCTTATGAGAAGTCTTTCACTGAAATAGGAATTGCTCATGGAGCAGGACTTTTGGCCATAGGGCTTTCTATCTTTTTCTCTCTTTTCTAAAAGAGAAAAATGATATACCGAGCTGGAATTTCGCAGTATCAAGTATTACATCATGCATTACAGCCAATTTGATAGGATGTGTGATGAGCTGCGGAATCAGTCTTTTGGTATTGTCATTGCATAAACTATTCAACATAGACATCGATACCCGATATTATTTATATATCGTTATCATATGTAATGTATGTTTGCCTCTGTTATTATTCCTGGGACTATTACCTTCCAGACAAGAGAAACATAACACATTCCCTTTATTACATTCATTCTTAAATAATGTAATTCATTATTTATTCCTTCCTCTTACGGGAGGATATCTGATTGTACTTACATTTATGCGCTACGTATTCTAGCCAGTTGGGAACTTCCGATCGGATGGGTTTCATGGCTGGTCATTGCATTAATGACTGGATGTATTGCCATTGAATTCGGATTATATCCAACTCAAATGGCACATGGCAAGCGCATGGATGAATTAATAGCCGCTGGCTTCCTGCATTTGTATTGCCTCTGCTTTGCTTAATTGACTATAGCATTATCCGGCGATTTAATGATTATGGAGTGACAATCAACCGCCTGTATTTAATCACACTCAACGTCTGGTGCTACTTTGTATGCATAACTCTGATTTTGATTAAGGCCAAAAGAATCAATTGGATTCCTGTTTCTTTTTCTATAATTTTTCTGTTGACTTCAATTCTACCGGTCAATTACTCAAGTATTACACAAAAAACCATTCAAAACGAAATTAATAAGGAGATTCAGAATACTCAACAGAAAAACTTCCTTTTTCTCATGAAGAGTATACACAATGGCTAAAGAATTTTTCTTCTGCAAAAGCACAATCTATTAACGAAAAAATTATTTATCTTTACGAATGGTTTGGTAAAGAAAGCATAGCACAATGGATTGATGAAAACGTTTCATTATATATGCTCCGTACAGAGTTTAAAAATGAAGACGAGACTCAAGGTACGACTTCCTATTCTGGGAAGTCAGCCTCAGAAGCTTTTATAAACATCCCTGACGGATATGATAAATTACAATACGTGAACCAGTACTACGTTTCAACTAATGACGAATGCGAAAAACAAATATTGGCCATACCGTTACAACAAGAGAACGACACTGTGTACATAAGCTACCAGACCCTTGAGAAGCTTAACCAATATAAATATGGAGAAATGCCTCCGACAGAATTGAAATGCAACTCAAATAGAAAAATATTTTACCTCACCGAATTTTCGGTCGAGAATACCACAGAAAACAACAAAAAACATACACAAGTAAGTATAAACGGTTATTTATTCAGCAAATAATTTAAAACCCTATAGATATGAACAAACAGCAATTATTCGAAAACATTAAAAACAAAAAATCTTTTTTTGTGTGTAGGACTGGACACTGATATCAAAAAGATACCAGAACATCTGTTAAAAGAGGAAGATCCTATTTTCTCTTTCAACAAAGCTATTATTGATGCTACAGCTCCTTACTGTATTGCTTATAAACAATCTGGCTTTCTATGAAAGTATGGGAGTAAAAGGATGGATCGCATTCGAAAAGACTGTAGAATACATTAAGAAAAATTATCCTGACCAGTTCATCATTGCTGATGCAAAACGAGGAGATATAGGTAATACTTCTGCCATGTATGCTCGCACATTCTTCGAAGAGCTTAACATCGATTCTGTAACTGTAGCTCCTTACATGGGAGAAGACAGCGTGACTCCATTCCTCACTTATGAAGGTAAATGGGTTATTTTGCTTGCACTCACATCTAACAAAGGTTCACACGATTTTCAGTTGACTGCCGATCCAGAGGGTGAACGTTCTTTCGAAAGGTTCTTCGTAAATCTCAAGAATGGCTAATGATCAAAACATGATGTATGTTGTTGGAGCCACTCAAGGACGTATGTTCGAAGATATTCGTAAGATTGTTCCTAATCATTTTTTATTGGTTCCGGGAATCGGTGCACAAGGAGGCTCACTCGAAGAAGTATGCAAGTACGGAATGACCAAAGAATGTGGTCTGATTGTCAACTCCAGCCGAGCTATTATCTATGCAGATAAAACTGAAAACTTTGCAAAAGTAGCAGGAGAAGAGGCTCATAAAGTACAGCAACAAATGAGTGAATTACTGAAAGCTATCTTATAATAAGATCTTTCCCAAAGAATAACTTCCTGCTACTACATCAGGAGAATTTGTTAAATCAATCTAAAATACTGTCTTCCGTTTTTATACATGGAAGGCAGTATTTTATTTTATAAATCAGAAGAAAAAGAACACTTTTCCGATAGGATACAGATAAATAATTTACATTTTACACGGATATATAAAAAAAAAAATACGTAATTTGCATAATTAACAACGTGGATGTAGTTTTAAAGACATTCCAAAACTCAAACTATTAAAGTAAAAAAAGAACAAAAACATCAATTATGGAGTTTTCAGCCAAGCAAATTGCAGAATATATCCAAGGAACAATTGTGGGAGATGAAAATGCCACTGTACACACTTTTGCTAAAATAGAAGAAGGTATCCCAGGTGCATTATCTTTCTTATCAAATCCTAAATATACGCATTTCATATATGAGACTCAATCGTCCATTGTATTGGTCAATAAAGATTTCACACCTGAACATGAGGTAAAAGCAACTCTGATTAAAGTAGAGAATGCCTACGAAAGTCTGGCAAAGCTGATGACCTTATATGAAATGAGCAAACCGAAAAAAACTGGCATCGATCCATTGGCTTCAATTTCACCTAGTGCAAAAATTGGCCAGAATGTTTATATAGGTCCTTTTGCTTGTATAGAAGACGGAGCTGAAATTGGAGATAATACCTATATACATCCGCAAGTAACAGTTGGAGCACATGCCCGAGTTGGAGAAAACTCTATTTTATATCCTCAAGTAACAGTATATCATGACTGTCGCGTAGGAAACAATTGCATTATACATGCCGGGGCGGTTATCGGAGCTGACGGATTTGGCTTTGCACCATCACCTGAAGGTTATGAAAAATCCCCCAAATAGGTATCACTATCATCGAAGATAATGTAGAAATTGGAGCTAATACATGTGTAGACCGTGCTACGATGGGAGCAACAGTTGTACATAAAGGAGCAAAGCTCGACAATTTAATCCAATTAGCACATAATGTAGAAATCGGCAGCCATACCGTGATGGCATCACAAGTTGGAGTTGCCGGATCTGCAAAAATAGGAGAATGGTGTATGTTCGGAGGACAAGTTGGAGTTGCCGGACACATAAAAGTAGGTGACCATGTAAACGTTGGAGCACAGTCTGGAATACCGGGTAACACAAAATCTGGAAGTACTTTAATGGGATATCCAGCTATTGAACCGAAGCAATTTGCTCGCTCATCTGCAATATTCAAGAAACTCCCAGAGATGTACACTGAACTAAACCGATTACAAAAGGAAATTGAAGAACTAAAAAACAACTTAATAAATAAACCCATGTTGAAACAACAAACTTAAAAGGCAGCTTTTCACTGAATGGCAAAGGGCTTCACACAGGAGTCAAACTGACAGTTACATTCAATCCTGCCCCAGAACATCACGGGTATAAAATTCAGCGAATAGATCTAGATGATCAGCCCATCATTGATGCAGTAGCTGAAAATGTAGTTGATACAACCCGCGGTACAGTCTTGGTGAAAAACGGGGTAAAAGTAAGTACCGTAGAAACATGCCATGGCCGCACTTTATGCAGCTGGCATAGACAATTGCTTGATTCAGGTTAACGGTCCGGAATTCCCAATTCTGGACGGAAGTGCCAAAGCATATGTAGAATGTATCAAACGAGTTGGCATTGAAGAACAAAATGCGCCGAAAGATTTTTATATAATCAAGTCTAAGATTGAGTTCCGTGATGAAGCTACCGGTTCATCCATTACCGTACTTCCAGATGATAAATTTAGTGTCAATACACTAATTTCATACGACTCAAAAATACTTACCAACCAATATGCTACTTTAGAGAATATGGAAGATTTTCCAGCAGAAGTAGCATCGGCACGTACTTTTGTTTTTGTTCGAGAAATCGAACCATTGCTTAATGCTGGTCTGATCAAAGGAGGCGATCTGGATAATGCAATTGTCATTTACGAAAAGCAAATGACACAAGAGAACTTCGATAAGCTGGCAGATGTAATGGGAGTACCTCATATGGATGCAAGCCAATTGGGATATATCAACCATATTCCATTGGTATGGCCTAACGAACCTGCACGTCATAAGCTTCTTGATATTATCGGTGACTTGGCATTAATTGGAAAACCTATTAAAGGACGAATCATTGCTACCCGTCCGGGACATACAATCAATAACAAGTTTGCCCGTCAGATACGCAAGGAAATTCGTTTGCATGAAATTCAAGCACCTGTATATAATTGCAACGAAGCACCAATCATGGATGTAAACCGCATTCGCGAATTACTTCCTCACCGTTATCCATTCCAATTAGTAGATAAAGTTATCGCCATTGGAGCAAACCATATCGTTGGTATAAAAAATGTAACATCCAACGAACCGTTCTTCGTTGGCCATTTCCCTAACGAACCGGTCATGCCTGGTGTGCTTCAAATAGAAGCAATGGCACAAGTCGGAGGATTGCTGGTATTGAACTCTTTGGATGATCCAGAAAAATATTCTACTTACTTCTTGAAAATAGATAATGTTAAGTTCCGGCAGAAAGTTGTTCCGGGTGACACGTTAATATTCCGTGTCGAATTAATGGCACCTATCCGCCGAGGAATTTCTACTATGAAAGGCTATATCTTTGTTGGCGAAAAAATTGTCTGCGAAGCTGAATTCATGGCACAAATAGTGAAAAACAAATAAAAACGATACATAAACAAGGATGAAGAATTCTATCTAATACATTTAGACTGAATTCTTCATCCCTGCAATTTATACTCTTAATACTTAATACTTCTTATAAAAAATATGATTAGCCCATTAGCATACATACATCCAGAAGCTAAAATAGGAGAAAATGTCGAAATAGGTCCCTTTGTATTTATTGACAAGAATGTAGTGATAGGCGACAATAATACAATTATGCCCAACGTAAACATTTTATATGGTTCACGTATTGGAAATAATAATCGCATTTTCCCAGGAGCAGTCATCGGAGCGATTCCACAAGATTTAAAGTTTCGTGGAGAGGAAACAACCGCTGAAATCGGTGACAATAATACCATCCGTGAGAATGTAACAATAAACAGAGGAACAGCTGCAAAAGGAAAAACAATAGTAGGCAACAATAATCTGCTGATGGAAGGAGTACATGTTGCTCACGATACAATTGTCGGAAGCGGATGTATTATAGGAAACTCTACAAAAATGGCAGGCGAAGTTATCATCGATGATAATGCAATTGTCAGTGCCAATGTTTTGATGCATCAGTTCTGCCGAGTAGGAGGTTATGTTATGATTCAGGGAGGATGCCGTTTCAGCAAAGATATTCCTCCTTATATCATTGCTGGTCGCGAACCGATTGCATATAGTGGAATTAACATTATCGGATTACGCCGTAGAGGATTTTCAAACGAATTAATTGAAAACATCCACAATACATATCGCATTATTTACAACAGCGGAAAAAATGTTAGTGATGCTTTGCAGCAAATTCGTGAAGAGATTACTATGACTCCGGAAATTGAATATATCGTTTCTTTTATTGAAAATTCGGAAAGAGGAATTATCCGATAAAGAAAATTTTATATCTTTACAACATCAACGAATATTAAACAGTAAAGAACAATGGTATATAAATTCAGAATCATATCCGATGAAGTCGATGATTTCTTGAGAGAGATAAAAATCGACTCAGAAGCTTCTTTTTACGATTTACACGAAGCTATATTAAAATGTACCGGTTATAAAGACGATCAGATGACTTCTTTTTTCATCTGCGATGATGACTGGGAAAAGAAATTGAAATTACTTAGAAGATATGGGTAATGGAAGCTCTGAAGAAGATACTTCGTTATGAAGGAAACTCCATTAAGTGAACTGTTGGAAGACGAAAAACAGAAATTACTTTATGTATTCGATCCGCTTGCTGAACGTGTTTTCTTTATAGAGCTTTCCGAAATTATTACAGGAAAGGATTTACAACATGCAACTTGCTCACACAAAGAAGGAAATCCACCTAAACAAACCATTGATTTTGATGAGCAAATGAATACAAACACTGCTCTCGATTTAGATGAGAACTTCTATGGTGACCAAGATTTCGATATGGAAGACTTCGATCCGGAAGGCTTTGATATGGAAGGAGGAAGCAATCCTTACGATGAAGACAAATATTAATTAACAGATATTGTAATTGTTATTTTCATCTACGCGAAAAGGAGGAAAATCTCGAAAGACAAATAACGGATACGAGATTATTCCTCCTTTTTTAGTTGCTTTAAAAGAATATATGAATAAACCAACACTCATTGTACTGACAGGTCCTACAGGTATAGGTAAAACAGATTTAAGTCTATCTATTGCCGAAGCATATCATACCTCTATTATTTCAGCTGATTCACGACAGCTTTATGCCGACCTGAAAATAGGGACGGCAGCCCCTACCCCCGACCAGTTAGCACGTGTTCCACATTATTTTGTAGGAACTCTGCAACTGACAGATTACTATAGTGCGGCACAATACGAAAGTGAAGTACTGAAAAAGCTTAATGAATTATTCCAAGAAAAAAGCGTAGTAGTACTTACAGGAGGATCAATGATGTATGTCGATGCCGTATGCAAAGGTATTGACGACATTCCTACCGTAGACAATGATACACGTCAGTTAATGCTGGAACGTTACGAACAGGAGGGATTGGAACGTTTATGTGCAGAGTTAAAGCTTCTTGATCCTGAATATTACAATATTGTTGACTTGAAGAATCCCAAACGCGTAATACATGCACTTGAAATATGCTATATGACAGGAAAAACATATACATCTTTCCGTACACGTACATGTAAGGAGCGTCCTTTCAACATATTAAAAATCGGATTAAAACGCGACAGGGAAGAACTATACGATCGTATTAACCGTCGAGTAGACATGATGATGGAAGAAGGATTACTGGAAGAAGCACGAAAAGTATATCCGTACCGCAACCTGAATTCACTGAATACCGTAGGATATAAAGAATTATTTAAATATTTCGACGGAGAGTGGGAGTTACCTTTCGCTATCGAAAAAATAAAACAGAACTCACGCATCTATTCACGTAAACAGGTAACATGGTTTAAGCGTGATACAGAAATAGCCTGGTTTCATCCTGACTCAACACAGGAAATCATGCAATACATTGAACAACATCTGCATAAAGCAAACATTTATTCCTGGTGAACTGCACATTTAAAATAGAAAATAGTCCCGATTCGGTACAATTCTTTCAAATCCATCTCCGACCGAATCGGGACTAGTAACATAAAATAATACATGTTGTCTGATAATACTTTTCAAATCATCAATAACTTATTGATAAACATAAAATTAAACAACAACTTTAATAAGGGAGCTTATCCATAAAAATAATACTTAGAATCAGCTTATTCAATATGTTTATCGAAAACAAATAACAATAATACCATTAAATTACACCCGTTCGAGACACAGAGCTAGTGTTTCACTGAGTGTATCCGAGGTAAGTTTGCCTTAGAAGTAATGATGGAAAGTTAATAGACAATTTTGCATTTCATATCAAAAAAGCATGTGAAACAAAGCCCGAAGACTTTTATTTCACATGCTTTTTATATTAATCTATCAAAGCTACCTACTCCCTTAAACAGAGAGAAACTAGATTCTACATAAAGAACTTAAAGACAAAGATAACCGACAAAATATACATAGCCGGAGTTAGTTTCTTATAATTTCCGCACAATAAATTTATCAGCACATAGCTTATCATTCCCAAAACAATACCATCAGAAATACTATAAGCCAAAGGCATAAAGATAATACATATAAATGCAGGTATAGCCTCTGAATACTCAGTAAGATCAACTTTCTTGATAGAAGACATCATCATCAATCCTACCAGAATCAGTACCGGAGCAGTAGCAGCCCCCGGAACAGCCAAGAAGAAAGGAGCAAGGAACAAAGCAAGCAAGAAACAAACAGCTGTAACAAAAGCTGTCAGACCGCTACGTCCACCCTCACCTACTCCTGAAGCACTTTCCACAAAAGTAGTAATTGTACTGGTTCCCAACATAGCACCTACCGTTGTACCGACAGCATCTACCAAAATGCTTGTTTCAAGTGAGGAATCTTTCCTTCTTTTGTCACCATACCAGCCTTAGTAGTTACTCCCACCAGTGTACCGATTGTATCAAACATATCTACAAACAAGAAAGTAAACACTACTATTACCATTTCTTTAGTAAATATATGTTCCCATTGGAATTTAAAGAAAATCGGCTCAATAGAAGGAGGAGCACTTACAATACCATCAATATGTGTCAATCCCATCGGAATACCAATAATTGTAGTCAGCAAAATACCAAAAAGCAAAGCTCCGCGTACACGCTTCACCAACAAGATAGATGTAACCAGCAAGCCGATAATTCCCAGCAAAGCAGAACCCGAAGTTATATCTCCCAGCGAAATAAGAGTCGCATCATTATTCACAATGATACCAGCATTCTGTAAACCCAGAAAAGCAATAAACAGACCAATACCTGCACCAATCGCATTTTTCAATGTAGCCGGCAAGGCATCAACGATCTTTTCACGCAAGTTGGTAACTGTCAGCAAGATGAAGATAATACCCTCCAGCAAAACGGCAGTCAGTGCAAATTGCCATGAATACCCCAGTGTCAAACAAACAGTATAAGCAAAAAAGGCATTCAGTCCCATACCCGGAGCCAGTCCGAAAGGTAATTTGGCATAAAAAGCCATAAGCAAAGTAGTAAAGGCCGACGCTATCACAGTGGTAGTAAACAACGCCCCTTTATCCATTCCCGTAGCACTCAGGATGTTCGGATTAACAGCAAGAATATAAGCCATCGTCAGGAAAGTTGTGATACCAGCCAGTATCTCAGTACGTACACGTGTTACTTTCCGGTCGAAGCCAAACAATTTTCCAGCATACTATTTATAATTTTATGATAAATCTATTAGAAAGTCCACTTCATTGCCAGCGTAGGGATATAATAGAATCCGTTACGAGTAGCAAAATTCGTACTCATCTCCACTCTGTACCAACACTTAAATTCAAATCCTTATTTACATGCTTGAACTGATTCAGGTTCACCCAGAACTGAGGCTCAGTCATAAAGATGTAATTATGTTCGTTACCGTGAACATCAAAATGTTTCTCACGCCAGAAATCAGCAAAACCGCTGAAAGTATACTTACCCTGACAGAAGTTGATAGTCCATGTACCAGTCACCTGGAAGTTATGTGGTTCGTCATTCTTCTGGATATACTTATACATTACCTGCACACCAAACACACGAGAAAAGTCTGCACTGTTCCAGTTGTATGCCGGACCGGCCAGAAAAGCATTGTTAATATAATTCAAACCACCATTATATTCTATATGAGCAGATACAGGAGCTTTCCAGAATTTCAGTTCACGCTGATTTCCCAATAAGCAGAAGCACGCCCTTATCTGTATAGTCCATATCAACAAAGAAGAAAGTACTACCCCACTTGTCAGCTTTAAACATTTCTACTGTAGTAGTAACCCATGGACGGTCCTCCAGAGAATTGTACATAGCACGTCCTAAATCATAATGCAACTGGATGTTTTGTGCCTTTGCCACTCCTGCAAAACAGCACATCAAAAGAACGAATAAGAATGTTTTTTTCATCGAATTTTAATTTTGCTTAATAATTTGAAGGCGCAAAAATAGTGAAAAATCTGTTTAAAAGCATAAATAAAACCTATTTTGTTTCTCTTTTTAGCATTAATATCCTTCTACACACCAATCATACACCTTATTATATATGCGAAGAACATGCACTCCTCATCGACTGCCCCGATTACTTTTTCCGCCAAAAGTCCAATACCCTCCGATAGAAATGTTCAGTCACGTCACACCTATGTAACAAAAGAAGGGCTTTTTTTGATTTAGGTCAAAAAAAGAGGCACTTTTTGCAATATATATGCTATAAAACATATTTTCTATTAAAATAACTCGTATATTTGCAGTGTAAACCAAAAGGAAATAATAAAAGACTAGACTTAACTAGATTTGAATTTTTAAGGTTAAAGGTTGAAAAGATGAATTAAAAAGCCGGCCGTGAGCTCGCCGTAAAATTAAAAAGTAAAGTTTTCAGGTATTATTTAATGTTTAACTAAAAAAGAAAGGATAACATTATGAAAAAGGTAAAAAACATTTTTCACAAGATCGTAAATGCAGATCCAATGATCTGGGGTTACGTAATGCTGAACGATAAGATCAGCAAGTAAAACAAGCTGAATGCTGAAAAAGGCTTCAGCTTTGAGAGAGAATCTGATAAATGCCGAGAGGCGTGTAAATAATCAACTAAGCGGTTGCACATGCGACCGCTTTTTTTATGTATCTTTGTCAGCAAATCAAGTTTTCACCTATGGCATATACACCGATAGATACCGACAACGCAGAGTTCCAAAATGCTTTAAAGCTGATACAATACACCCGCCAGTCGGTTTCCTGACCGGAAAAGCCGGAACCGGTAAATCTACCTTTCTGAAACATGTATGCCAGATTACCAAGAAAAAATTTGTGGTACTTGCCCCGACAGGTATTGCAGCCATCAATGCAGGAGGAAGTACCCTACACAGCTTTTTCAAGCTCCCTTTCTATCCCCTCCTGCCCGACGATCCCAACTTTAGTCTGAAAGGAGGAAAACTGCACAGTTTCCTGAAATATTCATCAGACCACCGTAAACTCATCAAGAATATCGAACTGGTAATCATCGACGAGATTTCCATGGTACGTGCCGATATCATCGATTTCATCGACAAAGTGCTACGTGTATATTCACAGAACATGCGTGAGCCCTTTGGCGGAAAACAGTTGCTGCTCGTAGGAGATGCCTTCCAGCTGGAACCGGTAGTGAAAAGCGATGAACGAGAAATTATTAATCGCTTCTACCCCAATCCCTACTTCTTCTCTGCACGTGTATTCCGCGAAATGGAGCTGGTAGCCATCGAGCTGACTAAAGTATACCGACAGACCGACAAGTCTTCGTCAACGTACTCGACCATATCCGCACAAACACCGCCGGAGCAGCCGACCTCCAACTGCTGAACACACGTTACAACGCCCCGGTAAAGGCAAGCGAAAACGACATGTACATCACTCTTGCCACCCGCCGAGACAACGTAGACTACATCAACGAACGCCGCCTTGCCGAACTTCCCGGCGAAGCCGTCACCCTGCAAGGAGAAATACATGGCGAGTTCCCCGAAAGCAGTCTTCCTACACTTATGGAACTGACTATAAACCCGGCGCACAAATTATTTCATCAAGAACGATTCCGAAAAGCGCTGGGTAAACGGAACCATCGGAACCATTTCCGGTATCGATGCCGACGGAATCATATATGTCATTACCGAAGACGGAAAAGAACTGGACGTTCATCGCGAAAGCTGGAGCAATATCCGCTACCGCTATAATGAAGAAGAAAAGAAAATTGAGGAAGAAGAACTGGGAACATTTACACAATATCCTATCCGCCTTGCCTGGGCTATAACCGTACACAAAAGCCAGGGCCTCACATTCAGTCGGGTAGTCATCGATTTTACCGGCGGAGTTTTCGCCGGCGGACAAACCTATGTCGCTTTAAGTCGCTGTACTTCACTGGAAGGCATCTGCCTGAAACGTGAAATAACCTGTGGAGATATCTTTGTCCGCCCCGAAATCGTAGCTTTTTCACAACGGTTCAACAACGAACAAGCCATCGAGCGTGCCATGAAACAAGCACAGGCCGACATACAATACGTAGCTGCTGTCAAAGCATTCGATAAAGGCGACTTCGAAGAATTTCTCAATCAGTTCTTTAAGGCTATCCATTCACGTTACGATATAGAAAAGCCCCTCCAGCAGCGTTTCATCCGGAAAAAGCTTGGCATCATCAACAAGCTGCGTGAAGACAACAAGCGACTGAAAGAACAGATGCAGGAACAGCAGAAAAATCTTCAAAAATACGCCAAAGAATACTATCTGATGGGAAATGAGTGCATCACACACATGCACGACACCCGTGCGGCACTTGCCAATTACGATAAAGCCATCGAACTGTATCCTGACTACGCCGATGCATGGTACGTAAAGGAGTCACCCTGTTTAATGCCGACCGTATAAATGAAGCTGAAGCCTGTCTTGACAAGGCTGTACGTCTGCGCCCGATGGAATTTAAAACCGTTTATAACCGCGGAAAACTGCGTCTTCATACAGGAGATACCGAAGGAGCTATTGCCGACCTCGACAAAGCTACTACCCTGAAGCCTCAACACGCCGGAGCACACGAATGCTTTGGCGATGCACTTACACAAGCCGGAAAAGAAATGGAAGCAGCCATCCAGTACCGTCTTGCCGAAGAGCTCCGCAAGCGTAAATCCAATCAATAAAATAGTTAGTTTTCTTCTTCAGACACAGGAATTGTCATCTGCTTCAGTTCCTCCAGTGTTCCGTTGAACACATTCAGGTCCACCTGTTCCCTTATGCCCGGCAATGTACCGGCATCTGTATGCTGCCAGAATCTCCACTGGCCTTGAGGAGAAACTAGACCATGCGTCACAACGTTAAGAAGGGCCTGAAGCTCGGCACCGATGCGAGCCACACCAAGGCCATGAAGAAGAGCCTTGCTAAGGCCCTCTTCGAGAACGACCGCATCAAGA
>ENA-OQHA01000692-OQHA01000692.1-human-gut-metagenome-genome-assembly--contig:-NODE-692-length-15731-cov-3.416432_pt1 | contig 15731 bp, 22 predicted proteins | sample MGYA00242558_ERZ504707 | MGnify/ENA primary metagenome ERZ504707 (study PRJEB26092, sample SAMD00036197) | human gut metagenome | host: Homo sapiens | study: EMG produced TPA metagenomics assembly of...
GGAGTCTTGAATTCCCGACATCTTGCCGTCTTCAGGATGGTACCGCCCAATTGTATGATATTGCTGACGTTTTCAGTTTTGAATTCCTTGATTTCGCCTGTGATCAGTCCTTTGTAACCTCTGTAAATACCTTTCACTTTTAATCCGTTGTAGATAGCCGAACGTGTTACGGCGCGGATTGCGGCATTCATACCCGGAGCATCGCCACCGGAAGTCAGAATACCGATGCATTTAATCGTTCCCATAATGATTCTGTTTGTTATGATTTCTGCTGCAAATGTACAAAATAAAGTGCTTTTACAGCAGGAAACCGGGTTTAAATTTTGTTAGTTGCTCAGTCTTCCATGATGACTTTCCGACAGGCTTCCATCAGCCACTTCGGAGTGGACGTGGCTCCGCAGATACCGATGGACCGTGCCTGGCGAAGCAGTTCCTTGTTGATTTCTTCCGGACGGTCAATCTGCCATGTGTTCGGGTTGACCTTGCGGCATTCCTGGAAAAGTATCTTTCCGTTGGAGCTCTTGTGTCCGCAGACAAAGAACACCAGGTCGTGGGAAGCGGCGAATTCCCGGATGTTGGGCATGCGGTTGGCCACCTGGCGGCAGATGGTGTCGAAATACTGGAAGCTGGCCTGCGGGGCAATGTGTGCTTCGATGTATGACACAATCTGGCGGAATTCGTCCAGTGACTTGGTGGTCTGTGAGTACAGACGGATGTCCTTGGTGAAATCGAGCCGGGTCACTTCTTCCAGTTTCTCGATGACAATGGCTTTTCCGTTGGTCTGTCCCACGAGGCCCAGCACTTCGGCATGTCCGTTCTTGCCGTAGATGACAATCTGTTTTTCCGTATCGGCCGGTGTCGAATCGAATTCCTGCTTGATGTGTTTCTGCAGACGCAGTACGACGGGACAGGTTGCATCGATGATTTCGATGTTGTTCAGTCGGGCTGTCTCGTAGGTCTGGGGCGGCTCGCCGTGGGCACGGAGCAGCACTTTTGCATTTTTCAGCCGGGCAAATTCGTCGTGATTGATGGTAATCAGTCCCAGCTGCTTCAGGCGTTCGCATTCTTGTCCGTTGTGCACAATGTCACCCAGACAATACAGCGGTTCGCCTTTGGCCAGTTCTTCTTCGGCTTTCCGGATAGCGGTAGTGACTCCGAAGCAGAAGCCGGAGCCTTCGTCGATTTCAACGTGATGCATGGATTGCTTTTTCAAATTGTTCTTTTAACCATTCTTTTTGTTCGGCAATGCTCATCAGGCTGTTGTCAAGCAGGATGGCATCGTCGGCCTTGCGAAGCGGGCTCACTTCACGCGTCTGGTCGATGCGGTCCCGCTCTTCTACATTGTGCAGAATGTCTTCGAAGGAAGCTTCCTGTCCTTTTGCTTTCAGTTCATCGTAGCGGCGGCGGGCACGGATTTCGGCCGATGCCGTAACGAAGATTTTCAGTTCGGCATCGGGGAAGACGGCAGTTCCTATGTCACGTCCGTCCATGACAATGCCTTTTTCCTTACCCATGGCCTGCTGCTGTCTGACCAGTGCCTGGCGGACAAATCCCAGGGCGGCAACCGGGCTTACGTGAGACGAAACTTCCAGACTGCGGATGCGGTCTTCCACGCAGACATCGTTCAGATACGTCTGCGGTCGCTGGCTGTCGGCGTCGAGGCGGAACGAAATGTGTATGTCGTCCATCTGATCCTGTAAATCCTTTTCCCGGATGCTTCCGTCTGCATTGAACAGTCCGTGTTCCATACAGTAAAGGGTGACTGCACGGTACATGGCTCCGCTGTCTATATAAATGTATCCTATCTCCCGGGCCAGATCTTTGGCCATTGTGCTTTTTCCGCACGATGAAAAGCCGTCTATGGCAATGATTATTTTCTTCATAAATAATGTCTGTTTGAGCCTCAAAGATAGGGATTTTTTACGCACCTGCATAGGAAGTGGGAAAATTGTTCACGCTTTTGCATATTTTTCACGGAGGAAGTGTTGCGGTTTCGGAGATTTGTGCTACATTTGCCGAACAGAGAATTATTAACCAATAAAAACTATTTTATGGAAGTTAAGAAATCGCCGAAAGCGGATCTTGAGGGTAAAAAAACCACAGGATTGCTGATTGGTTACGTGCTGATCTTGGCAGTGATGTTTGTTGCTTTCGAATGGACAGATCGTGACAAACAGGTAACTACCGATACTGGTATCGTAGGACCGATCTTTGAAGAGGAAATGATTCCTATCACAGAACAGGAAGAAAAACAACCCGAACAGGCACCTCCTCCCGAGGCTCCGAAGGTAGAAGAAGTTCTGCAGATTGCAGATAACGACGCCAATGTACAGGAAACTGACATTGCTTCCAGTGAAGAAACCGGACAGGCAGTGGAAATCAAGTACACTCCGGTTGAGGTAGAAGAGGAAGAACCGGAAGAAGAAGAAATCTTCCAGGTTGTAGAAGAGCAGGCTTCTTTCCCGGGCGGTTATGGTGAATGTTTGAAATGGTTGCAGAAGAACATGAACTATCCGCAGATTGCACAGGAAAACGGTGTACAGGGACAGGTAGTTGTACGTTTCGTCGTTAATAAGGACGGTTCTATCGTAGACCCGGTAGTTGTTCGTTCTGTTGACCCGTATCTGGATAAGGAAGCACTTCGCGTTGTGAAGCTGATGCCGAAGTGGAATCCGGGTAAACAGCGTGGTAAGGCCGTACGTTGTATGTTTACCTTGCCGGTTAGATTTAGATTGCAGTAAAAGGATCTGCGGAACATCCTTTGCGGGAAGTTCCGCGATTCCTTTCCTTGGAAATAGTGATTCCACGGGTTTCACAGGTTCTCTCAGGCAGAGACCCGTGAAATCGGTGGAATTTGTTTTTTAAAGGCTTTCCTTTCTCTTTACAGGAAAGAACCTGACTCATGTTTTATTAACGGAATTTTGTATGAAGCAACTGGATAGTGAAGAACTGATGAAGCGGATTCATGCGTACATCGAACAGCTTTCTTATTCGCGTGAACCGAAAGGATTGTATGATCCTATTGAATATGTATTGGCTTTGGGAGGGAAACGTCTCCGCCCTGTGTTGATGCTGCTTGCCTATAACCTGTATCGCGAAGATGTGGAAAGTATTTTCTCTCAGGCGGCAGGAATCGAGACCTATCATAACTTTACGCTCTTGCATGATGACTTGATGGATAATGCAGACATGCGTCGGGGAAAGCCGGTCGTTCATAAGAAATGGAATGAAAATACGGCCATTCTTTCCGGAGATGCCATGCTGATTCTTTCTTATCAGTTTATGATGAATCAGTGTCCGCCGGAGCATGTACAGGAAGTGATGGAAATCTTTGGCCGGACAGCACTTGAAGTATGCGAGGGACAGCAATGGGATATGGAATTTGAAAGCCGCAACGATGTGACTGTCAGTGAATACATTGAGATGATCCGGCTGAAGACATCGGTTCTGCTGGCTGCAGCCCTGAAGATCGGTGCCGTACTGGGCGGAGCATCTTCTGCCGATGCACAGAAGCTTTACGACTTTGGTATCCGGATGGGACTGGCTTTCCAGTTGCAGGATGATTACCTGGATGTTTATGGCAATCCGGCTGTTTTCGGCAAGAAGATCGGAGGAGATATCCTGTGCAACAAGAAAACCTACATGCTCATTACTGCACTGGAGCAGGCGAAGGGAGAGAACCGTGAGGAACTGTTGCGCTGGCTGAATGCGGCAGAGTTCGTTCCGGAAGAAAAGATTGCTGCGGTGACTGCTATATATAATAAGGTGGAAATTGCCGGGTATTGCGATGCGCAGATCGAAAAATATTATCAGGAAGGTCTTCAGTTGTTAAATGAAGTCGATGTGGATGATGCTCGTAAGGAAAATCTTCGTATATTTGTCCATCATTTAATGGAGCGGAAACTGTAACGGAATGATAAGCCTGATTGATACACATACTCATCTTTTCGCCGAAGAATTTGACGAAGACAGGGAGCTCGCTGTGTTACGCGCCGGTGAGGCAGGCGTGACGCGACTGTTCATGCCGAATATCGACGATACGACGGTAGAGTCCTTACTGGCACTCTGCCGGAAGCATGAGGAATGTTATCCGATGATCGGTCTTCATCCGACCTCTGTCGATACGGACTGGATGAACCGTCTGGCCAGAGTGAAAGAATGGTTGCTTTCCGGAGAACGCTTTTATGGTATCGGTGAGGTAGGTATGGATCTTTACTGGGATAAAACCTATCGTCTGGAGCAGATGAAAGTGCTCGATGAACAGGTTCGCTGGGCTTTGGATTACAGCCTGCCTCTGATTATTCATTGCCGTGAAGCTTATCCCGAATTGCTGGAAGTGCTGGAACCCTATCGGACAAGCGGCTGACAGGAATCTTCCACAGTTTTACCGGAACGCTGATGACGCAGCCCGTCTGCTGGAGTATTCCGGTTTTATGCTGGGTGTTAACGGCGTAGTAACCTTCAAGAAGTCTTCGCTGCCGGAAGTGCTGAAAGAGGTACCTCTGAGCCGGCTTGTCCTGGAAACTGACTCGCCTTATCTGGCTCCTGTGCCTTATCGGGGAAAACGGAACGAAAGTGCTTACCTGGTGAAGGTGGCCGAGAAATTGGGAGATGTTTACGGGCTTCCGTTGGAGAAGATTGCCGCAAAAACGACGGAAAATGCCTTAAAACTCTTCAAAATCGCGGGGAGAAGTTTTTAAAGTTTATTAATTTTGCGTTAATAAATAAACTTTTGCCGGATGAATATGACGTAAGACGAAAAAAAGAATACATTTGTGACTGAAATCGCTTGCGGTTTTCTATTTTATTTGTAATTTGCAGCCGATTTCAGAAAGGGGTCTTTGAATAGAGACATTGGAGAGGTGCTCGAGTGGTTGAAGAGGCACGCCTGGAAAGCGTGTATACGCCAAAAGCGTATCACGGGTTCGAATCCCGTTCTCTCCGCAAAGGAAATTTTGGAGAAACAACTAAAACAATTTATAAACTATTAATTAATTAATCTTAAAAATTAGACACACAATGAAAAAGTTATTTGCAATTCTTGCAGTGATGGGAGTCCTCTCGTTTGGAATGACTCAGACAGTTATGGCTCAGGACGCAGCAGCTCCTGCAACGGAACAAGTAGCAGCAACCGATGACGCAGCAGCTCCTGCCGTAGTTGAAGAAGGTGGTATGCACAAAGAGTTGAAAACCAAATTTATTGAAGGTGATGCAGGCTTCATGTCATTGGTTGCTATCGCATTGGTTCTTGGTTTGGCTTTCTGTATTGAACGTATCATTTATTTGAGCTTGGCTGAAGTTGACGTTAAGAAATTGATGGCTAAACTGGAAGCTGCTTTGGAAAAAGGTGATGTAGAAGGTGCTAAGACTATCTGCCGTAACACTCGCGGTCCTGTTGCTTCTATCTGCTATCAGGGTCTGATGAGAATCGATGAAGGTCTGGACGTTGTTGAACGTTCTGTAGTATCTTACGGTGGTGTTCAGGCAGGTTACCTGGAAAAAGGTTGCTCTTGGATCACTCTGTTCATCGCAATGGCTCCGTCTTTGGGATTCTTGGGTACTGTAATTGGTATGGTTATGGCGTTCGATGATATCCAGCAGGCTGGTGATATTTCTCCGACAGTTGTTGCCGGTGGTATGAAAGTTGCGTTGATCACTACTATCTTCGGTTTGATCGTTGCATTGATCCTTCAGGTGTTCTATAACTACATCCTGTCTAAGATCGAAGCTATTACAAGCCAGATGGAAGATTCTTCTATCACTCTGCTTGATATGATCATGAAGTATAACTTGAAATACAAAAAATAATTAGAACAATGGCTAAATTATCATACAAAGTTTCTTACTACGTATTTTATGTCTGCGTTGCCTTGATCTTGGTAGTGCTGGGCATGTTCTACGGAGTAGGATACGGTGAAACCAATGCAGCAGGTCAGGTTGAACCTGCTAATACACCGGCGCTGATGTACTTGATGTACGGAATGTTTGCCGTGACTGTGATAGTGACTCTCATAGGAGCGATTGCTCAGTTCGGTGGTGCTTTGAAAGATAATCCGAAAGGCGCAATCAAGTCTCTGCTGGGATTGATTCTGTTAATCGTTCTGTTGGTTGTAACTTATAATATCGGATCTAGTGAACCGGTTGTACAGGGCGGTGGCGAAGTTTATAGCGATACAATGTGGTTGAAGATTACAGATATGTTCTTGTATTCAACTTATGTATTGGCTGTTATCGCTGCAGTAGGTACATTGGTAAATATGTCTGGAATCTTTAAGAAATAAATATTCATTGAGTTTGATAATTAAAACGAAGTAAGTAAAATGGCAAAAAGAAATAGAAAAGTGCCCGGAATCAATGCAAGTTCTACGGCCGATATTGCCTTCATGTTGCTTATTTTCTTCCTTATTACAACATCAATGGATACTGACCGTGGTTTGGCGAGACGTCTTCCGCCTCCCCCAGAAAACGATCAGCAGAAAGATGACGTTATCATTAAGGAACGTAACATTCTTCAGGTTCGTATTAATAAGGACGACCAGTTGATGGTTGGTGGAGAATGGTTCGATATTAAGCAGCTGAGAGAAAAGGCTAAGGAATTTATCTCTAATCCGAATGATGATCCGAATATGCCGGAAAAACATGCAAAGCATTTGCCTTTCTTCGGTGACGTGATGATTCCTGACAAGCATGTAATTTCCGTGCAGAACGACGTGGGTACAAGTTACGATATGTATATTCAGGTGCAGAACGAACTCGTAGCTGCATACAATGAATTGCGTGACGAATTGGCTAACTCACAGTTTGGAAAGAGCTTCGCTGAATGTTCTGAGGATGAAAAGAATGCTATCATCGAATACTATCCGCAGAAGATTTCTGAAGCTGAACCTAAAAAATATGGAGGAAAATAAACAATGGGAAAATTTAATAAGAGCGGTAAGCGCGAGATGCCGGAACTGAATACTTCATCATTGCCTGACCTGATCTTTACCATGTTGTTCTTCTTCATGATCGTAACAACAATGCGTGAAGTTACTTTGAAGGTTCAGTTTAAGGTGCCTGCTGCTACCGAATTGGAAAAATTGGAACAGAAATCTCTGGTTTCATTCATCTATATCGGTAAGCCGATGAAGGAGTTCCAGAAAACGATGGGTACTACAGACCGTATTCAGTTGAACGATAAGTTCGCTGAAGCTTCTGAAGTTCAGGACTACATCTATCAGGAACGTGAAAACATGAAAGAGGAAGACAAGCCATTTATGACTGTATCTCTGAAGGTTGATTCTAAGACCAAGATGGGTATCGTAACAGAAGTAAAACAGGCTCTTCGTCAGGCATACGCTTTGAAGATCAACTATTCTGCAACTCAACGTCAGTAATAGTTCTCATATAAGCAATAAAAAAAAGTCGTCTCCTTCGGGAAGAGACTTTTTTATGCCTGTTTGTTTTTTGCCGGCCGGGAATGTTTACCGTACTACTCCGTACACTTCCCGGTGAATATTGTCACGGACAGTTTCAAATTGCGGATCAAGGGTATCGGTACCTGTGTACATCAGAAAGAGCGGCAGCTCTTCTCCCCCTTTCCGATACGCCGGCTGGATATATTCCTTTTCGCACAGGGAAAAGCCGCAGCGGCGGTAGAAACCGATCCGTCGGATGCTCAGGTCGGTTTCTGGCTTCTCCACTTCCAGCACGATCAGCCCTGGGAAATGCTGTTTCAGCTCCTCCATGACCTTCCGTCCATAGCCCTGGTTGCGCACGTCCGGCGAAGTTGCCAGATGTTCCACATAAGTAAATCCATTCAGATTCCAGGTCGTAATAAGCCCGACCCGGACAGTTCCCTTTTCCGTTTCATCGGTTATCAGGTGACAGTTGAATTGCGGATTCCGGTCTGTCTGTTCGCGCTGTGCATCGTCATCCCGCCGTTCTGCTTCCGGAAATGAGAGATGTAACAGTTCTTCCACGAAGGAATAGTCCGGATGATCCGTTTTAATTTTCGTAAGTGTCAGCATGGTAATCGTTTGTTTGAAGTTATTTGGTATAGAAATTGATCAGCCGTTCGATGGCACGTTCACAGACCGGGCAGAAGCGAGGAGCTTCGTTGATCTTCATACGGCATTCCGTAGTCGGGCGGTAGATACCTTTCAGGCTGTAGCCCGCACCTTCGTAAACACCCACCTGAGTATAGATCTTTTCCGGATCCTTCTGCACCGGTGTCGGCACCGGAGTTCCTTCAGGCAGCATGTCTTTCCACTTGCTTTCAAAGTTCACCAGTGTGGTAATGTTCTGCTCCCACGGTTCGATGTCATATGGATAAAGCGGACTGGGCTCTTCTGTGTAGGCATATTCGTCAGCCAGTCCTGCGAAACTGTGGCCGAATTCATGCACGACTACCGGCCGGAACATCGGGTTGTGCGTAGTGGTCAGTGTATAGGAATTATAGATACCGCCTCCGCCGTAAGTATCCGTATTGGCCAGAATGATGATATGTTCATAAGGGATTCCTGCCAGCCAGTTGTGGATAGCCTTTACGCTCCGGGTTGTCAGGTAACGGTCGGAATAGAACGTGTCGAAGTGTGAACTGACTGCCGTACTCTTCCATTCGTCACGCCGGGGAACGCTCACACCGCTGTCCTGAGAAGGACTTGCTACCGCAACAATGTTGAAGCGGTCTTTCAGGTGTTTGAACGGTTCGTGGTCGAACAACGCTTCGCAGGCAATCTCAGCATCCTTGTAGAAGAGATCCATTTCGGCTTGTGTATAACCTTCTGCCAGGATAGCTACGTCGATACAGTCTTCAGCTGTTCCGCTTTGGAGCAGATAACGATGCGGAGTAATCCGTTCGTTGCCCCGCTGGTGAATCAGGATATCCTTCGGATTGACCTCGTGGGTGAGTGAGGCACATACTTCCTGCCGGGCATTCTTCAACCGCACGGTAACGGTGGCTGCTTCCTTCGGATAAGGCAGCAGGAAACTGTTTTCAAAGCTTCTTTTTACCTCCTTTGCTTCCGCTTCTCCCAGCCATTCCTGGAACAGGCTGGAGAACGAAGTACGGTAGATCACCTTTCCTGTAGCCTTGTCCTTCATTTCGATGTCACCGTTTCCTGCCAGTGGAAGTTCACTCAGATGGTGGCGGCGTCCGGCCCACTGAGCAACGAACTCAGCTCGTCCAGGCAGATATCCTGGTGTTGATAATCTCCCGTGAACACATAGTCCACGCGTAGAGTCCGGTCGGTAAACCAGTCCCCGAAGTTCTGCCCGTGGGCAGCCAGGCAAGCGCAAAAAGCGCGATAGAGCATACTGTTTTCTTCATAGTTTCTGATGATTGTTTTCACAAAGATATAACAAACTGCCCAATTAAAGTTCCGTATGGAATAAAAGTTACAAATGCGATTATTTTATGGATTAAAAGTGCTATCTTTGCTTGAATTTAAATACTTGCCAATGGGACATCATCAACTAGACAGCTTAGACGAACAGATTTTGAAATTGATTGCTGACAATGCGCGCATTCCATTTCTGGAAGTAGCTCGTGCATGCAATGTATCTGGCGCGGCCATTCACCAGCGCATACAGAAGTTGACGAACCTGGGAATTCTGAAAGGCTCGGAATTTGTCATCGATCCGGAGAAGGTGGGGTATGAAACCTGTGCATACATCGGTTTGTATCTGAAAGATCCGGAGCAGTTTGATGCCGTGACTGAAGGGCTGAAACAGATTCCCGAGGTAGTGGAGTGTCATTTTACGACCGGTCAGTACGACATGTTTATCAAGATTTACGCGAGAAACAACCATCACCTGCTGGACATCATTCACGACAAGCTCCAGCCGCTTGGACTTTCCCGCTCGGAAACAATTATTTCTTTCCGCGAAGCCATCAAGCGCCAGATGCCGATCATGAATCTGGCGGATGAAGACTGAGCGTAAGATCAGACATTCCCGTTTCCGGCAGTGGCCGGACGGATGCGGTCGTAGTCTATAAAGGTATAAGAGTAGAGATGTTTTTCGTCCTGCGAATGACATTCTCTACTTTTTTCTTGCCATTGTGCCGGGTCCGGAGCAGGGAAGAAGGCATCGGCTTCTGCCAGTCTGTCTTCCACTTCCGTCACGTAGAGACGGTCGGCATGCGGGAGCGCTTCCGCATAGAGGCTGGCACCTCCGATGATAAATACTTCCTCTTCGTTCGCACAGGCTTTCAGGGCTTCTTCCAGCGTGTGGAAACATTCGGCTCCTTCAAACTCCCGGCAGCTGCGGCTCAATACGATATTCCGGCGGTTGGGCAGAGCACCTTTGGGCAAGGATTCAAACGTTTTCCGTCCCATGATGATGGTATGTCCGGTGGTCAGCGCCTTGAAGCGCTTCAGATCGTTGGGGAGCCAGTAGAGCAGTTTTGTTTTCATGTCCGATTCCCCGGTTCTGATTGATGGCTACGATAATGGATAACATATTCTTCAGCAAGGTTGGTTTGACAAGGGGTTACACAGAAACTTTTCCGGCAATGTGCGGCCAGGGATCGTATCCTTCCAGCTGGAAATCCTCATACTTGAAGTCGAAGATATTCTTTACGTCCGGATTCAGGATCATGCGGGGCAGGGGACGGGGCTCGCGTGAAAGCTGCAGATCTACTTGTTCCAGATGATTCAGATAGATATGTGCATCGCCCAGTGTGTGGATGAAATCGCCCGGTTTCAGACCGGTTACCTGTGCCATCATCTGCAGCAGCAGGGCATAGGAAGCGATGTTGAACGGCACTCCCAGGAAACTGTCCGCACTGCGCTGGTACATTTGCAGGCTCAGTCGTCCGTCGGCTACATAGAACTGGAAAACATGTGGCAGGGCGGCAGGTTCATGTTCTTCAGGTCGGCCACGTTCCAGGCATTGACGATGATTCGTCTGGAATCCGGATTCTTGCGGATGGTTTCCACAGCCTCGGAAATCTGGTCGATGAATCCTCCTTCATAGTCCGGCCATGAGCGCCACTGATATCCGTATATGTGACCCAGGTCTCCGTTTTCGTCTGCCCATTCATTCCAGATGCGTACCCCGTTTTCCTGCAGGTATTTCACGTTCGTATCTCCTTTCAGGAACCAGAGCAGTTCGTGGATGATGGATTTCAGATGCAGTTTTTTGGTGGTTACCAACGGGAAACCTTCCTCCAGATTGAAGCGCATCTGGTGGCCGAACACACTGATTGTGCCCGTTCCCGTGCGGTCATCCTTTCTCACTCCTTCCGTCCGGATGCGGTGGAGCAGATCAAGATATTGTTTCATATTCGTTTTGCTAGATTAATTCGTTTGCTTTACTCCTCGCAAAGGTAGGGATTTTTTGCGGAAAACGGAAATGGAAAAAACGCCGGCACGTTTTCTTCATACGCCGAAGTCTTTTGTCTGAAAGCCCGAAACGTTTTTTAAAAAGCTCTCGGGCTTTTTGAAAGCCTTGCCGGGACGACTGCATGATCTCTTCGCATTGACTGGTCAATGCAAAAAAAACGACCGTTCGATTGGGCCGCAACGACCGCACGATTGGGCTTCAACGACCGCACGATCAGCCGCAACGACCGCACGATTGAGCCGCAACGACCAGTCAATGCAAAAGCAACGACCGCACGATGCTGCAAACCCTCCGGAAGGGCTTGGGAATACCGGGGAAAAGCCGTACCTTTGTCGGAAATGAAAACAATCTAATCCGATTATAGATGATGAATTTACCCGCTGAGTTTATGGCACGCACCCGTCAGCTGATGGGCGAGGAGGCTTGTACGGCTTTATGTGAAGCATTGCAGCAGGAATCACCGGTCAGTATCCGCCTGAATCCGCTGAAATCATCCGGCATTCCTGCCGGAAGCAAACCTGTGGCCTGGTGCCGCGACGGTTATTACCTGTCCGAACGTCCGGCCTTTACGTTTGATCCGCTGTTTCATGCCGGAGTCTATTATGTACAGGAAGCTGCTTCGATGAGCCTGGATCTGGTGATGCGCCGGTATGTCGGCCGTCCGTCAGTCATGCTCGACTTGTGTGCTGCTCCCGGGGGAAAGTCTACACTGGCTGCGGCCGCTTTGCCGCAGGGAAGCCTGCTTGTTTCCAACGAAGTCATGCGGAACCGCTCGCAAGTGCTGGCCGAGAATCTGGTGAAATGGGGAAACCCTGCCGGAATTGTGACCAGCAATGATCCGGCAGACTTCACGCCGCTGGGACCGGTGTTCGACGTCATCCTTACCGATGTTCTGTTCGGGTGAAGGAATGTTCCGTAAAGATCCCGTGGCCGTTGAAGAATGGAGCGTGGACAATGTCGGTCTGTGCTGGCAGCGTCAGCAGCGCATTCTGCGTGACATCTGGCCCTGTCTCAAGCCGGGCGGTCTGCTGATTTACAGCACATGTACTTATAATCGGGAAGAAAACGAAGACAATGTGGCCTGGATTGCCCGCGAACTGGGAGCGGAAATTCTTCCGGTACCGGTGGAGGAAAGCTGGCAGATCACCGGAAACCTTACGGGACAGGACTTCCCGGTTTGCCGTTTCCTGCCGCACAAGACCTGTGGAGAAGGGCTTTTCCTCGCGGTACTCCGCAAGGAAGGAAGCGTGGAAGACGATGAAGTGCCGTTCCGGACGGAAGGCGGAAAGCCTGAACGCACAAAGAAAGGCAAGCAGAAGGAGGAAAGGGAGCTGCTCCCCTGGCCGTACCCGAAGAAATGAAAGGCTGGCTGCAAGTTTTGGCTGACGAGGCCTGGGATTTCCGCGTGGAGGACGACCGCTGCCTGGCAATCCCGCAGCAATGGTCCGGTTTGTATGATTATCTGCGTTCCCGTCTCCGGATTCTTCATGCCGGAGTCACACTGGGCGAACTGAAAGGACGCGACTGGCAGCCGCATCATTCCCTGGCCATGAGTACGCGTCTGAACCGGGGTGTCTTTCCGGAAGCCTCACTCGACTACACGCAGGCAGTGGCTTATCTGCGCAAGGAGACCGTAATGTTGGAACCGATGTGCCGCGCGGTTATGTGCTGCTCACCTATCAGGGCCATCCTTTGGGTTTTGCGAAGAATATCGGCAACCGTGCCAACAATCTCTATCCGCCGAATGGCGGATCCGGAGCGGATATCTTCCCGAAGAACTCCGGCTTGTCGGATGGCAGTAAGGCAGGCAGTCTGCGCTGAAGGTTATTTCCCGGAGCGCAGACGGCTGAGTGTGGAAATGGTAATGCCCAGATAAGAGGCAATGTATCCCAGATTCACCCGCTGGCAGACATCGGGAAACTGGCTGACGAAGCTTCATAACGTTCTTTTGCCGGAAGAGTCAGCCGCTCTTTGTGACTGCGGTGCAGCCGGCGGTATTCGTTCTGGTGGATGATGCGTCCCCAGTTACACAGCTCGATGTTGGTTTCGAACAGGCGGATCAGATCGGTCAGCAGAATGCGGTAAGCTCCGTATCTTCCAGTGTCTCGACGAACTCTTCGCTTACCTTATTATAATAGAGTTCGTCCATACTGAATACGATAGCCCCTTCGCCGGCAAAGGAAGTGGTAATCTCCTGTCCGTCCACCAGCCAGTAAGAGCGTGTGATTCCCTTCTCGATGAAATACGCATACTTGCAGAAGATGTTTTCCCGAACCAGCAGATGCCGCTTGGGAAAATGGCAGGGCGTGACGCAGGCTTTCAGCTCCTCGACCGTTTTGTCGGACAGAGGATAGAGTGACCGCATGTGACTGATAACTGTTTCCATCCGTTTTTGAAGTTTAAGCCTGGGATTCGGGAGCCGGATCGAACGGTTTGCGGAAGGTACATCCGTTCTTCCATTCCGAACATCCGTAGGCAGTTTTTCCTTTCAGTATAGTTCCTTTTCCGCAGAGAGGGCAGGGCTGTCCCACGATGGCGTCACCTTCCGGCAGGCTGTTTGCCGGTGCAGGAGACGGTGCATCCTTCTTTTTGCGCGTGGTTGTTTTCTTCTCGGTTTTTTCTCCCGGGCAGCTGGCTTCGCAGCAGGAGTCTTCGGTTCTTCCGGCATGACCGTTACCCGGCGGTTGGAATTGTCTCTCAACACCGTGTAGACAATATCCGTAACCATCTGTTTCAGTTCAGACAGGAAGGTGGCTGCGTCGTAGTTTCTCCGTTCGATTTCCCGCAGTTTCTTTTCCCAGATACCGGTCAGCTCGGCCGATTTCAGCAGTTCCTCGCGGATGAGCTGGATCAGTTCGACTCCAGTCGGAGTGGCAATCAGGTTCTTGCGCTCCTTACGGATATAATGTCTCTTGAAGAGTGTTTCGATGATGGCTGCACGGGTAGAAGGGCGGCCGATGCCGTTCTCCTTGAGAGCATCGCGCAGTTCGTCGTTGTCGACAAGCTTTCCTGCCGTTTCCATGGCCCGCAGCAGTGTTGCTTCCGTGTAGGGACGCGGGGGTTGGGTCCATTTTTCATTCAGCTGAGGCTGGTGCGGACCGCTTTCTCCCTTGCTGAAGGCCGGCAGTACACTTTCTTCTTCCCCTTCCTTGCTTTCTTCTTCCGTATCTTTGGCGAAAATGACTCTCCATCCCGGATCCAGGATTTGCTTGCCGCTCACCTTGAATTCGATGCTGTCCGCTTCGCCCGTCACCGTTGTGGTGGAGAACTTGCAGTCCGGATAGAATACGGCAATGAAGCGGCGGGCAACCAGGTCGAACACCCGTTTCTCCATATCCGTAAGTCCCTGCGGCTGTACGCCCGTAGGGATAATGGCATGGTGGTCGGTCACCTTGGAATTGTCGAACACTTTCTTCGACTTGAGCAGTTGCTTGCCGGCAAGCGGAGCCGTGAACCGTGCGTAGTCCTTGATGCCTTCCAGAATCTTGGGGCATTTGGGATAGATGTCATCACTCAGGAAAGTCGTGTCCACACGCGGATAAGTAGCCACCTTCTTTTCGTAAAGCGACTGGATAAGCTGCAAGGTCATGTCGGCCGAATAGCTGAACTTCTTGTTGCATTCCACCTGCAGGGAAGTCAGGTCGAACAGGCGGGGCGGCGCTTCCGTACCTTTCTTGGCGGTGATGTCCGTGATGGTGAAAGGAGCATTCTGAATGCGTTGCAGCAGTTCCTCACCGGTTTTCCGGTCGGTAATGGGAGGAATTCCCCGGTTGGCATCCTCTTTGGGAGCCGCTTTCTTGCGGGCAGCCGGGTTCTCTTTTTCCTGTGCTGCTTCCTCTGCCAGTTCTTCATCACTCTTGCGGACGATGGCGGAAAAGAGCGTATCGCGGTAAAGGGTTTTCAGTTCCCAGTATTGTTTCGGAACAAAATTCTCGATTTCTTTCTGGCGGTTGACGATGAGGCCAGTGTCGGAGTCTGTACGCGTCCGATGGAAAGCACCTGCTTGTTCTGTCCGTATTTCAGGGTATACAGGCGGGTTGCATTCATGCCCAGGGTCCAGTCGCCGATGGCCCGGCTCAGTCCGGCCTCATACAGAGGCTGGAATTCCTGCTGGTCTTTCAGGTGGGCAAAGCCTTCGCGGATGGCTTCTTCCGTCAGGGAAGAAATCCACAGGCGCTTGACCGGGCATTTGGCTCCGGCTTTCTGCATCACCCACCGCTGGATCAGTTCTCCTTCCTGTCCGGCATCCCCGCAGTTGATGATCATTCGGCCTGTCCCATCAGGCGTTCGATGATATGGAACTGTTTCTCGATGCCCGGATCGTCAATCAGTTTGATACCGAAGCGGGGAGGAATCATCGGAAGCTGCCGAGACTCCATGACTTCCAGGAAGGCGTGTATTCA
>ENA-OQHA01000694-OQHA01000694.1-human-gut-metagenome-genome-assembly--contig:-NODE-694-length-15722-cov-2.184226_pt1 | contig 15722 bp, 19 predicted proteins | sample MGYA00242558_ERZ504707 | MGnify/ENA primary metagenome ERZ504707 (study PRJEB26092, sample SAMD00036197) | human gut metagenome | host: Homo sapiens | study: EMG produced TPA metagenomics assembly of...
AAGGAAGCACTTTATCGGGAAAAAACAACACTTTATCCCGAAAAAAATATCCGGAAATCCATCTCTTTTGTACTTCTCTATAAGGAGAATTACCTTTGCAATGTCATAAAAACAAAGGAACAATGAAACAACGAAGTTATTTTTAATTGCGACTTCTTGCAGCCAGCCTGCATCTTTCCGCGCAGGAAGGCAAGCAATGGACCCTGAACGACTGCATCAACTATGCTCTGGAAAAGAACATTCAGTTGCAGCAGAATAAGCTCTCGCTGGAAGAAAGTGAAATCGACATCAAAAGTGCCCGGGCAGCTCTCTTTCCCAGCTTATCGTTCAGTACGGGACACAATATCGTGAACCGTCCCTATCAAGAGAACAGTGCAACCGTAAGCGGCAGCGAGATCATCAGCAGTGACAGCAAAACCACTTACAACGGCAGTTACAGTCTGAATGCACAATGGACACTCTGGAACGGAGGAAAAAGACTGAATAACATCAAACAGCAAAAGACTAACCGTGACATTGCAAACCTGACAGTAGAAGAAACTGAAAACATGCTTCAGGAAGAAATTGCCAAGATCTTTATCCAGATCCTCTATGCTGATGAATCCGTAGAGATCAACAAAGGAACACTGGAAGTAAGCCAGGCAACTTACGAACGAGGCAAAGAGTTATTCAAAGAAGGCAGCATATCAAAAGCTGACCTTGCACAGCTGGAATCACAGGTAAGCAACGATCAATATCAACTGGTTACAGCCGAAAGCTCCCTGAGAAACTACAAACTCCAGCTGAAGCAGCTGCTGGAACTGGATGGTACTGAAGAAATGGATCTGGTACTGCCGGAACTCAATGATGAACATGTCATGGAGTTGCTTCCCAGCCAGCAGGACATTTATCAGACAGCGCTGAACACCCGTCCTGAAATCCAGGGCGGAAAGCTCAGCATTGATAATGCCAAACTGGCAATCTCAACGGCCAAAGCCGGATATTATCCAAGTATCAGTCTGTCGGCCTCAACCTCCAGCATGACCAACAATGCCAGTCAGAACAACTGGCCCAACAGATGAAATACGGATGGAACAACACAATCGGTGTCAGCCTGAGTATTCCTATCTTTGACAATCGTCAGAACAAGACAAACGTCCAGAAAGCCAAGATACAATACTCAACAACGCAACTGGACCTGGTCAACAAGCAAAAGGAACTTTACACCACCATTGAAACTTTATGGCTGGATGCCTCAACGCGCAACAGCAATATGCTGCGGCTGAAAGCAAAGTAAAAAGCAGTCAGACCAGCTTTGACATGGTCAGTGAACAATTCAATCTGGGTATGAAAAATACCGTCGAGCTGCTGACTGAGAAAAACAACCTGCAAAGTGCCCGGCAGGAACGTGTCCAGGCTAAATATATGGCCATTCTGGATCGCACATTGCTGAACTTCTATGCAGGACAGGAAATCAAACTATAATCCATTCAACGAGTCTGTTTCAAAAATCCAAATTATGAATAAGAAAAAACTATTATCACGTCTTTGGCTGTCATCGTCATCGCAGCCGGAGGATACTGGATATTCGGAAGCCCCAAAGCTCAAAATAAAGTAGACTTCTCCACTACAGCAGTAAAACGAGGAAATATCAGTAATTCCATTACAGCAACCGGTACTATTGAACCTGTAACTGAAGTACAGGTCGGAACACAGGTTTCCGGTATTATCGACAAAATCTATGTTGACTACAATTCAGTAGTCAAACGCGGACAGCTCATTGCTGAGATGGATAAGGTGACATTGCTCAGCGATTTACAGTCGGCACAAGCCACTTACGACGGAGCAAAGGCCGAATATGAATACCAGAAAAAGTTGTATGACCGTAACAAGACTTTGCACGAAAAGCAACTGATCAGCGATACAGAGTACGAACAGAATCTTTACAACTACCAGCGCGCGAAGAGTTCCTATGAGGAAAGCAAAGCCGGACTGGCAAAAGCTGAAAGAAACCTGTCGTATGCTACCATTACTTCACCGATTGACGGAGTTGTAACCAGCCGGGACGTTGAAGAAGGACAGACCGTCGCTTCCGGATTCGAGACCCCGACCCTCTTTAACATTGCAGCCGATCTGACGAAAATGCAGGTAGTGGCCGATGTAGACGAAGCAGACATTGCCGGAGTGAAAGACAGTGCCAGAGTTACATTTACCGTCGATGCTTATCCTGACGACGTATTCGAAGGCAGAGTTTATCAGATTCGTCTGGGAAGTACAAACAGTACCTCAAGCAGCAGCTCCACAACCAGCAGCGAGACTGTTGTAACATATGAAGTCGTCATCACAGCAGACAATCCGGATCTGAAACTGAAACCGCGTTTGACTGCCAATGTCACCATCTATACAGATACCCGTGAGAACGTACTGACAGTTCCGAACAAGGCTTTACGCTTCACTCCGGAAAAGACACTGGCCAAAGGTCTTAAGATTCAGGACTGCCAGGCACAGCATAAAGTATGGACACTCGATGCAACAGGCTTTACAGCACATCCGGTGAAGATTGGTATGAGCGACGGCAGTAACACGGAAATTCTGGAAGGAATTGCCGAAGGCTCACAGGTTGTGACTGAAACCATTGTCAAGAGCGAAATGCCCGAAATGGCAGCCGGGGAAAATGGTGGTGAACAGAATCCGTTCATGCCAGGCCCTCCGGGAAGAGACAAAAAGAAAAATAAATAAGGAACAGCCATGAACAAGATTGTAATTGAACTCCAAAATATCAAACGAAACTTCCAGGTGGGAGATGAAACGGTACATGCCTTGCGTGGCGTTTCTTTCTCCATCCGGGAAGGAGAGTTTGTCACCATCATGGGAACATCCGGTTCCGGTAAGTCCACCTTACTGAATACACTGGGATGTCTGGATACTCCCACCAGTGGTGAATATCTGCTCGACGGCGTATCCGTACGCACGATGAGCAAACCGCAACGAGCAATTCTTCGTAACAGAAAGATTGGTTTTGTATTCCAGAACTATAACTTGCTGCCCAAAACAACAGCCGTAGAGAATGTAGAACTTCCGCTGATGTACAATTCATCCGTATCAGCAGCCGAGCGTCGCCGCAGGGCTATCGATGCCTGATGGCCGTCGGCCTGGGAGACCGCCTGGAACACAAGTCAAACCAGATGTCAGGAGGACAGATGCAACGTGTAGCCATTGCCCGCGCACTGGTCAACAATCCGGCCGTTATTCTGGCGGATGAGGCAACCGGTAACCTGGATACACGTACCTCTTTCGAAATTCTGGTATTGTTCCAGAAACTGCATGCGGAAGGACGTACCATCATCTTCGTCACACACAATCCAGACCTGGCCCTTTACAGCAGTCGTAATATCCGGTTACGGGACGGACACGTGATTGAAGACAAAACCAACGATCACATTCTTTCGGCAGCTGAAGCACTCGCAGCACTGCCAAAGAACGATGACGATTAATACACCTTATTATATATAAGACGATATGAACGGAACAAACCTATTCAAAATAGCGCTTCGCGCACTGGCCAACAACAAGATGAGGGCTTTCCTCACCATGCTGGGTATCATCATCGGTGTTGCCTCAGTGATTGCCATGCTGGCTATCGGACAAGGTCCAAGCGAAGCATTCAAAAACAGATTTCCGAGATGGGATCAAACATGATCATGATCCATCCCGGGGCTGAAATGCGAGGCGGTGTACGGCAGGACCCTTCATCCATGCAAACGCTGAAGCTGGAAAACTATGAAACCCTGAGCGAAGAATGCATGTACCTTTCTGCCATCAGCCCGAATGTCTCCGCATCCGGACAGCTGATTTCCGGAGCCAACAACTATCCTTCTTCCGTCAGCGGCGTAAGTATCGGCTATCTCACCATCCGTCAGCTCTCCGTAGAACAGGGCGAAATGTTCAGTGAAGAAGATATCCGGACTGCAGGTAAAGTCTGTGTCATTGGAAAAACAATTGTAGACAACCTGTTTCCTGACGGCAGTGATCCTATCGGAAAAATCATCCGATGCAATCAGGTTCCTCTCCGTGTGATCGGAGTCCTGAAATCCAAAGGATACAACTCCATGGGACAAGACCAGGATGACGTGGTACTGGCTCCTTACACAACAGTAATGAAACGTCTGCTCGCCCAGACCTATCTGAGTGGTATCTTTGCCTCAGCTCTGACTGAAGACATGACGGAAGAAGCCGTAGACGAGATCACTACTATCCTGAGACGTGAGCACAAACTGAAAGAAGAGGATGATGACGATTTCACCATCCGTACCCAACAGGAACTCAGCTCCATGATGAACACGACAACCGATCTGATGACCACCCTGCTGGCCTGTATTGCAGGAATTTCACTGATTGTAGGTGGTATCGGTATCATGAATATCATGTATGTGAGCGTAACTGAACGTACCCGTGAAATCGGACTCCGAATGTCAGTAGGAGCACGAGGCATAGACATCCTGTCCCAGTTCCTGATCGAATCCACCTGATCAGTATCACCGGAGGTCTGATTGGCGTCATACTGGGATGTGGAGCATCCTTCATTATCAAGAGTGTGGCTCACTGGCCGGTATTTATCCAACCCTGGAGCGTCTTGCTTTCGTTTGCCGTATGTACCCTGACCGGAGTGTTCTTCGGATGGTATCCGGCCAAGAAGGCAGCCGACCTGGATCCGATCGAGGCTTTGCGCTACGAATAAATTTAATAAACCTGGAACAACTTTGTTCTTCATAACTTTGGTTTCCTGGTCCGGTTGCGAATCGTGGTAGATTTGTGCTTCTCCATTACAAAACTATCCCTCGCGGCCAGACCTTTTTTTTAAAAGAAATCACTATCTTTGTTCATGTTAACATCTCATATACCCATGAAATCCGTCAACGAAACCACAAGCCGGCCATTCGAGTTTATCATTCATACCATCTGCTGGGGAATGTTCTTTGGATTCTCGCTGTTCTTCACCCAACGTGACAACGGAACCATCGACTGGAATGCATTTCTACATCATTCCCTTGTCCCTGCATCCTTCTTTGTCATCTTCTACATCAATTATTTTCTCTACATACCCCGTATCCTTTTTCGCAATCACCTGAAGCAGTTTCTGCTCCTGAACCTGCTGACGATCCTTGTATTCGCAGTACTACTGCGGGCGTGGCACGGCATTTACATGCCCCCTCCTCCCCAACAGTTCCGCCCCAGTCCACCTGTCTTCATTTTCTATCTGCGTGATATTGCCAGTCTGGTATTTACTGTAGGACTCAGCGTAGCCATCCGCATGAGTATCCGATGGAGCGAAGCGGAAGCAGCCCGAAGAGAAGCCGTGAAGAGCCGGATGGAAGCTGAACTGAAAAGTCTGCGCAACCAGTTGAATCCTCACTTTTGCTGAATACCCTGAACAACATCTATGCCTTGATTGCCTTCGATACAGACAAGGCCCAGCAAGCAGTCCAGGAACTCAGCCGCCTGTTACGCTATGTCCTGTATGACAATCAGGAAAAATACGTTCCGCTTTGCAAGGAAGTGGGATTCATTTGCAATTACATTGAACTGATGCGCATACGAGTGACCGAAGACGTAGATATCGAAACTCATTTTGACATCAAGCCTGACAGTCAGACTCCTATTGCACCGCTTATTTTCATCTCACTGATTGAAAATGCATTCAAGCATGGAATCTCTCCGACTAATCACAGCTTTATCCACATCAGCCTGACTGAAAAGGACGGACAGGTAAATTGCGTCATACGCAACAGCAATTACCCCAAGAATGAGAATGACAAAAGCGGCTCCGGCATCGGACTGGAACAAGTGCAGAAAAGGCTGGAACTGCTCTACCCCGGACGGTACAAATGGGAATGCAACCTTAGTGAAGACCAAAAAGAATATTATTCCTCAATTACGATAACCACTTAAAAAGAATAACGAATATGAACCTACGTTGTGCTATCATAGATGATGAACCTCTGGCTTTAGGACTATTGGAAAGCTACGTACGAAAAACTCCATCCCTTGAACTCTGCGGACGCTACTCAAGCGCCATTCAAGCCATGCAGGCACTTTCCGAGCAACCTGTTGACTTACTTTTTCTGGACATTCAGATGCCTGAATTAAGCGGACTGGAATTTTCACGCATGATTCCGGAAAGTACACGGATCGTCTTTACGACTGCCTTCGGCCAATATGCGTTAGACGGCTACAAGGTGAATGCACTCCACTACCTGCTTAAACCCATCAGCTATAACGATTTCATGGAAGCAGTCAATAAAGCCATCCAATGGTTTGAATTACGGCGGAAAGCAGAAGGAAACAATCAGCCTGCGGTCTCCTCACCCGCTGTTATCAACGATTATATCTATGTGAAAAGCGATTACAAACTGGTTCAGATAGAACTGGACAAAATACTTTACATTGAAGGCCTGAAAGATTATATCAAGATCCATATCGAAGACAACCCGCGTCCGATTCTTTCCCTGGTGAGCATGAAAGCCATGGAAGAAAGCTACCGGCAGACCGTTTTATCCGTGTCCACCGTTCTTTTATCGTACAAAAACAGAAAATCAAAATGATTGATAAAGGACGCATTGTTTTCGGAAAAGAATACATTCCTATTTCAGACAGCTACAAGCAAGAGCTACAAATTTATGTTAACGAACATATTATTTGAAAGATGTTTGTAGCGTAAACAAAATAATGCGCAAAAAGTTCATTTTTTTGCACTTTATTTTGCAAGGAATTAATTTAACACCTATATTTGTGCTGTACATAATAAGTGGAAGTTGTGAAACTTCCTTATTAGAATAGTTTAGTTAAGTCTAGTTTAGTTTTTGTGTTGTGATACTCCTGGCAATAGAGATTGCGGGAGTATCTTTTTATATCTGTATTTTTATTTGAAATGCAGGAGAAAAGTAGTCATCCGCTGATCGCTGCGTGCAAGTGTCAGCGTACCGTTATGCAAACGCATAATCTGCCGGGAAAGACTCAGACCGATACCGGTGCCTTCCTGCTTGGTTGTATAGAACGGAACGAAAATTTCTTCCTGACTCTCCGCACTGATCGGCCGGCCATTGTTTGAAACAGCAATCTTTATCGTTTCGGCAAAATCAATTTCTGCCGTAATCTTTATTTTGGTTGCTCCAGCCTGCAAGGCATTTTTCACCAGATTGACAAAAACCTGCGACAACTGATTCTCATCAGCATACAAAAGGATGTCATCGGATTTCTCCTCATACAGAAAAACAGCCCCAGCCTGATGAACAGACTCCCGCGTAAGATGTTCCACCTTATCAATCAGTTCACGTACGAAAAAAGGTTTCTTGACAGGTGCTGAAACATGGGTCAGACTCCGGTACGTATTGACAAATTTAATCAAACCGTCAGACGAACTGGCTATGGTATCCAGTCCCAGTTTCAGTTCTTTCCAGTCGATCCGGTCTGACCGGTCCGTATCTCCCACTTCCTGCGAGAGAGTATGACTCAATGAAGCAATCGGAGTTACCGTATTCATAATCTCATGTGTAAGTACCCGGATCAGCCTGTTCCATGAAAGTTCTTCATTGTGTACCATCTCCCCGTGATATCATTCAGAGCTATAATTTCACCCGCTCCCCCTGAAGCAAAGCCTCTGATGCTGAAATAGACACTGCAATTTTTCCCTGTTCGTTATAAAACAGACTTCGCTGTTCACTATTGGAAGAGACTTTCCAGAAAGCATCTTCCAGTTCTACACTTACAGACCGCAGCTGGCGAACATGGCTCAATGTAGCCAGTCCCAGCAGATTCAGGGCCGACGAATTGCTGTAAACCACCTGCCCTTTCCGCTTCTCAGACAAGTCCACCACAACAATTCCAGTATGTACCTGTTCCAGCATCCAACCATAATACTTTTCCTGTTCGGCTATTTCCTGACGCTCCCGGTCGTACAAAACATGAATCCGATTCAATGTCCGGTTAAAACGGCGATACCAGAACTTCTCTTCGCTGAAATGAAAATTTGTCTCCTTGTCTTCCAAAGCATCCAGCATATAATTCAGTTTACGATAAATCCTCCGGAGAAAATAAGCTCTGGAAACTATAGCCGAAACCACAGCGACGGCCAGAAGAATAAGTATAAGTGTCGGACTATTCATATCAGATATTGTACTTCTTCAGTTTTGCATACAACGTAGGACGACTGATATTAAGTGACTTTGCCACATGTGTCAGGTTTCCGTTAAAACGGCTCATTGCGGCCCGGATCGCTCTTTCTTCCACCATTTCGAGAGTCTCTTCGCATTGGGAAGCCTCCGCTTCGGAAACTGGAGATGAAGACAAATGAAAATCCCCCACATCCAGCAACTCCCCATCAGCCAGAATGACCGCCTTCTCTATACCATTCTGAAGTTCCCGGATATTTCCGTTCCAGCGGCTGGAAACCAAAGTTTTCCGCCGCACCGGTCACTCCTGTCACCGGACGATGATATTTCTCTGCATAACGGGCTATGAAGAGTTTCGCCAGTGGAAGAATTTCATCCTGCCGCTCACGCAACGGCGGCAATTCAAGACGAATGGTATTGATGCGATAATAAAGGTCTTCACGAAATGTTCCGTTGCGCACCATTTCCTCCAAATTCTTATTCGTTGCACAAATCAGCCGGATATCAACGGTACCGGATGTGTATCTCCTACTTTCGTTACCGAACGGTTCTGAAGAACCCGAAGCAGTTTCGCCTGAAGGTGCAAAGGAATATTTCCGATCTCATCCAAGAAGAGTGTGCTTCCATTCGCCTGTTCCATCTTTCCCACATGATCGGCATATGCATCAGTAAAAGCACCTTTTACATGTCCGAACAGTTCACTTTCAAATAATGTTTCAGTAATCGCTCCGGCATCGACACAAACCATCGGCTTCAGCCCCCGGTCAGACAAACGGTGAATTTCTGCTGCCAGCACATCTTTTCCGGTTCCGTTTTCGCCGGTAATCAGGACACTGGCTTCCGTTGGAGCAATCTTTTCCACCGTACGGCGGATTCCGGACATAACCGATCCTTCTCCCCAGTACATTTTCGCCACAGCGGAAGATTCCGTTTCTTTAGCAACAGTTTTTCCGGTCTTCCCGGACTTTTGAACCACCTTATCGCATGCAGCCTGCAACACGGAAACCAGTTTCTCATTGTCCCACGGCTTCACAATAAAATCAAAAGCACCCCGCTTCATTCCTTCCACCGCCAAGGCAATATCCGCATAAGCAGTAAAAAGTACCACCTCGGTCTGTGAACTGATCCGCTTGATTTCCGAAAGCCAGAATAATCCCTCGTTTTCCCCGTATTGGTATCAGTCTCAAAGTTCATGTCCAGCAGAACTACATCCGGACGGAAATCACGCAAACATGCATGAATTGCCGCCGGAGAAGCAAGCAGTTCCACTGCATTAAAATATTTGGGCAATAAAATCTTCAAGGCTGCCCGAATGCCTGAATTATCATCTACAACCAATATCTTTCCTTTACTCATCATGGTCTGTTTCTCTTTTTATCTTTCAAAAATAGGAATTTTCAGATAATCCTCATCGTCTTTTGTTTCTTTTCCTTCTAACTTTATTACTCTACTATCAATTAGAATGATCGGATTACAGCATAGGGCAAACGGCTTCCCCACCTTATATATACTATTCAGCAGAAAGACTGTCACGCGGTACTTCACGGGCTATCGTAGCATACATCACAGACACAAGCACTGCCGTAAGAATCTGCATCAGAATAAAAACCAAGATAAAGACAACAGGCGTAACCGGTATGCGGAAGGCAAAGTTGCCCAACCAGTCAGAAACCATCCACCATGAAAAAGGAAGTGCCAGCGCAAAAGCGATACAGACAAGCCAGAAATAAGGTTTAAGACCTAAGCCTATAATATCGGTAAATTCAGCTCCAAACACTTTCCGCAAAGCAATTTCCTTCCGCTTGTAATATATGTCAAAGATTACCAAAGCAAACACGCCGACCAGTGACAGAACAACCGCCAGCAAGGAAATACATAAAAGGATGGTCCCGAACCGGACTTCCCTCTGATAGAGAGAATTCAGTAACTGATCATAGAATTTAACTTCCACCGGATAAGCTGCATCCATTCTGGCAACCGTCTGCCGGATATGTGTCACGGCTGTTACGGCATCAAAACCTTTTTTCAGCCGGATGTAAACGATCGGCAAATTATGCGAAGAAGAAGATGATACAGAGAAGACTATCGGAACTTTCTCCTTCCGGGCCGAAGTAAATGCCACTTCCTCACAAATGCCGACAATCTCTCCATCCAGGTCATTGAGAGGACCGATACCGACTCCATAATGATCGCGCAAAAAAGCATTGATGATATATCCTGAATCCGTGTCACCGGTAAAATTACGTCCTTCAATAATGCGGATTCCCATCACATCAAAGAAATTCGGAGAGCACCAGATCCGATAAGTTTCAGCCTCCTCACCTTTCCATTTCATTCCCCAGGTAGAATAAGAATCCTGCCCACCGACATATTCAGTTGCAAAAGCCACATCTTCTACCTCCGGATACTGCCGCAGTGTCTCCTGCAACCAGGAACTCTGCTTCCCGGCCATCTCACTTGTCAGTTCAACGATCGCCAGCTGATCCTGGTCAAACTTCGTACTGGAATGCATCATCATCCGGTTCTGCAAATAAACAAAGGCTATGAAAACCATTAATGAACATGCAATGGCATATTGAATTACCAGCAGAACGCTTTTGATTCTCCGGCCAGAAGGTGTCAGGCCATAGTTTCCTTTCAGCAACAGAGCCGTCGGGAAAGATGTCACAAAATAAGCAGGATAAAGACCTGCTACCATCCCTACCAGCAAAGCCCCGCATACAGTAACCGCACAAAGCCACCCGTCACTTTCCATCGAAACCGGTTCCTGGATAATACCCAACCCGACAAACCATCCGGAAGCAGGAAAACTTAATCCGACAGCTACCAGACTGGTCAGCCCGACTAAGCAGCCCACCTCCAGCACCTGTTCCAAACGAAGCATTCCAACCGTTGCTCCCAAAATCTTCCGCGTATTGACTCCACGCAACCGCAAAGGCATGAGAGATATATAAAAGTTGATAAAGTTGAACATTCCCACAAAGACTATCAGAACCGCAATAAGAATCAATAAATAACTCTGCATACGGTCGCCCAATTTAAACACTTGAGTCTCTATCTCGTTTTCATTAAAGTAAATATCCTGAAGCGCAGTCAGATGAATTGGGCTAAGATAGGGATAGCGGACAAAATCAAATTTTCGGTTAAACTCATCTTCTACCAGTAAAGCATTTCCCGGATCATCCAGGCGTAAATAGCAGACAAAATTGGAACAGTCGAATGATCCCAATAAAGATTCCGGTATAGGAGCCAGAATATTGTTATCCAACTGGGTATTGCCAGGCACGTCTTTATAAACCGCTCCCACCTGCCAGTCGGAAAGCTGCAGAAAATAAGCCGACTTCGACTCCATCCGCACCGGTTTGCCGACAGGTGATTCTTCCCCGAACATCCTTTTAGCCAGACTTTCAGGAATCACCAGCTGATTCGGTTTCAACAAAGCATCACGGGAGCCTTCAAGCACTTCGATACCAAAGACATCGAAAAAATCAGGACTCACCAGATTCACTTTATGTTTATAGCCTTCCCGGTTACCATCAGCCTCCGTCACTGTCAGATAAGCCTCACCCCATACGGACAAAACATAGTGCCCGCTTTCACATGAGCCGAAGAATGGATAATCGACTCGGCATAGCCCGTTGGAAGAATGGAACGGAAGAAAGAAACTTTCGGCATATCCACTTTGAAGATACAATCCGATTTCGGATAGCATCTGTCAAAATTCCATTCAAAACGGACATAAGCCATAATCATGATGAAAGCTGTAAAAGCCAGTACCAGACCCATTATATTAAGTATAACCGGTATCGGATATTTCCGGACCAAGGTTTGATGTTATTATATATTTCCATAAGGCTGTTCATTTATATATAGTTCGTTTGTGTTGCCCGCTTCTTGAAAAAGTTATTCAAACATAGGATATCTCTTTTCATCCTTTATCCCATTAAGCTGGTTAATTCTCCATTCTTTCGTGAAGTCTTCCAACCGTAATCCTCTATATGGATATTTATCTCCTGACAATTTACATCTGCGCTTTATTTCATCAACAAACGAGTCCGTGTACATTTCTTCTACCAGAAAATATCCGACTTTATCCATTTCCAGCGGCTGAAGAAAAACATAAGCATCAAAATTTTCCTCAAACGTACCGGCAATGGGAACACCCTGATACTCCAGCTCAAAATCACATGGCTCACGTCCAAAAGGAGAATCGGCCAGAGCAAAGGCCACCGGCTTGTTTCCATTCATCCGAAAGACAAAATCAGACAAACCTTTCCTCACTTTTCCAAAGACATTGCCCGAGTTATCACCCCATACCGTATGAAGTTTTACAGCATACACTTCTTCGTCTGAAATTTCTGCTTCAGAAGATTACCCAGACTTGGAACGCCATTGGCATGTTTGCAGGCATGATTACCGCCCACTATAAACAAATGTCCCCGTGAGTTCTGATTTTCCCGAATTATCTTCTCGGTCATATCAGCCATGCAGGTATCCCGATCCTGAAATGTATATCTTTCCCAGCGTTTAACATCATCCTCTGTTTGAATATCCAGCCATGACAGACCAAAATCAGGAAAGATGACCCGTATTTTCTTTGCCGGAGATAATTTTTGATTAACCTCCCAAAGAGCTATCAGGAACTCATACATTCCTTTATCATTCCAGCCATACTGATAATCACCGCCCAAAATATCCAAAAGCAATTGTCTGTCCAGCTTTTCTCCATTCATGAATTGATTGATACGGTCCTGATTCCCTGTTTTCAATCTCCAGGAAAACATCCCGGCGGTCTCCGGAAACTCAGGCCTTCGGATCAGCCGTTTCATCAGATCCCAGGAAGGCTTATAAAAATGATGTTCTCCATATAGGACAATCCGATGTTGCTTCAGGGCCTCCAAAAGGAATTCTTCCGGCTCCCGGCCATGTGACTGGATATAACGGATAAAGGCCGTCGTATCTGTTGATACATGCGAGATATGAGAAGTATATTTCGCATACCGGTCTAAAGTAGGAGCCAACTTTTCCTTTAACCAGAGCTGACCTTCCTCAATCGATTTCACAGGTTGTTCTCCGGCATTTACCCATCTGCCATTCTCAAAGACCGAACCGGTCAGCATATACCCATATTCATCTCCCCAGCCCTCAAATGTGGAAATCACCCCTGCAACAGAATCATTGTAGTAGACGACCTGCTTCACTTCCCGGTTCAATATTTCCTCTTTTACTTCTGGTCGTACTTTACGGTTTTGATAACTTTTGCCCAACGGACAAAACGGAATGTATAGATTTTATCAAAGCAAACAGAATCATTTCCTTTCACCTGCATATAGGCAGACGCTGTAAATGCACCTAATGGAGATGATAAATCAATTGTATCTTTCAATTCACTTACTTTTTTATCAACCCGGACGATATGCCTGAATTCAGCTTTCATACCTATATTCCCCAATACCAATAACCATAGTATCAAGACTACTTTTTCATTGTAAGACAAATTTTACAGATAACACAAACAAATTATTCACTCTTCAGCGAAAGGACCGGATTGGCACGGGTGATCTGCAAACTGTTTATCACCACGGTGACGGCTACAATCAACGCAACGATCAGATCGGCAGCCAGCAGATACCACAACGAAACAGTCACCTTCTCGGAGAATTGCTCCAGCCACAAACCGGAAACATAATACGCTGCCAGGTCACCCACTATGGCTGCTGCCAGTACCCACTTCATGATTTCACTGACAAAAAGAGAAAGAATTTCTGAAGAGGTAGCTCCATTGATCTTACGGATAGCAATTTCTTTACTTCTCCGTTGCGATTCATCACGGATATAGCCGATCAGGCCCAGGAAAGCTATTACAATAGAAAAAAGACTGCCGATCAGAATTGTATTCTTCATCTTCCGGTTATCGTCATACATGCTTTGCATCACCTGCTTGTACGAAAATATTTCTATATCTTTTCCGGTAATTTCCTTCTGTACATCTTTCTGGATTTCCGATATGACTTCAGGAGTCAGCTGTTTTACCTTGATTAATACATAAGGCATAAAATCTGCATACAGCTCCGGATCTGCCGTAAACCGGATGCTGGGACGTTCATCATTACGCGTCAACAATCCGATCCGGTAATCTTCATAGACTCCTGTAATTGTCAGAATTCCCTGGTTCATCCCCGATGAATCAGAATGTTCCGTTACATAAATTTCTTTACCTATCGCACCGTCCTTCCAGTCGGCAAACTCCTTCATCTTCTCTACGAACTTCCGGCTTACAGCGACTTCCTGAATAGTCTCCGGTACACGTCCTTCCAGCATCGGAATCTCAAAGAAATCGAAAAATCCTTTCGTTCCGGCATATTGGTCGGCAATATTAAACAATTCCCGATCATCCCCCGGCAGATAAATATTATTTCCCGAACAATAATCGAAAGGAAGCCCGTAACAGCGTTCCACATCAACCACTTCCGGATTCGACGAAATGGCAGCAATGCTTCGGCTCGCCTGTAACTGATCCACACCCCGGACATTATAATAAAGAACATTCTCATAAGTATATCCCGGTCTGTCGTTCAAAGCCTTGTCGTATTGGGCAGCAATGACAAACATGAAGCACACCAGAAAGATATTGATCGCAAACTGTACCCACAACAGGGCCAGTTTCCATTTCCGTCTGTTCTCACGGTAATTCCGGAAAGCTACACCGACCGGAATCTTATCATACAAATAACCGGGAACAATCGTAGAAACCAGAAACAACAGGAATATGACTCCGATCAATACGCCAATGGTTTCAGGAATGAAGAGAGCTCTCAGACTCGCTCCCAGCAAATCTTCAACCAATGGTTTGGCAGCCCAAACGAGAACTGCGGAGAACCCCAGTGCCATCAGCAACACTTTCATCGTTTCTTTACACAACATCTTATAGATATCCCAGCGGCCTGCACCATAACATTTATGAACTCCAATCTCTTTCGACCGGCTTACCATTCCGAGATCGTGATGAGGATATAATTCATCAACGAAATCAGAAGCAGAACCAACGAAACAATCGAAAGAATGACAATCATATTCCGCACCTGCGGATCGGAAGTATGCAGCTTATCAAAAGCCGACAGATAATACCAGATCTTACTCCCGCTTTTTTCCAGTTCTTCCAAAGGCTGGTTCTTTTCCTGCATTGAATGGATCGCATCCGTCAGGGAAGACGGATCAACTCCTGCTTCCAACTTGACAAGACCGACATAGCGGTCGTTTCCCAACCAATTCTCCCGGCTCCATTTATTATATGATTCCATAGAAAGCAACAGATCGTAATCCAGACTTCCATTTTCCGGGAAATCTTCATAAATACCACCGACCGTAAATTTCCAGCCGGAAGCATCTTCGTTATAAAGAACTTGTCCGACAGCTTTATCAATGCCTCCCATCTTCTCGGCAAACGAACGGCTTACCATCGCCATTCGTGGTTGCGACAGGACCTGAACCGGATCTCCTTCCAGAATATTCCGGTCGAATACATGGAAAAAGAAGTATCTGCCAGAACCAAACTTGCCGGAAACCTGCACCTGT
>ENA-OQHA01000695-OQHA01000695.1-human-gut-metagenome-genome-assembly--contig:-NODE-695-length-15693-cov-1.908840_pt1 | contig 15693 bp, 15 predicted proteins | sample MGYA00242558_ERZ504707 | MGnify/ENA primary metagenome ERZ504707 (study PRJEB26092, sample SAMD00036197) | human gut metagenome | host: Homo sapiens | study: EMG produced TPA metagenomics assembly of...
ACAAAAAACTACACTCCATTAAGGAGTAGGGAATAGCTATAAATTAGTAAGTCAAGACAAAGTTTTTACTTCTTACCACGACGGATAACAGTAATTTCATTATCAATTTTATCTGCATCTGATAGAGTGTAATCCAAGTCTTGCACACGTTCACCATTGATGTAGATAGCACCGTTTTGTACATCTTCACGTGCTTGGCGTTTAGAAGGTGAAATCTTAGCGTTGACGAGAAGTTCAACGATGTTCAGATTTTCATCTCCTGAGATCTCATAAGTTGGGACACCGTTAAGGGCAACTTTAAGGTCGCGTGCTGAGAGAGCTTTAAGATTACCAGCGAAGAGTTGTTCAGTGATGTGAACAGCTTGTTCGTAGGCTTCTTTACCGTGAACCAAAGTAACAACTTCACGAGCCAAAACTTTTTGTGCCAAACGTTGGTGACGAGCTTGGTCAAATTCTTTACCGATTTCTTCGATTTCTTCAAGTGACAAGAAAGTGAAAATCTTCAAGAAGCGAACAGCATCATCATCCATAACGTTGAGCCAGAATTGGTACATTTCGTAAGGTGTTGTTTTCGTAGCATCAAGCCAGACAGCGTTACCTTCAGATTTACCGAATTTTTTACCAGTTGAATCTGTGATAAGTGGAACTGTAATAACGTGTCCAGATTTATCTGCTTTACGACGCAAGAGCTCAGTACCTGCTGTCATGTTACCCCATTGGTCAGAACCACCAATTTGGAGGGTCACGCCGTACTTATCGTTGAGTTCATAGAAATCGTAACCTTGCATGATTTGGTAGGCAAACTCAGTGTAAGAGATACCTGTTTCGATACGTTTCTTAACAGATTCCTTACTCATCATGTAGTTAACTGTGAAGTATTTACCCACGTCACGCAAGAAATCGATGAAGCTGACTGAACCAAACCAATCGTAGTTGTTGACCATAACGGCTTTGTTGTCGCCATTTTCAAAATCAAGGAAACGAGAGAGCTGACCTTGGATTTTTTCAACCCAACCTTCAACGGTTTCTTTGGTTTGGAGGCTACGTTCAGCATCTTTAAATGATGGGTCACCAATCAAACCTGTTGCACCACCAACGAGGGCGTAAGGTTTGTGTCCAGCCAATTGAAGTCGGCGACTTGTAAGGATAGCTACAAGGTGTCCAAGGTGGAGACTGTCTGCGGTTGGGTCATAACCAGTGTAGTATGAGACTGGTCCCTCTTCAAAGGCTTTTACAAGGGCTTCTTCATCTGTGGTTTGAAAAATCAAGCCACGTGCTTTTAGTTCTTCAAAAATTGTCATGATATTCTCCAGTAAAGTATATTCTGAACTATTATACCAAAAGAAAGTAGGCCTATGCAAGCTTTGTCAAAGTTTGTTATAATAGGCTTTGAGGTATTTCTATGAATTTTGAAAAAATAATAAATTATTTTAGACGACTAGGGCAGGCTATTCGCACAAAGTCTGCTGGTCCTAGGTCTAAAAGAGGGGATAAATCTTTTAATGAAAGGAAAGCTACGATTGATTCTAAGTGGAATCGTAAGCAAGCGCGGAAGTCGTCTGAAGACCGGATGACACTCTTAGACATGGGTGATGTTTTCTTAAAAACCTTAAAGCTCTTGTCTGATTTCTTTTATGTGGTTATTATCGTCCTTACCTTGTTCGGTGCAGGAATTGGTTTGGGTTACTTGGGGAGTCAAATTGAGTCTGTTCCGTCGATTAAGGATAAAACCTTGTTGAATCAGATTAACGAGGTTAGTTTGGTATCTTCGATGAGCTATTCCGATTCCAAGAAGATTGCGGATATTGACACTGACTTGCTGAGAACACCTATTGAGAGTGATGCGATTTCTAACAATGTCAAAAATGCCATCATTGCGACTGAGGATGAAAATTTTAAGAAGCATAAGGGTGTTGTGCCAAAGGCAGTATTTAGGCTTTGGTGTCATCAGTTTTGGGTGTTGGTTCTTCAAGTGGTGGTTCGACGCTAACGCAGCAGTTAATCAAGCAACAGGTAACAGGAGATGCACCAACCTTTAAACGTAAGGCGGCAGAGATTATCTATGCCTTACAATTGGAGCGTCGTGTTTCTAAAAATGAAATTTTAACCGATTATCTGAACGTTTCTCCTTTTGGACGTAATAACAAGGGGAAAAATATTGCTGGAATTGAGGAGGCTGCTCAAGGTATCTTTGGGTATCTGCGACGGATTTGACAGTTCCTCAGGCGGCCTATCTGGCAGGATTGCCACACGAGCCCGATTGTCTACTCACCTTATACAGGCTGACGGGTCAAGTTAAAAAACGCAGAGGATCTTTCTTATGGCTTGGCACGTCAACAAGATGTACTCTACAATCTTTATCGCGGCGGCTATCTAGATAAGTCGCAGTACGAAAGCTATAAGAGTTATGACATCACTAAAGATTTCAAGGCCGGTGAGAAGTCCGATGCCGTAAGTCATGACTATTTGTACTATTCTGTCATGTCTGAGGCTCAGGGTGTCATGTATGATTACCTCGTTAAACATGACAAGGTATCGAGTCAAGAGTTGAAAAATGATAAGACAAAGGAAAGCTATCGTGAGAGGGCTCTTCAAGAGCTCCAAACCGGTGGCTACAGCGTTAAGACAACTATTGACAATGCAGTTTATAATGCGATGCAAGATGCTGCGAGTCAATATGGTGGCCTCCTTGACCAAGGAGGTAATAGTGGAGTTGAAGTCGGAAATGTGCTCATGGATAATGCGACCGGAGCAATTCTAGGATTTGTTGGTGGTCGTAGTTACGAAAATAACCAAAATAACCATGCCTTTGATACGGCACGCTCCCCAGGTTCCTCTATTAAGCCTATTATCGCTTATGGAATTGCTATTGATCAAGGTTTGATGGGTAGCTCAAGTATCCTTTCTAACTACCCAACTAATTTTACGGGTGGAACGCCTATTCTCCATGATGGTGATAAGGGTACAGCTATGATGAACCTACAAGAGGCACTCAATACCTCATGGAACATTCCAGCCTTTTGGACTTATCAAATGCTTCAACGTCATGATGTTGATGTTGAGGGTTACATGACCAAGATGGGTTATAAGATTGCTAACTACAATATCGAAAGTTTACCTCTTGGCGGGGGAATTGAAACTACGGTTGCCCAGCAAGTAAATGCCTATCAAATGCTTTCCAATGGTGGCGTCTATGAGAAGGGCATATGATTGATAGTATTACTGACCGGACTGGCGAAGTTATCTATCAGCATAAATCTGAAGGAGTTCAAGTTTTTTCAAGAGCTACGGCTAGTATCATGGATAACTTACTCAAAGAAGTGGTAGTTAAAGGAGCAACAACTCAATTTCATTCTGATTCGAAAATGCTCATGGTGCTCAGCAGCTCAGCGGACTGGATGGGTAAAACAGGAACGACAGATAACTTTGCGGATGCTTGGCTGATTGTGTCAACGCCTGGTATTACTCTTGGTGGTTGGGCCGGATATGATAATAATACACCAACCAATTCTAAAACGGGTTACATATATAATTCCCAATATATGGCTCGTTTGACTTCCGCTATCTATAATGCTAATCCAGGTATTTTTAAAACGGGAGATAAGTTTAATATCGATTCAAGTGCCATTAAGGCAAGTGTGCTTAAATCAACAGGTCTTAAACCAGCAACAGTGTCTGTCAATGGTCGTAATGTTTCTGTAAGTGGTGAAATGGTTGATACTTACTGGGCTAAAAATGGACCTGGAGATACGACTTACAAGTTTGCTATTGGTGGAACCGACAGTGACTATCAAAAAGCCTGGTCTAGCATTCTTGGAGGGCATTAGGAATTGCCAAGAAAACTTGCAAAAAAGTAAAAAATTAGGTATAATATAAACAACTATTTGTCGTCTTACTTGGTTGAAATATTGTCCAATCAAGAGATACAGCAGTTAAATCAACGTTTTTTCGGTCAGATTTAGCTGCTATTTTTGTGCTTATTTTTAGGATTTCCAAGTGTTGTAACGCATGTTTAAAGGTTCTAAAAATTCACAGATTAAGTTATCGCTTATCATTAATCAGTTAAGTGGATCTTAGTGTTTAATCACTTGTCAATGGGACAAGCAACTGAAAAAGGCAGAAGACAAATATTTAAAGTGCACGACTTGCAAAGCAGGTCTCGAATGTAGAAAAGGAGTAGAAGACTTGGCAGGACATGACGTTCAATACGGGAAACATCGTACCCGTCGTAGTTTTTCAAGAATCAAAGAAGTTCTTGATTTACCAAACTTGATTGAAATCCAAACGGATTCATTCAAAGAATTCTTGGATACTGGTCTTAAAGAGGTTTTTGAGGATGTACTTCCTATCTCAAACTTCACAGACACTATGGAATTGGAATTCGTTGGTTACGAATTGAAAGAGCCTAAGTATACACTTGAAGAAGCTCGTATCCACGATGCATCATACTCAGCACCTATCTTTGTGACTTTCCGTCTTATTAACAAAGAAACTGGTGAAATCAAAACTCAGGAAGTCTTCTTCGGAGATTTCCCTATTATGACTGAGATGGGTACTTTCATCATCAATGGTGGTGAACGTATTATTGTTTCTCAGTTGGTGCGCTCACCTGGTGTTTACTTTAACGATAAGGTTGATAAAAACGGCAAAGTGGGTTATGGATCAACAGTTATCCCTAACCGTGGGGCATGGCTTGAGCTCGAAACAGATTCAAAAGACATCGCCTACACTCGTATCGACCGTACACGTAAGATTCCATTCACAACGCTTGTGCGTGCGCTTGGATTCTCAGGTGATGACGAAATTGTTGATATCTTTGGTGATAGCGAGTTGGTTCGTAACACCATTGAAAAAGATATCCACAAAAACCCAGCAGATTCACGTACTGATGAAGCGCTTAAAGAAATTTATGAACGTCTTCGTCCAGGTGAACCAAAAACTGCCGACAGCTCACGTAGCTTGCTTGTAGCTCGTTTCTTTGATCCACGTCGTTATGACTTGGCTGCTGTTGGTCGTTACAAAGTCAACAAAAAACTTAACATCAAGACACGTCTTTTGGGACAAACAATTGCTGAAAACTTGGTAGATCCTGAAACAGGTGAAATCCTTGTTGAAGCTGGTACTGAAATGACACGTGATGTGATTGATTCAATCGCAGAATACTTGGATGGTGATTTGAACAAATTTGTATACACACCAAACGATTATGCGGTGGTTACAGAACCTGTTGTTCTTCAAAAATTCAAGGTTGTTGCACCAAATGATCCAGATCGTGTGGTTACAATTGTTGGTAATGCCAACCCAGATGACAAAGTTCGTGCTTTGACAACAGCGGATATCTTGGCTGAAATGAGCTACTTCCTCAACCTTGCTGAAGGTATCGGTAAAGTAGACGATATCGACCACCTTGGTAACCGTCGTATCCGTGCCGTTGGTGAGTTGCTTGCTAACCAATTCCGTATTGGTTTGGCTCGTATGGAACGTAACGTACGTGAGCGTATGTCAGTTCAAGATAATGAAGTCTTGACACCACAACAAATCATTAATATTCGCCCTGTAACTGCAGCTGTTAAAGAATTCTTCGGTTCTTCACAGTTGTCACAGTTCATGGACCAACACAACCCATTGTCAGAGTTGTCACACAAACGTCGTTTGTCAGCCTTGGGACCTGGTGGTTTGACACGTGACCGTGCCGGATATGAAGTTCGTGACGTGCACTACACGCACTATGGTCGTATGTGTCCAATTGAAACACCTGAAGGACCTAACATCGGTTTGATCAATAACTTGTCTTCATACGGACACCTTAACAAGTATGGTTTCATTCAAACACCATATCGTAAGGTTGACCGTGCAACTGGTAAAGTAACCAACGAAGTAGTTTGGTTGACTGCCGATGAAGAAGATGAGTACACAGTTGCTCAGGCTAACTCTAAATTGAACGAAGATGGAACATTTGCAGAAGAAATCGTTATGGGTCGTCATCAAGGTAATAACCAAGAGTACCCATCACACCTTGTGGATTTCGTGGATGTTTCTCCTAAACAGGTAGTTGCCGTTGCGACAGCTGTATTCCTTTCTTGGAAAACGATGACTCTAACCGTGCCCTCATGGGTGCCAACATGCAACGTCAGGCTGTGCCTTTGATTGATCCTAAAGCACCTTATGTTGGTACTGGTATGGAATATCAAGCTGCCCACGATTCAGGAGCTGCAGTTATTGCTCAACACGACGGTAAAGTTGTCTACTCTGATGCTGATAAAGTTGAAGTTCGTCGTGAAGATGGTTCTCTTGATGTTTATACTATTCAAAAATTCCGTCGTTCAAACTCAGGTACTGCCTATAACCAACGTACTTTGGTTAAGGTTGGCGATATTGTTGAAAAAGGTGATTTTATCGCTGACGGTCCATCTATGGAAGGTGGAGAAATGGCCCTCGGTCAAAACCCTATTGTCGCATACATGACATGGGAAGGTTACAACTTCGAGGATGCCGTTATCATGAGTGAGCGTCTTGTGAAAGATGACGTTTATACATCTGTTCACTTGGAAGAATTCGAATCAGAAACACGTGATACAAAGCTTGGGCCTGAAGAAATCACACGTGAATTGCCAAACGTTGGTGAAGAAGCCCTCAAAGACCTTGACGAAATGGGTATTATCCGTATCGGTGCTGAGGTTAAAGAAGGCGACATTCTTGTTGGTAAGGTAACACCTAAGGGTGAAAAAGACCTTTCTGCTGAAGAACGTCTTCTCCACGCTATCTTTGGTGATAAATCTCGTGAAGTACGTGATACATCACTCCGTGTACCTCACGGTGGTGATGGTGTCGTTCGTGATGTTAAAATCTTCACACGTGCAAACGGTGATGAATTGCAATCAGGTGTTAACATGCTTGTTCGTGTTTACATCGCTCAAAAACGTAAGATCAAGGTCGGAGATAAGATGGCCGGTCGTCACGGTAACAAAGGGGTTGTTTCTCGTATTGTTCCTGTTGAAGACATGCCTTACCTTCCAGACGGTACACCAGTTGATATCATGTTGAACCCTCTTGGGGTGCCATCACGTATGAACATCGGTCAGGTTATGGAACTTCACCTTGGTATGGCTGCTCGTAACTTGGTATTCACATCGCAACACCAGTCTTTGACGGGGCAAGCTCAGAAGACCTCTGGGATACTGTTCGTGAAGCAGGTATGGATAGTGATGCTAAGACAATCCTTTACGATGGCCGTACAGGTGAACCATTTGATAATCGTGTGTCAGTCGGTGTCATGTACATGATCAAACTTCACCACATGGTTGATGATAAACTTCACGCTCGTTCAGTAGGTCCTTACTCACTTGTTACCCAACAACCTCTTGGTGGTAAAGCACAATTTGGTGGACAACGTTTCGGTGAGATGGAGGTTTGGGCCCTTGAAGCTTATGGTGCATCAAATATCCTTCAAGAAATCTTGACTTACAAGTCAGATGACGTTAACGGACGTTTGAAAGCCTATGAAGCTATCACTAAAGGTAAACCAATTCCAAAACCAGGTGTACCAGAATCATTCCGAGTACTCGTTAAAGAATTGCAATCACTTGGTCTTGATATGCGTGTCCTTGATGAGGATGACTACGAAGTTGAATTGCGTGATCTTGATGAAGGTGAAGACGACGATGTCATGCACGTCGATGATCTTGAAAAAGCACGTGTACAACAAGCCAAAGAAGCTGCTGAATTAGAAAAAGCTAAAGAAGAAGCTTCAGATAAAACAGAATAAATAAGCTTTAGGGAGGGAGTCCACTCTCTCTGCTAAGGTAGCTGATAAAGGTGAGAATAGCGCTGCTATTGTCAATAGAACAAAAGAAAGGTAATACTAGTGGTTGACGTAAATCGATTTAAAAGTATGCAAATCACACTAGCTTCACCAACTAAGGTCCGTTCATGGTCTTATGGTGAAGTTAAGAAACCTGAAACAATCAACTACCGTACGCTCAAACCAGAACGCGAAGGTCTCTTCGACGAAGTAATCTTTGGTCCTACTAAAGACTGGGAATGTGCGTGTGGGAAATACAAACGTATCCGTTATAAAGGTATCGTTTGTGACCGCTGTGGTGTTGAAGTAACACGTGCTAAGGTTCGTCGTGAACGTATGGGTCACATCGAGTTGAAGGCACCAGTATCACACATCTGGTACTTCAAGGGAATCCCTTCTCGTATGGGATTGACTTTGGACATGAGTCCTCGTGCGCTTGAAGAAGTTATCTACTTCGCAGCTTACGTGGTTATTGATCCAAAGGAAACACCACTTGAACCAAAATCTCTCTTGACAGAACGTGAATATCGTGAAAAATTGCAAGAGTATGGACATGGTTCATTTGTCGCTAAAATGGGTGCAGAAGCTATTCAAGATCTCTTGAAACAAGTAGATTTGGAAACTGAAATTGCTGAACTCAAAGAAGAGTTGAAGACCGCGACTGGTCAAAAACGTGTTAAAGCTGTTCGTCGTTTGGACGTTCTTGATGCCTTCTATAAGTCTGGTAACAAACCAGAATGGATGGTTCTTAACATTTTGCCAGTATTGCCACCAGACCTTCGTCCAATGGTTCAATTGGATGGTGGACGTTTTGCGGCATCTGACTTGAACGATCTTTATCGTCGTGTTATCAACCGTAACAACCGTTTGGCTCGTTTGCTTGAATTGAATGCCCCAGGTATCATCGTGCAAAACGAAAAACGTATGTTGCAAGAAGCGGTAGATGCCCTTATCGATAATGGACGTCGTGGTCGTCCAATTACTGGACCAGGTAGTCGTCCACTTAAATCTTTGAGCCACATGCTTAAAGGTAAACAAGGTCGTTTCCGTCAAAACTTGCTTGGTAAACGTGTTGACTTCTCTGGACGTTCCGTTATCGCCGTTGGTCCAACACTTAAAATGTACCAATGTGGTGTGCCACGTTTGATGGCCATCGAACTTTTCAAACCATTTGTGATGCGTGAAATCGTTGCGCGTGAATACGCAGGTAACGTGAAAGCCGCTAAACGTATGGTTGAACGTGGTGATGAACGTATTTGGGATATTCTTGAAGATGTTATCAAGGAACACCCAGTACTTCTTAACCGCGCACCTACTCTCCACCGTTTGGGTATCCAGGCCTTTGAACCAGTCTTGATTGATGGTAAGGCCCTTCGTCTTCACCCATTGGTATGTGAGGCCTACAATGCCGACTTTGACGGTGACCAAATGGCCATCCACGTTCCATTGTCTGAAGAAGCTCAAGCTGAAGCACGTTTGCTCCTTCTTGCGGCTGAACACATCCTTAACCCTAAAGACGGTAAACCGGTCGTAACGCCATCTCAGGATATGGTTCTTGGTAACTACTACTTGACTATGGAAGAAGAAGGCCGTGAGGGTGAAGGTATGGTCTTCAAGGATATTGATGAGGCAGTTATGGCTTATCGTAATGGTTATGTTCACTTGCATAGCCGTGTAGGTATTGCAGTAGACAGCATGCCTGATAAACCTTGGAAAGAAAACCAACTTCACAAGATTTTGGTTACAACTGTTGGTAAGATTCTCTTTAACTCAATCATCCCAGCAGAAATTCCATATCTTCAAGAAACAACAAATGAGAACTTGACAGATAGTACACCAGATAAGTACTTCCTTGAACCAGGTCAAGATATCCAAACAGTTATTGATAGTTTGGAAATTAATGCACCATTCAAGAAGAAAAATCTTGGTAACATCATCGCTGAAACCTTCAAACGTCTTCGTACGACTGAAACATCAGCCTTCCTTGACCGTTTGAAAGACCTTGGTTACTACCACTCAACACTTGCTGGTTTGACAGTGGGTATCGCCGATATCCCAGTTATCGATAACAAACAAGAAATTATCGATGCTGCTCACCACCGTGTTGAAGAAATTAACAAGGCCTTCCGTCGTGGTTTGATGACAGATGATGACCGTTATGTTGCTGTTACAACAACATGGCGTGAAGCGAAAGAAGCCCTTGAAAAACGTCTGATTGAAACACAAGATCCTAAGAACCCAATCGTTATGATGATGGACTCAGGAGCTCGTGGTAACATCTCTAACTTCTCTCAACTTGCCGGTATGCGTGGTTTGATGGCCGCTCCTAACGGACGTATCATGGAATTGCCTATCCTTTCAAACTTCCGTGAAGGTTTGAGCGTTTTGGAAATGTTCTTCTCAACTCACGGTGCGCGTAAAGGTATGACCGATACGGCCCTTAAGACAGCCGACTCAGGTTACCTTACTCGTCGTTTGGTTGACGTTGCCCAAGATGTTATTATCCGTGAAGACGACTGTGGAACAGACCGTGGTCTTCTTATCCGTGCGATTACTGACGGTAAAGAAGTTACGGAAACACTTGAAGAACGTCTTCAAGGTCGTTACACTAAGAAATCAGTTAAGAATCCTACAACAGGTGAAGTAATCGTAGGTCCAGATACTTTGATTACTGAAGACATGGCTGCTGCTATTGTCAATGCTGGTGTTGAAGAAGTAACTATCCGTTCAGTCTTTACATGTAACACACGTCACGGTGTTTGCCGTCACTGTTACGGTATCAACTTGGCAACAGGTGATGCGGTTGAAGTTGGTGAAGCAGTTGGTACTATCGCCGCTCAATCTATCGGGGAACCTGGTACACAGCTTACTATGCGTACCTTCCACACCGGTGGGGTAGCCTCAAACACCGATATCACACAGGGTCTTCCACGTATCCAGGAAATCTTTGAAGCACGTAACCCTAAAGGGGAAGCGGTTATCACTGAAGTTAAGGGTACTGTTATTGAAATTGAAGAAGATGCTGCAACACGTACTAAGAAAGTCTTCGTTCAAGGTAAGACTGGAATGGGTGAATACGTTGTTCCATTTACAGCTCGTATGAAAGTTGAAGTGGGTGACGAAGTACACCGTGGTGCGGCCTTGACAGAAGGTTCAATCCAACCTAAACGTCTCCTTGAAGTACGTGATACCTTGTCAGTTGAAACTTATCTTCTTGCAGAAGTACAAAAAGTTTACCGTAGCCAAGGGGTAGAAATCGGTGACAAACACGTCGAAGTAATGGTTCGTCAAAATGCTTCGTAAAGTACGTGTTATGGATCCAGGTGATACAGATCTCCTTCCAGGTACACTTATGGACATTTCTGACTTCACAGATGCTAACAAGGATATTGTTATCTCTGGTGGTGTTCCTGCAACATCTCGTCCAGTTCTTCTTGGTATTACGAAAGCCTCACTTGAAACAAATTCATTCTTGTCAGCGGCTTCCTTCCAAGAAACAACACGTGTCCTTACAGATGCAGCTATCCGTGGTAAGAAAGACCATCTCCTTGGTCTTAAAGAAAATGTTATCATTGGTAAGACTATCCCTGCTGGTACAGGTATGGCCCGTTACCGTAACATTGAACCACTTTCAGTTAACGAAGTTGAAGTTATTGAAAACATTGCTGTTGATGAAGCAATTGTGGAATCATCTGAAGACTAAAACGAAAGCAAAAAGAAACTCACAATGAATTGTGGGTTCTTTTCGTATTTATATGACTAGAATCTCTTCTATTTTTGATAAATATAAAATATAAGACCATTTTTTTTATCTTTTCCAGAAAATTTTGTATAATAAGAACACCAAAGATGAAGTGAGAAAGAAAAATGTACCAAGTAGTTGAAATGAAAGGGGATTTGGAACCGTGGTGGTTCCTAGAAGGCTGGCAAGAGGATATCATCAGTACTAAGGAATTTGAAAATTTTTACGATGCCCTCAAGTACTATAAAAAACTTTGGTTTGCGATGGAGGAAACCTTTCCAAGTTATATCAGCCGTAGTAGTGTCATGACTGCTTTTTGGGATCAAGAGGATAAGCACTGGTGTGAGGAGTGTGACGAATACCTGCAGGTCTACCAATCGATTGCTCTTTTGGATGATTGGCAGGAAATTCCTGAGGAAAAATACCGTCCGGGATATGAAAAGCGAAACGACCTTCCAAATCATGCCCACTGTAAAATTAAACGCTAAATAATGCAGAAGCTCGAAATTCTCGAGCTTTTTTCATTTTCTTAAACTTTTTACGAATAGGTCTATGAGGAGGTCCTTATGGTAACAGATTTTGCTAAGGAAATGATCAAAATGCTGATAGTTGTGGGGCTCAAGACATTTATGTCATTCCACGTCAGGATAATTACGAGCTCTATATGCGAGTTGGCCAGGAGAGGAGATTAATTGATGTATATCGGCCTGATTTCATGGCTAGTCTTATTGGTCACTTTAAATTTGTGGCGGGAATGATGGTAGGTGAGAAGCGTAGGAGTCAACTAGGTTCCTGTGACTATGATTGTGGTGATGGTCAAAGGGTTTCTCTGCGTTTGTCTACCGTTGGGGATTATCGCGGCTTAGAAAGTTTAGTTATTCGTGTTCTACATTCTGAACGTCGAGAATTAGTGTACTGGAATCAAGGAATCCAGCCTATTATGGATGCTTTGGATTATCGTGGCTTATATCTCTTTGCAGGTCCCGTTGGTTCTGGAAAGACTACGCTTATGCATGAGTTGGTTCAGGAGCGTTTTAAGGGGCAGCAGGTGATTTCGATTGAGGATCCTGTGGAAATTAAACAGGATAATGTTTTGCAACTTCAGGTGAATCAAGCAATTGACATGACCTATGATAATTTGATTAAGCTATCACTGCGTCACCGCCCGGATGTTTTGATTATTGGAGAAATTCGAGATAAGGAGACTGCTCGAGCGGTTATTAGAGCTAGTCTGACGGGGGTGACTGTTCTTTCAACTATTCACGCAAAGAGCGTGGCAGGTGTTTATGAGCGACTTCTAGACCTCGGTGTAGATAAGTCTGAGTTGGATAATGCCCTTCAAGGGATTGCTACATGCGTCTTATTAAGGGAGGAGGTGTGATTGATTTTGCCAGTGAAAATTTCCAAAGCCATTCGTCAACTAGTTGGAACCAGCAGTTGGAAGGCTTGGTTAAACAAGGATATCTCACTGAGGGGATATCCAAGGGAAAAAATTAAAGATTAATCAGCAACTTAAGGTTATCCAGCTTTTCAAACAACTTTTAAAGGCAGGGTTTACCTTGACTGAAATCGTAGCCTTTTTGGAGCGAAGTCACTTGTTGAAAGAATCGTCCTTGTCTCTTATGAAAGCAAGTTTAATGCGAGGCGATAGGTTGGACCAGATGTTTGCAACAGTGGGCTTTTCGGACAATATTGTTACTCAGATTGCCCTTGCTGATAAGCACGGTAATCTTCTAGGGAGTTTAACCAAGATTGAAACCTACATGCTTCGTATGACCAAGGTTCGTAAGAAACTCATGGAGGTAGCGACCTACCCTATTCTACTTCTGGGTTTCCTAGTTCTGATTATGTTGGGACTCAAAAATTATCTTCTGCCTCAACTGTTAGAGGGGATGGTAAGGAGAATTGGCTGTACAGTTGGTTCAAATTTTTCCCCAGCTCTTTTTTGTGACTTTGTGCGGACTTCTTGTATTAAGCTTAATTCTCTATCTATGGGTGAAACGCCAGTCAGCCCTTGTCTTTTATCGACGAATGGCCAAAATCCCTTTATAGCCAAACTGTCAGGCTATATACGACTGCCTATTATGCTAGAGAATGGGGAAATCTCTTAGGGCAAGGTATTGACTTGCTAGACTTAGTTGCTCTAATGAAAGAGCAAAAGTCCAAGCTTTTTCGTGAGTTGGGGGCTGATTTAGAAGAAGCCTTGATGCTAGGACAGAGTTTTCCTGACCGTATTGCCAGTCACCCTTTCTTCACTAAGGAACTATCCTTAATTATTGCTTATGGAGAGGCTAATGCTAGGTTGGGCTATGAGTTAGAAGTCTATGCTGAAGAGGTTTGGCAGACTTTCTTCAACCGTCTTAATAAGGCAACAACCTTTGTGCAACCCCTCATTTTTGTTATTGTTGCTGTCGTGATTGTAATGATCTATGCAGCTATGCTATTACCAATGTATCAAAATATGGAAGGAATGATGTCATGAAAATGATGTTGAAAAAATTGAATGCCGTTAAATTACGTGCTTTTACGCTGATTGAAATGCTGGTCGTGCTTCTCATTATCAGTATTCTCCTTTTGCTCTTTGTACCTAACTTGAGCAAGCAGAAGGATTCTGTTAAAGAGACTGGAAATGCGGCTGTGGTCAAGGTCGTGGATTCTCAAGCAGAACTTTATGAAATGAAGAATAACAAGACAGCTAGCTTAGCCTCTCTTGTTTCAGAAGGTCAAATCACGCAAAAACAGGCAGATTCATACAATGATTACTATGCGAAACATGGTGGCGAAAGCCGCTCAGTGGCCAATTAGAGCCTTTACCTTGTTGGAGAGTCTGGTGACTCTAGCAGTTGTTGCCTTTCTCACTCTGAGTTTATCAGGCTCAGTCACAGGTATTTTTCAGCAGGTTGAAACTAATCTTTTTTATCTGCGCTTTGAGTACCTATACCGAGATAGTCAGCGCTTGGCAGCGGCGGAAGGGTCCAATGTTGAATTGCAGTTGTCCAAGGATAAAATCAGTAACGGAAAATCCAGTCTGGTGATTCCTAAAAATATTCATCTGGATAAGGGTCAGACGCTAGTGTTTGATGCCAAAGGAGGCAACTCTAGCCTCACAAAGATTCGTTTTTCAAGTGATAAGGAGGTGGTGACCTATCAGCTTAACATGGGCAGCGGTAAATATAAAAAGACGGTCTCTTAGAGGCTATATCTTATCGAAAGCTTGGTAGCAATGGCTGTCTTAGTACTCGTCAGTGGTCTTATCTTGGATCAGATCAATACTAATCGTAGGCTAATGGCTAGGAATCTCCACCAACAGGAGGTCTTGAGTGTGGCAACCATGGCAGTTCAGACCAAACAGGATCAGTTGACCTTAAATGGCATCACAGTGACAGTTAAACGTAGCAAACAAGGTATCACGGTTTATGAATCAGGAAAGGAGATTATTCATGTCTCTCAATAGTAAGGTTCGCGCCCTTTACCCTCTTGGAATGTCTAGTGGCCTTGTTGGTGATTGCTGGTTCAGTTCAAGTTTATCAAGGACTGACTACAGTATTGGTGAGCAATGTTAAGCAGGTCAAGCAACAAGAAAACCAAGACTGGCTTCTATTTGTTCAACAAATGGAGGCAGAATTAGAAGGTTGTCAGTTGGTAAAGGTAGAGGGGAACAAACTCTATGTCAAGCAGGATAATCAAGACTTGGCTTTTGGACTATCAAGTGCTACTGATTTTCGAAAAACAAATGCTGACGGTCGAGGCTACCAACCAATGCTTTTCAATGTAAAAGCTAGTACAATTAGTCAAAATAACCAGATAGTCACCATCCAAGTGACTCTTAAAAATGGGCTACAAAGGAGTTTTGTTTATGCTTTTGAAAAAACAGGTTAGGGGAGGCGTTCTTCTCTACGCTCTTTTTATGGCTGGCATTTTCACACTTCTTCTGCATGTTTATCTGGAGCGGGTGGTTGCTAGCTCTAGACAGAACCAAGCGCAAATGATTTCCAGTCAAAGTCGTCTCATGGCAGAGATGACCTTTTTTCCGTATTTGCTAATGACTGGAACCTTCAAGACCGCCTAAGCCCGGTTGGAAAGCTCTATGATCTGCCAATGGTAAGCGTGCTGGATGCGGTTTCCCCTCAGTTTGCATTAAAAAATGACG
>ENA-OQHA01000697-OQHA01000697.1-human-gut-metagenome-genome-assembly--contig:-NODE-697-length-15689-cov-4.010603_pt1 | contig 15689 bp, 18 predicted proteins | sample MGYA00242558_ERZ504707 | MGnify/ENA primary metagenome ERZ504707 (study PRJEB26092, sample SAMD00036197) | human gut metagenome | host: Homo sapiens | study: EMG produced TPA metagenomics assembly of...
CTTGCAGGATGAGATTGGATCCGGGAATATGAGGAAGTAACTATGGAAAGCTATGTATCATTTTCAATCATTTCAGTTTTTTCTTATTACATTTATGATACTGACTCTTCTGGCTGGTAAGCGCAGCCGGATCATCAACAGTTTCATGTGTGTGCTGGGAGGAATGCTCTGCTGGACGCTGGCTCTTTTCTGATGCGTATGGAGGCAGGACCCTCTTACATCCTGTGGTATTATGTGTCTCTGGCCGGAATCCTGTTTCTGCCATATTTTTACTATGTGTTCATCAGTGATTCATGGGAGTGCGTATGGGCAGAAAAGCAAGATCCCATTGTTTTTGATGATGCTGCTTTTTGCGATCAATATCCCGGGCGGGATCATCCTGCGCTGGCCGGATCTGATCCGTAAAACGGTGGTGCGCATTTTGTTTATAAGATCACACCCTGGTTCCTTCTGTTCTTTGTGGTGGCAGGGATCACCATTATCCAGATCTTTATCACCATGTACCGCGGATGCCGGAGACATCCCGGATACCGCAAACAGATCGAACCGATCCTTGTGGGGATACTGATCATTTTTGTGGGAAACCTTGCGCTGGCAGTGCCGGCATTTTCCGGATTCCCCATCGATATTGTCAGCGGCCTGATCAATGCTGTCCTGATGCTTTATGCACTGACCAGAAGACGGCTGTTCCAGATGCGCCGTCTTGCGTCAGATGGGGTTTGCTTTGGTGTGGGCGTGGTCCTGACGGTAGTACTGTTTATCAATCTTTCACCGTACCTGATGAGCTATATCCGAATGCTGCTCCCTGCAGCCAGTGAGTATCATGTGCTGATCTTTCTTTTGTTTTTCTCATATCTGCATGGCTGGTCACCGTGCTGTGGAAATGTCTGATGAACAATGTTTTTATCAAAAAGAGATCCAGCAGTCTCAGGAGCTGAAAGATTTCAGCCAGTCGGTTTCCAGGACACTCCGGTAGGAGAGATCCTGCGCAATACGGTAAATGTGCTGAAGGAAACTACCAATGCAGGACGGATCTATATTTGTCTGAAGGACAAAAATCAGGGGAATATCAGGCAGTTTACAGTGACCGTCCATTAAATGATCTGGCCTTTTCACTGAAAGCAGATAATCCGGTGGTCACCTGGCTTACCAGAAATGAGGACTGTGTGGTGATCCGGGATTTTCGTTCTTCCACAGCCTACAAATCCATGTGGGAGTCGGAAAAACATATGTTTTCAGAGCTGGGTATCGAATACTGTGCAGTCTTCGACAAAATGATGATCTGGCCGGGATCATTGCGATTTCCGGTGACGGACACAGGAATCTGAACCATAATGACCTTGCCATGCTGTCTTCGGTCAGCTCAGTAGCTTCCATTGCCATCAAAAATGCCAGACTTTATGAGGCGGCATGGACTGAGGCAAGGACCGATGAACTGACGGGCTTCTGAACCGGAAATATTTTTATGAGATCCTGGATGAGGAATACGAAAAAAATAAAGAGGGTTCGCTTGCATTGATCCTGTTCAATATTGATGATTTCAAGCTGTACAATCAGCTGTACGGAAATCAGCAGGGAGATGTTGCACTTCGAAAGGTGGCAGATATCATCCAGGCAAGTGTGGGAGAACAGGGATATGTGGCACGTCACAGTGCCAAGGAATTTGCGGTCCTGATGCCAAATTACGATATTTTTTCCGCCAGAAATCTGGCAGAATCCATACAGAAGCAGATCCTGCATATGCGCAACGATTCTGCAGACTACAAGCTGAAGATCCTTACGGTAAGCGTGGGGATCAGTGCGGCGCCTTATGCGGCACGCTCAGCAAAGGAGCTCCTGGATAATGCGGATCTGGCAGTATATCATGTAAAGCGCAGCGGTAAAAACGGCATCGAGATTTTTGACACCATGCTGAAGGAAAGCTGGATGAAGAAAATGCTGGTAAGAAATCCGATCATGAACATATTTATCAGTCCTATGAATCCACGATCTATGCGCTGACTGCAGCCATTGATACCAAAGATCATTATACCTTCGGACATTCCAACAATGTGGCTTATTACGCAACAAGTCTTGCGAAGGCGCTGAACTATACAACGGAAATGGTGGAGATCATCCGTCAGGCGGCGCTTCTTCATGATGTTGGAAAGATCGGGATCCCGGAGCATATCCTGAATAAAGAAGGCAAGCTTACGGATGAAGAGTATGAGATCATGAAAGGTCATGTGGAAGCGTCCATCGGGATCATCCGTCACCTTCCGTCGCTGGATTATGTTATCCCTGCGGTTATCGGTCATCACGAACGTTATGACGGAAACGGCTATCCAAGGAGGATCGCGGGAGAAGATATCCCGGCATCTGCAAGGATCCTCTGCATCGCAGATTCCTTTGATGCCATGACATCCAAACGTTGTTATAAAGAACTGATGCCAGCGGAAAAAGCTCTTCGGATCATAAGAGAAGAGGAAGGAAAACAGTTCGATCCGGATATGGCGGAGGTATTTATCCACATATTTCGGGAAGGAAGATCCATCTGGCAGAACCGGCGGAGTTGAAACGGGAAGAAAAAGCATAAAGAATATTAAGATTACGGGTCTGACAAGCTATGTCAGACCGTTTTTGTGAAGAATATGAAGAAAGCTTTATTTATCATCTCCGGTAAGGCGAAGTACATCCCGGATCTCATCCACATTCATATCCAGGATCACGGCAAGCTCATCAATGGTGAATTTGGTGGCGTCATCATCGTCTGTGAGTTCTTTAACCGCAGCCTCCAGGTTTTCTACCTTGGATACCAGATAGTCGTCACGGAATTTCTGCTGTGTCTGTTCCTCGATGGCATGAAGGATCCCACTGCGGATACGACCACGCATCCAGGTATCGTTTTTTTCCTGTGGGTCAGTCTCTTTGAGAGACGCCAGAAGGGCCAGATTTGCCTCCTGAATGAGATCGGCCAGGTGGATTTCCTCACAGTTCAGTTCAGCGGCCATCTGGGCTGCCTGAGCCATGTAGAACTGTGTCAGTGCACCTTCGGCAACAGTGTCTCCCTTTGCAAAGGCCTGAAAGAGGGACGCAAGATCATCCGGATCAAGTCCTTCCGGGGAAAAGCTTTCCATATAGTCACTGAGATAAGCCTGTTCCTCGGCAGTAAGAGCAGCACGGGTACCCGGAAGCTCGTCCTTGTCGCTGGATTCGGATGAAACAGCATCTGCTCTGGCAGCGCTGGCAGCTTCATCGGCGCCTTCGATGGTGATCCCCTTTAATTTGAGATACTGCAGGATCTTTACAAGCTGTGAAGTGCTCAGATCCGATTCATCGAAATGGTCACGGATCTGCTGCTGGGAGAGCTGCTTATTGTTTTCCTCAGCGATGGCACAGATGTCATTAAGCTTCTGCTGAAATAATTTTATATCCATGTAAAAACATCTCCTTATTATTTGCTTTTTTTCTTGACTTTAATTATGGTTTCATGATACCATAAGCCAGTCGCAAATGACAAGAAAACCTTTAAATAGGCGGAAAAAACGTGAAAAAAGTTTTTTAAAAAATTCAAAAAGGTGTTGACAATTTGTAGATTGCTATAATATAATATCACTTGTCGTCAGGCAGGAAACGAAAACGAAACACAAACGAAGACGACAACAACTTAATAAAAACCATAAGTAAATGGTACATCGGGGTGTGGCTCAGCTTGGCTAGAGCGCTGGTTTGGGACCAGGAGGCCGCAGGTTCGAATCCTGTCACCCCGACTGCTGTAAACTTATTACCGCAAGCATGCGGGTGTAGTTCAATGGTAGAACACCAGCCTTCCAAGCTGGATACGTGGGTTCGATTCCCATCACCCGCTTCTCTGAGAAGAGAGCATGTGTCTGTAGCTCAGCTGGATAGAGCAACGGCCTTCTAAGCCGTGGGTCGGGGGTTCGAATCCCTTCAGGCACGTTGTGGTGGGTATAGCGCAGTTGGTTAGCGCGCCAGATTGTGGCTCTGGAGGCCCAGGGTTCGAATCCCTGTATCCACCCTTCGCCCATTGGGGCTATCACGCCGAAGCGGTAAGGCATCAGCACTTTGACTGCTGCATTCGCTGGTTCGAATCCAGCTAGCCCAGTCCTTTTTATGGGGTATTAGCTCAGTCGGTAGAGCACTTGACTTTTAATCAAGTTGTCCGGGGTTCGAATCCCCGATGCCTCATTAGCGGAAAGCATTTGCTTTCCGTTATTTTTTTATCATCAGACAGGATGAAAATATAATTGAATATGCGGATATGGCGGAATTGGCAGACGCGCTGGTTTTAGGTACCAGTGGGCAACCGTGCAGGTTCAAGTCCTGTTATCCGCATTAGAAAAGAGAGAGACTTTCTGTAAATTTTGAATTTATGGAAGGTCTTTTTTATTATGGACACTTATGTAACATCCAGGACAGAAATGCTACAGATCATGAGCAATATGTCTGTAGCATTCTTACTATAGAAATTTTTAACTGAATCAAGCTGTCATCTACATTGAATCAGAATAACCGCCTGATAAATGACCCTACAGTTTCTCCCCTTCATTCACTTCCTCAATAAACACCTTCCCTTCCGCCTGCTGTTCCACAAAATGAAATCGAAGTACAGCCTGAGGCCAGTTGAGTGTGATGATGGCTTTTTTGTCCCGTGTCTTTCCTGCGGCCTGGATCTGATCTACAAGGTCTGCGAGGACTTCACGGGTGAGATATCCGCCTCGCCAGTGGAAGGTGAATTCGCGGCCTTTTTTTGCGGCCTGGAGGGCACGTTTGTATACGTCTTCCAATTTGGTGAAGGATAGCTTTTTCTCACGGTAATAAAAGTGGTTTCCATCCGGGCAGGGAGGTGCCGGAGCGATCAGTGTTCATGGTCACGGAAGATGTTTTTGTCATCCAGATTAAAATAATCGTAACGGATACTGGTTAAGCCGTCTTCGTTTTTGCCCAGAGTATTATCGAAGGTGGCATCCAGATGATAGTACTGTCCGTTGATCCGGACGATGTTCCAGGTATGACGGTATTTGATCCCTTTTTCCGGATTGTTCCCGCAGATGGCGATAATACACCATACACCAAGGGCATCACAGAGGACCTTTACGGATTTGGCGATTCCCTCGCAGACACCGACACCATGGCCCAGAGGCCCGATGATCTCGTGGGAATATGGCTTTTTCAGTTTGTCGTAGCGGATATTTTCGCAGATGAAGTCATGGACATATTTTTCCTTATCCCACTCGGAAAACTTCATGGCGGTGCGCACAAGCTTGTCTACGCGGGCTCCCAGGGCTTTCTGATGCTCCCGGATTTTATTTTTGTCGAAGATATATTCAGGAATCAGTATCAGATTTGGCGAGTCCTTGTAATAACGGTATTTAAACCCCACAGCCCAGAAAATCTCCGGGTGATCCAGACGAAGCTGGAAAAATACATCATAGAGCCAGTTTCCATCGGTGGTTGGTACCTGCGGGATCAGGAACTCGTCGGAAAGCTCCATAAGCCCGTGAAGCATTGCACGGTACACGTTTTGTTTATCTTTCGACATTTTGCCGTAGTAATATTCTTCAGTTTGTTTCATATATAAAAATACGGAGACTCCTTTCCGGAAAAATAGATTTCAATCAAAGATTATAGCATAAAAAAACATGCAGGACTATCAGAAAAGATACACCCTGCATGTTTTTGGTATTGAATATTTTAGATCGAAAATAACTGTGAGCCTGGATCAGCCGTTATACAGCTGATAATACCGGCCCTTCTGTGCAAGCAGCTCCTCGTGGGAACCACGCTCGATGATGTGTCCCTGCTCCAGGACCATGATGCAGTCACTGTTGCGTACTGTGGAAAGTCTGTGGGCGATCACAAAGGTCGTCCTGCCTTCCATCAGCTTATCCATACCATACCTGTACAAGCTTTTCGGTACGGGTATCAATGGAGCTGGTGCCTCGTCCAGGATCAGGACGGGCGGGTCTGCAACGGCTGCACGGGCAATGGAGAGAAGCTGTCGCTGGCCCTGACTTAAGTTTGCACCGTTTCCGCGGAGAAGGGTATTATAACCCTGCGGAAGCCTGCGGATGAAACCGTCGGCGTTGGCAAGCTTTGCTGCTGCGATAACCTCCTCATCTGTGGCATCCAGCTTTCCGTAGCGGATATTTTCCATAACGGTTGCTGTGAACAGGTTGGTATCCTGAAGAACGATGCCCATGGAGCGTCTGAGATCATCTTTTTTGATCTTGGTGATGTTGATGCCGTCATAACGGATCTTACCCTTCTGAATGTCGTAAAAACGGTTCAGAAGATTGGTAATGGTTGGTTTTCCGGCGCGTGGAGCCTACAAAAGCGATCTTCTGGCCTGGCTGTGCATACATGTTGATGTCATGGAGAACGATCTTGTTGGAATTATAACCAAAGTCTACATCCTCCAGGACCATATCACCCTTCAGCTCGATATAATCAGTGGTACCCTCAGCTTTGTGGAAATGCTTCCATGCCCAGCGGCCGGTACGTTTGTCGGATTCGGTAAGAACACCGTTTTCCTCTTTTGCATTGACGAGAGTAACGTAGCCTTCATCCACTTCCGGTTTTTCATCCAGAAGATCAAAGATACGTTTTGCACCTGCAAGAGCCATAACAATACTGTTGAACTGCTGGCTGACCTGGTTGATAGGCATGTTGAAGCTCTTATTGAAGGTCAGGAAGCTGGCAAGCCCGCCAAGTGTGAAGCTGCCGATGCCGTTGATAGCAAGGATACCGCCCGCCATGGCGCAGATCACATAGCTGACATTTCCAAGCTGTGCGACCACAGGCATCAGGATGTTGGCAAAACGGTTTGCATTGTCTGCGCTGGTGAAAAGCTGGTCGTTCAGTTCATCGAATTTCCGGATGCTTTCGTCCTCATGGCAGAAGACCTTGACAACCTTCTGACCCTCCATCATCTCTTCGATATAACCATTGACAATACCAAGGTTGGTCTGCTGCTCCAGGAAATATTTTCCGCTTAAGCCCGCAAGCTTCCGGCTGGCAGTCATCATAATGGCAACCATAAGCAAGGTAACTACAGTAAGCGGAACATTCAGGATCAGCATACTTACAAGAACACTGACGATGGTGATCACACTGGAAAGCAGCTGCGGAAAGCTCTGGCTGATCATCTGGCGCAGGGTATCAATGTCGTTGGTGTAGATGGACATGATATCGCCGTGTGCGTGAGTGTCAAAATATTTGATGGGAAGCGTTTCCATCGTTGCAAACATATCGTTTCGGAGGTTACGTAAGGTTCCCTGGGAAACATTGATCATGATACGGTTATAAGTATAGGTGGCAATAACACCAATGGCGTAAAAGCATGCCACACGTGCGATGGCTGCAGCCAGAGGCCCGAAATCCGGTGTATCTGCTGAGAGAAGCGGTGTGATATACTGGTCGATCAGGGTTTTCATGAACATGGTTCCCTGTACATTGGCAAGAACACTGACAAAAATGCAGATCACCACGATCACGATATGGATACTGTAGTTTTTAAAGATATAACGGGCAAGGCGTCCCAGAAGCTTTCCCGGCTGCTCCGGTGTTCCCATACCCCTTGGGCCAGGACCGCCCGGGCCTTTCATGTTCTGTTTTTTCAAGCCGGCTCACCTCCCTCGTCAAAATCACCGGCGCCGCCGGTTTGTGAATGAAATACTTCCTGATAAATGGCGTTGGTCTTAAGAAGCTCCTCGTGGGTACCAAAACCGTTGATCTCACCGTTATCCATAACGATGATCCGGTCCGCGTTCTGGATGCTGGAAACACGCTGTGCGATGATCAGCTTGGTGGTATCCGGGATCTCCTCAGCAAAAGCGCGGCGGATCCTTGCATCTGTGGCAGTATCTACTGCACTGGTGGAGTCATCCAGGATCAGTATCTTCGGCTTCTTCAGAAGAGCGCGGGCAATACAGAGACGCTGCTTCTGGCCTCCGGAAACATTGGAGCCGCCCTGTTCAATGAAGGTATTGTATTTGTCTGGCATTTTTTCGATGAAATCATCGGCACAGGCAAGCTGGCATGCGCGGCGGCATTCCTCCTCAGTGGCATTTTTGTCACCCCATCGGAGGTTTTCCAGAATGGTTCCTGAGAAGAGTACATTCTTCTGAAGAACAACGGAAACCTGATTTCTGAGAGATTCCAGATGGTATTTACGGACATCGATGCCTCCTACGGAAACAGAACCATCCGTTACGTCATAAAGACGGCTGATCAGGTTGACAAGGCTGGATTTTGCACTTCCGGTACCGCCGATGATCCCTATGGTCTCGCCGGAGCGGATCGAGAGATTGATATCCTTCAGAACGGGTTCCTGACTGTCTTTCTTATAGCTGAAATTTACATGATCGAAGACGATACTTCCGTCTGGGACATCTGTTACCGGATCCTCCGGATCTGTGATGTCAGCAGTATCATTGATGACTTCCGTAACACGCTCTGCGCTGGCAATACTCATTGTCACCATAACAAAAACCATGGAAAGCATCATAAGGCTCATGAGAATGTTCATGCAGTAGGTGAGAAGGCTCATAAGCTCACCGGTAGTAAGGGAGCTGCCTACGATCATTTTGGCGCCGAGCCAGCTGATCCCCAGGATACAGGCATAAACGGTAAACTGCATCAGGGGCATGTTCATGACAACGATCTTCTCAGCACTTAAGAACATTTCGTATACTTTGTTGCAGGCTTTCTGGAATTTGCTGATCTCGTAGTCTTCGCGGACATAGGCCTTGACAACGCGTACAGCGCCGATGTTTTCCTGGACACTTGCGTTCAGGTCGTCGTATTTACGGAATACGGCCTGGAAGTATACAGTGGCCTTCTGCATGATAAAGATCAGACAGCCTCCCAGGAAGATAACAGCGACAAGGTAGATGCTTGCAAGCTTTGCGTTGATAAGAAATGCCATGACCATGGCACAGATCAGACTGGCCGGTGCACGGGTACACATACGAAGGATCATCTGATAGGCGTTCTGCAGGTTGGTCACATCTGTGGTAAGACGGGTGATCAGCCGGCAGTGCTGTATTTGTCGATGTTGGAAAAAGAAAAGGTCTGGATGTTGGTGTACATGGCTTTTCGGAGGTTTCTGGCAAAGCCTGTGGAGGCCAGTGCTCCGTATTTTCCTCCCATGACGCCGGACCAGAGTCCGCACAGGGCAAGAGCTACCATAACTGCACCCATCCGATAGATATGGCCGATATTTCCGGCTTCCACACCCTTATCAATGATGGAAGCCATGGCCAGGGGGATCAGAGTCTCAAAGAGAACTTCCAGGATCATGAAAAAAGGCGTGAGAAACGATGCCTTTTTAAACTCCCTGACCTGGGCCAGAAGGGTTTTGAGCATAAAAAATCTCCTTTCTTTACTGTTCAAAAGACAGCACTACTGGAAAGGATTCCGGGCTGCTATAGAACAGATATATTGTTCAGCTACTATTATCGGGGAAATTATTTTTAATGTCAAGATAAACATGTGCGAAATGCTTGACACAACATCCTTTAAGCGGTATATTAAAAGTTAATATTCGCCTGTAGAACAGGGAAAGAATGGGCTTCAGGTCCCTTTAGAGGGTCTATATAGAGTTAAATTTTTGCAGGGAGGATTTTATATGGAGATCAGACAGTCAGCGGAGGATTATCTTGAATCAATTCTGGTTTTATCCAAAAAAGGAGGAGGAGTTCGTTCCATTGATATTGCGACCAGACTTGGTGTTTCCAAGCCAAGCGTCAGTCACGCAATGAAGCTTCTTCGTGAGGATGGTTATATTGCCATGGACCGTTACGGTACCGTGACACTTCTGGAGAAGGGGGCGGAGATCGCCAATCAGATTTATGAGCGTCACATTGTTCTTGCCAGGATGCTGGAGGGACTTGGGGTTCCGGCAGAGATCGCAATGGAGGATGCCTGCAAGATGGAGCACGACATCAGTCAGGAGAGCTTTGAGAAGATCAAGCACATTATAATAACTTCATTAAGAAAGAAGAAGCAGCAGAATAAGAAACATGCAGACAGGCAGCCGGAAGGTAAAATACCAAACCGGCTGCCTGTTTTTTATTTATTATCTTTTTCTTTTTCTGGCAGCTGGGCCAGGATGATGGCTGCAAACATGATGACACATCCAAGAAGCTCTTTTATGGAAAGCTTTTGATCCAGGAGCACCCAGCCTGCAAGCACGGAGATGCAGGATTCAAGAGAAAGGATCAGAGAAGCAACGGTGGGATTCACATTTTTCTGGCCTACGACCTGCAGGGTGTAGGCAACACCGCAGGACATCACACCGGCATACAGGATCGGCAGCCAGGCAGTGAGAATGGAAGAAATCTGCGGATGTTCCAGAATAAGTGCCGGGATCATGGACAGGATCCCGCAGACAAGAAACTGGATACAGGAAAGCTTTACACCGTCTGCCTTCGGGGAAAAATAGTCAATCACCAGAATGTGCAGGGAAAAGAGAAAAGCACATACCAGCACCAGAATATCTCCGAGGCCAATGGAAAATCCGTCTGTGATGCAGAGAAGATAAAGTCCGACCAGTGCCATGACAACGGCTGCCCATATAAAGGGACTGCATTTCTTTTTCAGGAAAATTCCAATGATCGGGACGATGACAATGTAACAGGCGGTGATGAAGCCGGCTTTTCCTACTGTTGTGTACTGGATGCCAAACTGCTGGAAGTTGCTGGCAGCAAAAAGAGCAAATCCGCAGGCAATGCCGCCCAGCCACAGGTCACGGCTGTTATATGGCGTGGGGGATACAGCTTTTTCTGAAGGTGTTGATGAGGATTCCGGTATTGCGGAGTCTGTGGCAGCAGAGGATTTATTTCCGGAACGGTTCAGGATAAAGAGCACCGGAACCAGGACAGCGGCGCCGATCAGGGAACGGACGCCGTTGAAGGTGAAGGGGCCGACATATTCCATGCCCACACTCTGGGCAACAAAGGCGATTCCCCAGATCGTTGCGGCCAGAAGCAGGCAGAGAGAATTTTTCAGAGGCATTTTCTGTGAGTTCATGATAAAAAATCCTTTCGTTTATTAGGTATTATGTGATCAAAGCAGTATATAACAAAAGACCCCGGGGAACTTATATAGCTTCCCGGGGCATTTTTATGATCTGTCGGAACAATGTTCAACAAAATTAGTTCTGATTCTGGTTATTCTTAACTTCTGCAAGCTTCATGGCACGAACCTTCAGCGGCAGACCGAACAGAGTGATGAATCCGTCTGCATCATGATGATCATACATATCACCGGTTGTGAAGGAAGCAAGAGACTCATTGTAAAGGCTGTACGGAGAGGTTGTACCATTCTTGATGATGTTTCCTTTGTAAAGCTTGAATTTAACCTCACCGGTAACATATTTCTGAGTGGACTCAACAAATGCCTGGATAGCCTCACGGAGAGGTGTGTACCATTTTCCTTCGTAAACAACCTGTGCAAACTGGCTGCCAAGCTTTTTCTTGGCTTCCATTGTCTCACGGTCAAGGATCAGCTCCTCAAGCTGGTCATGTGCTGCCATCAGGATCGTTCCGCCAGGAGTTTCATAAACGCCACGGGATTTCATACCAACAACACGGTTCTCAACAATGTCAACGATACCGATGCCGTTCTCACCGCCAAGCTTGTTCAGCTCTGTGATGATCTCGGAAACCTTCATTGCTTTTCCGTTGAGTGTTTTCGGAACACCCTGCTCGAATGTCATGGTGATCTCAGTTTCTTTATCCGGAGCCTTCTCAGGTGTTACACTTAATACAAGCATGTCATCATAGTTCGGAGCCTGGGATGGATCCTCAAGCTCAAGTCCCTCATGGCTGATGTGCCAGAGGTTTCTGTCACGGCTGTAGCTGTGGTTTGCATCAAATGGAAGAGTGATGCCATGAGCCTTACAGAACTCGATCTCATCTTCACGGGACTGCATGGTCCACAGATCTGTCATACGCCATGGAGCAATGATCTTGATGTCCGGAGCGAGAGCCTTGATGCCAAGCTCGAAACGGATCTGGTCATTTCCTTTACCGGTAGCACCATGGCAGATAGCAACGGCACCCTCTTTACGTGCGATCTCAACCAGCTTCTTGGCAATGACCGGACGAGCCATGGAAGTTCCGAGAAGATAGGAATGCTCGTATACAGCACCAGCCTCTACACACGGCATGATGAAATCATCGCAGAACTCATCGACGATATCCTCGATATATAATTTGGAAGCACCGGACATTTTTGCTCTCTCTTCAAGACCGTCCAGCTCGTTTCCCTGTCCGCAGTTTACACAGCAGCAGACAACGTCATAATCAAAGGTTTCTTTCAGCCACGGGATCAGGGCTGTGGTATCAAGACCACCGGAATACGCTAAAACAACTTTTTCTTTCATAATATATGTCCTCCTGGGATTTTTTTTGATTTTGTATCGCTCCGGACATTTCCGGGACGGTGAATTTTTTTTACGTTATCTGGAAAAAAATTATGCTGTTTTATAACTTTACCAGAGTGAATAAATATTCATGTACAACAAAACAAAATTTTCGGCTGTCCTGTCGACATGGCTTAATATACACCAGATTTTATAAATATGCAAGAGATAATTTGAAAAATATGAAAAAAATTTTGCATAAAAATACATCTAAAAGTAGGCGATATTATAAGAAAATACAGGAAAAACAGAAAAGACCGTGAAAAATCAAAGAAAATGACTATTGCATAATATGCAGAGAAGATGTATAATCTATCCATTGATAAGATGGACATATGAGCTGGCAGTACAGACAGGTTTAAGATGTCCGTCTGACCTGTGCAGAAGGTTCAGATATCAGAAGACATAAAAAAGAGGCATAAATAAGAATAGCAAGCGCTTCTGCAGGGTGTATTAAGCCGTAGGAAAATGGCAGAGGAGGAATGTGAAAGATGATTAAAGCAGGAATTATCGGTGCGACAGGATACGCAGGAAATGAGATCGTAAGACTTCTTCTTGGACACAAGGACGTTGAGATCAAATGGTTCGGCTCCCGAAGCTACATAGATCAGCAGTATGCAGATATTTATCAGAACTTTTTCAGGCTGGTGGATGCCAAATGTATGGATGACAACATGGCTGCACTTGCAGATGAGGTGGATGTGATCTTTACCGCAACACCACAGGGCCTTTGTGCATCCCTTATTAATGAAGAAATCCTTTCCAAATGTAAGGTGATCGACTTAAGCGCAGATTTCCGTATTAAAGATGTAAAAAATATGAGAAGTGGTATGGGATCGAGCACAAGGCTCCGCAGTTTATCGAGGAAGCTGTTTATGGTCTCTGCGAGATCAACCGTGAGGATATTAAAAAGGCAAGCTGATCGCCAACCCGGGATGCTATCCGACATGCTCCACACTGTCTATTTATCCGCTGTTAAAGGAAGGCCTCATTGATCCGAATACCATTATCATTGATGCCAAGTCCGGAACCTCCGGAGCAGGAAGAGGAGCCAAGGTTCCGAATCTCTACTGTGAGGTAAACGAGAGCATCAAAGCTTACGGTGTTGCCACACACAGACATACACCGGAGATCGAGGATCAGCTTGGATATGCATGCGGACAGGAAGTGATGATCAACTTACCCCGCATCTTGTTCCGATGAACCGTGGAATCCTGGTAACAGCATATGCCTCCCTGACCAAGGATGTTACCTACGAGGAAGTAAAAGCAGCCTATGACAAATATTATAAAGACGAGTTCTTTGTACGTGTCCTGAACAAGGATGTATGCCCGCAGACAAGAAATGTAGAAGGCAGCAATTTTGTGGACGTGAACTTCAAGATCGATCCGAGAACAAAGAGAGTCATCATGATGGGCGCTATCGACAACCTGGTAAAGGGTGCAGCAGGACAGGCTGTTCAGAACATGAACCTGATGTTTGGATTTGACGAGAACGAAGGACTGAAACAGATTCCGATGTGTCCGTAAAACAGGCAGATCACAAATAAAATATGGGAGATGCCGAAGGACTTTAAACGAATGAACGGCGATATTCGATCTGGCATCACCATTGAGAGGAGATATATAATATGAAGATCATCGACGGCGGCGTTACAGCCGCAAAAGGTTTTAAGGCAGCGTCAACTGCAGCAGAGATCAAATATAAAGCCGTACCGATATGGCCATGGTATTCAGTGAGGTTCCCTGTGTGGCTGCAGGAACCTTCACGACCAATGTGGTAAAAGCAGCTCCTGTAAGATGGGATCAGGACATTGTATATAATCACCCGGGTGCAAGAGCTGTGATCTGCAACAGCGGAATCGCCAACGCATGTACCGGTGAGGAAGGATTCGGCTATTGCAGGGAAACAGCTAAGGCAGCATCCGAAAGCCTTGGGATCCCGGAAGACAGCGTACTGGTAGCATCCACAGGTGTCATTGGAATGCAGCTTCCGATCGACCGTATCGCAAACGGAGTAAAAGCCATGGCACCGAAGCTTGCGGGAAGCCGCGAGGCAGGCCTTGAGGCAGCAAAAGCCATCATGACAACAGATACCGAGAAGAAAGAGGCAGCGGTAGAAATCGAGATCGGTGGAAAAACCGTAACGGTAGGCGGTATGTGCAAGGGCTCCGGAATGATCCACCCCAATATGTGCACGATGCTTGGATTTATCACCAGTGATGTGGATATCTCCAAGGAGCTTCTTCAGGAAGCACTCAGCGAGGATATCAAGGACACCTACAACATGGTATCCGTTGACGGAGATACCTCCACAAACGATACCGTCCTCCTCCTTGCAAACGGACAGGCCGGCAATCCGAAGATCACAGAGAAAAACGCAGATTATGAAGAGTTCAAAAAAGCTCTTAATTACGTAAACACAACCCTTGCCAAAAAGATCGCAGGTGACGGAGAAGGCGCAACTGCACTCTTCGAGGTCAAGGTCATCGGCGCAGCCACCAAGCAGAAGCCGTAACCTTAAGTAAATCCGTAGTAACCTCTTCCTTAACAAAGGCAGCCATTTACGGCCACGACGCAAACTGGGGAAGAATCCTCTGCGCCCTCGGCTATTCCGGCGTCCAGTTCGATCCGGAAAAGGTAGATCTCTACTTTGAGAGCAAAGCAGGAAAGATCAAGATCATTGAAAATGGAGTTTCTACAGGCTACAGCGAAGAGGAAGCAACTAAGATCCTCTCAGAAGAGGCAGTGACAGCCATCGCGGATATGAAGATGGGAGATGCATCCGCAACTGCGTGGGGATGCGACCTCACCTATGATTACATAAAGATCAATGCGGATTATCGTTCTTGATGTAAGAGCTTTGTAGAATGTTTTTTGTGTTGGATTTTGGTTGCGATTTTGTTTCAGTTTGTAAGCTGAGAAAACCCTTAGGGGGAGCGAGCTCAAAGTTGCGAAGCCCGCACGCTCCCCCTAAGAACCCCCTCCGTTGGGCACGCTTGGCTGTGGCATGTAGAACTTCAGTCGACGAAGACTGAGTGACGAACGTGAGAACCCGCAGTGCGGGAGCCCGGAAGTTGAGGCGTGTTGAACTTCAGTCGATGAAAACTGAGTGACGAACGTGAGGAACCTCAGAGCGGGAGCCCGGAAGTTATGTCGGGTTAAACGTCAGTCGCCGAAGGCAGACTGACGAGCTGTTCGCCTTCGGCGAAAGCGCGTCGAAGCGGCTGCCTACAGCAGCCGCTTCCGCAGCAGGCGCT
>ENA-OQHA01000698-OQHA01000698.1-human-gut-metagenome-genome-assembly--contig:-NODE-698-length-15646-cov-4.528578_pt1 | contig 15646 bp, 19 predicted proteins | sample MGYA00242558_ERZ504707 | MGnify/ENA primary metagenome ERZ504707 (study PRJEB26092, sample SAMD00036197) | human gut metagenome | host: Homo sapiens | study: EMG produced TPA metagenomics assembly of...
TGAAACGCCTCCTGGGCTCCGCCCCAGCCCGCGTACGCGGCGAGGGCGCGGATGTCGTCGTCGGTGGGTTCTCTGCCGCTTTCGTCGAGGTCGCGCAGCACCTCGATGGCGTGGACGTTCGCCTCGCGCGTTCGAGATTGGATCCCGCGGTCTGCCGGTCCGGTCGAGCAGTCCGCGGTCGGTTCCCCTCAGAGGGCTTCGACCACTTCCCTGATGGCCACTTCCTCGCTTTCCAGTTCCGCCATCTTGAGTCCCTTGAGCCACGGATCCCAGTTGCCCGGCTTCTTGAGGTGTTGGTGCGTCTTGTCCCAATGGTTGATGTACTCGGTCCTCACGCGGCCGAACCTCTTCATCATCTCGTCCATGTAGCGTCCATCGCCGGCATCCCCTGGCGTTGGAGCTCCTTGAGCTGTTCCGGCATGTGCTCCGCCATGAACAGGTACCTCATCTTCTTGATTCCGGTGTACGGGCAATGCGTGATGTTCGTCATTTCGGGTCGTCTCCTTCTTCGCATCGTTTTCTTCCGTTTCATGGGAAGAGTCCGAATTAGACACCGTGCCTAATTTCGTTTGGCTATAATTTTCCCCCCGATTCTGCCGGGAGTCAAGTCCGGACGGCATGTCGTCGAAATCGAAGGCGAGTTGTTCCGCTTCGATGGTGGCCGCGACCACCGGTTCCGGAGCTTCCGCGACGTTCTCCGACGCCAGCCCGTCGCCGCTGTCGGGCAGGTCTCTCCCCTCCCCGGCTTCGGATTGTGTCCCCCGCTTCGGCCGCGGGGCGTCCGCGCCGGATACGATGGCATCGTCCTGTACTGGCGTGGAGAATCTGCGTCCGTCGTGGACCATGTCGTAGATGAGGTCCTTGAAACGGTCGTCGTCCATAAGACGTCCGATTCGCGGATGGTCGGCGACGGCGGATCCGAGGCCCTTTTCGAAATCACGGCTGCCGATGGCAGTCGATCTGTCTGCCTCGCGGATGATGGACCTCAGATGCCGGTCCGCGGCCATATGGTCGGCGATGGCGTCCACCGTGGCGTACGATCCGGCGCCGGCGCCGAGCATATCCTCGATGTCGTGGCGCATGCGCGTGCTTTTCGTGCCCAAAGGTCCGGGTCGAGGCCCGTATGGTGGAGCCATGCGTCGTAGACCGTCCCGTATCCGCAGTCGAGCCGCTTGGACAGTTCCTCGAACACGCGTTCGCGCACGATGGAGTCCACCGCTCCGGTGACCGCGTAGAAATCGTGGCCGTCTCCCATGGGGAACGATTCGACGGCCTCGCGGAACGTGGTCCGCGGGTCGATGCGGCCTCCTTCCGGATCGTCCGGGAATTCGTGGGAGTACCAGTCCCGGATGCCGGATTCGAGACCATCCACGCCGTTCCAGTCGAATGGTTCCGCCGGCGTATCCGTGGATGATGCGGCGGCCGTCTCCGGCTCTTCGGCCATGTCCGCGGCATGTTCCGTCCGGTCGGCCATGGCCATGGCCTCTTCGGCCGTCACCTGGTGGTTTCCGTCTTTCGTGACCATGGTGACGGGCAGTACGTCCAGCAGTCTGTCGATGTTCTCGCGGCGTCGTTCCCGGTCTTGTCCGGCTGCCCGTTCCGGCCGTCCTCCACTGGTTCCTCCGGCGTCGAGGATGTCCGAGACCTGTCGGGCGGCGTCGTCGGACAGCAGTTCCACCGTTCCTTCCGGCATGCCATGTCCGCCGGCCAGTGACGTGAAGACGATCTGCGGACCGTGGCCCGTCTCATGTCCGGGCTTCGTGCCGGCCGTTCCGGAAGTATCGGCGGCGGTCGTATCGGGCGTGTCCGTCGCCGTGTTGAAGGAGTCCCATGAGTCCGGACTGTCGAAGATGCCTTCGCGGAGACTCCTGAGTTCCGTTTCCGTGGCCTCCGGCCCTCGTGGACCATGCTTCATCGTCGAACCAGTCGAGCCGGTAGGCCATGGGCGTTCCGTTCGCGTCGCGTGCGGCCACCTCGTATCCGGCGAACTGGCTCGCGCCGTTCTCGCTGGTTCCCGCGTCCGTGTCGTGCGCGTCGATGTAGCCGATGACCGCATTCTCGAACGCCGCGTATTGGCCTGACAATGCGGCGTCAAGGGCTGTTCCCGTATTGTCGGACGGGTCTTTCATCTCCCGTTCGGCCTGGTCGATCCACTCCGTGGTGAACCATTCGGGACGGTCTTCCGGCCTGATTGTCCCGTCGATCTCGCGGAGTTTCGCGATCTGCGCGTCCACGCTGCCGGCCCATAGGTATTTCTCCGCATGTGATGGACCGAGGAAATAGTCGACGTCGTCCTTGAGGCGTCCGAGCAGCCGCAGGTTGAACCCGTAGGTTCCGTCCGCTCCGGGAGATGCCGCCAGGGTCCGTTCCGCGTTGGATGCCGCGGCTTTCGGAAATCCCCGTCCGGCGAGGATGGTCCGTGCCTGGGTGTTGCCTTCCGACTGGGCGATGAGCCAAGCATGTCCTTGCCGAGTTCCCCGGCGTATTCCGTCGCCGCCGTGTCGATGAGCGTGCGCCAGTTCTCATCATCGTCGTCGGGCATGCTGAGGATCATTCCCACGGGAGCGTGCTCCAGCATGGTTCTCGCGGCCTGTCGGACGACTTCCCGCCGGGACTGGTCGAGGCTGTACCTGTGGTTCATCGGATTGGTGTATGCCGTGAGAAGCCCGGGTGAGGTGATGACCCGTCTGATGGCGTTGACTTCGCTGTCCATGTCGAATTCGCCTGTGCCGATCAGGGCGGAGACCACGTCCGGGTGGTTCTCCGTTTCGATCATGTCGTCCAGGTCCTTGCGGTCGAGTCTGCCGGATTCGACGGCGTTCTTCCTGGATGGCCACCAGTCGCGGCCGCTGAGACGGTGGAGCAGGTCGTCCGAGGCTTTCGTCAGCATGCTTGCCGCCAGTCGGCTGTCCGTCTGGTTCCAGCAGCACAGGTCGATGGTGTTCTGGCTGAGTTTGCCGGATTCGACGAGCATCTGCAATAGTCTCGTGTTGCTTTCGGTGCGGGCCATGTCCTCGAGCAGACGTGCCGGCGTGCCGGCATAGCGGATGACCGCCTGGCGGAGTTCCGGCAGGCCGCTTGCCGCGAGGGTTTCCAGATCGTCATCGGAGAGGCTGGACAGGTCGGCGTCGTGGGTCATTTCCACGAGTTCGTCCAACGCGTTGTAGTCGCGGTTCCGCCATTGCGGGTCGAGCAGGTGCCGTGCGATCTGCTGTGGGGTGGAGTGCTTGCGCGCCCACCGCAGGTCGCCCCAGTCGTCCGACCGCCAGAGGGATTCCGCCTGCCGGCTCGTGTTCTCATCATTGTTCGTCATGTTCGTTTCCTTTCGTGTTCATCGCATGGTTTCCGGCGTGGTCTGCGGCCGTTCGACCTCTTCGACGATCCGAGCCGGATCAGGGTCTGGGAGCATGTCGGAGAGTTGTTTCGGTTTTTTGTTGCTTCCCATGTACGGTTCGTCCGGCAGGCTGTCGCCGTCGAACGCGCGCGCCCAGGGGTTCAGCGATGCGGGTGGACGCCACTCGTCCGTCGCCGGAGGCTCGGGTTCCTCCCTCCTTCGTGTTGGAATGGTTCTCGCCGTGTCGGGTGTGTTCAGTTCCTCGTCCGTTCCGGTCTTGTCGTCACGCATGATGTCCGTCTCCTTTCACATTCCGATCCCGGGTCCGGTGGCTGGCATGGCGCCTTGGTCGATGCCTGGATCCGGGTCCGGCAGGGCGTTCGCGTCTGGGAAGCCGAAGCCCAGGGATCCCCGACCTGTGCCGGTTGGGTCTGGCTGACGGCATCCGGCATGGTGGTGGAGTGAGCGTCCGGCATGGATGCCCATGGGTCGTCGGCCGCTGTGGTGGAATACCGGTCATCGATGGCCTGCAATAGGCTTCTGATGGCCGAGAAGCGGTTCGGTTCATGGCCGATATATTCGGTGATGGGGCCTTCGGCCGGTTCCGTATGGTTCCATTTCTCTCCGGCGAGACGCCAGAGCCATTCGCCGTCCGATGCCACGATGCTGCCGAGGACCTGCCCGTCGGGCAGTTCCGCGTCGATGCGTCTCGGACCGTTCGCCCAGGCCGGGCCGGACCGCAGTTCCACGTCCTCGATGGTGAAGTCCTTGCCGTCGATGCTGAGTCTTTTCACGTCTTCCATTGGTTGTTCCTTCGTTGGTTTTGTTTGGAGTTCCGGCATGTAGTCGATGGGATTGAGTTGGAATGAGGAGCACAGTTGCGCGAATGCCTCGAGGGTGACGGCCGAGCCTTTTTTGATGCGGGTGAACATCGCCGGGCTCACGCCTGCTTTTTCGGCCAATGCGGCCCAAGGCATGCCGGTTTTGTTCCGATACCGGTTGATGTCCTCGCGGAACCGTTCCATATCGATGGATGACATGGTTGGTTCTCACATTCCGATTCCGGGATCCATGGGACCGTTGCCGCTGCCGGGTCGATGCCGGGATCCGGATCGGGAACGGTCGGCCCGCTGGCTTGGAACAAGACGTCCAAGTCGACGCCGGTCCACGGGTCCGGCGCTTTCACGCGTGCGGCGGAGGATCGTTCGTCCATTACGCAGACGCGGTCAGTGAGGTCGGCCGGCATGTCGTCCGCGTATGCGCCGACGCTTTTCAGGATCGGCGTACGGTTGTCCCATACGAGCCGGTCCGCGGTGGTCTGGTCCATACCGACCAGTCGCCGTCCTTGTTGACCCTCAGATACCGGTCCTGTCGGGGTTCCATCCGCCGTACATGGTTTTCTCCGCGATCTCGCCATCGATGAGATGCTCTCCGACGGTTTCGCGGGCGGTTTCGGACGGGTAGGCGCGGTAGTATCCGAGGTCGCTTCCACCGTCCATGTCATGGACGGTATCGACGATGTCATGCAACAGTCCGATGTTCTCCGGCGTGCGTTCGATGAGATTATCGCGTCCAGTTCAAGGGCGATCTGCGATGCGGCGGTGGCGCGCGCCATGACGGCGTCCGACGGGTCTTCGTCGCGGGTGGTCCAATAGGCGCCGTCGTTGCTGGACCATAAGGCATCGGCCGCGGCATCATGCCAGTATCCGGGGTCGTTCCAGTTCGCGGACCATTCCTTGATCTCGTCGTCGAAGCCGGTCATGTTCGTCATGGCGATGTACCGGTCGTGTTCGATTCCCGGTGGGAGGACCGAGTCGAACTGGTCTTCGGTGACCCAGCGGAATTGGTCGTACCCGTCGGGCTTGTAGCAATCCTCTCCGAGCTGATAGCATTCCTCGCCGATTCCGATCGGCTCTTCGATGGCGTTGCTTCGCGCGAAGAGCGATAACCGTTCGGTCGCCTGGTCGCGCCATGCTTCCATCCGTTCCAAGGTCGGGTTTTCCATGTTCGTCTCCTTTCCGTCACATTCCGATTCCGGGACCCATGGGACCGTTGCCGGAGTTCGGGTCGATGCCGGGATCCGGCATGGGAAGCCCGGCGTCCGACCGTTGTTCCGGACGGTCCGGCAGTGGGACGGCCCGCATGCGTTCGATGGCGTCGGCGGTGAGTGATTGGTCGAATTCCTTGGACAGTCCGGGATCGGTGGCGATCTTCGCGAGTGTGGACGCGGTGGAGAAGTCGATGCCCGGATATCTCATGCCGAGTTCCCGTTGCGTGTAGAGGATGGTCCAGTCCTGGATCTCCTCATGCCGGTCGAGGATGTTTTCGATGGCGTGCGAGAGAGCGTCATGGTTCATGAAGGACAGTTCCGAACGTTGGGTTACGTCGACCATGATGGTTTCCTTTCCGACGGGGCTTTCCCGTCTTCCTCCTGTCCACATGCCCCCGGTTTTTTCGCCGCCGATATTTTTTTCGAGGATGAAAAACCGATATCGGTTGGGATGCGTGTGGAAGAGACGCACCATTCGATATCGGGAAGGAATTGAATTGCGTCTTGTGATCGCCGAGAAACGTTCCGTGGCTTTCGCCATCGCGCAGGCGTTGGGCGATGTGCGGCAGGGTGATGGGTATGTTTCGGCCGGAGGGGCGCTCATCTCGTGGGCGCAGGGTCATCTGGTGGAATTGTCGGATCCGGAGGAATACACGGACATGCCTTGGTCAGCGCGTAAGTGGACGATGGAGTCCCTTCCCATCGATCCGAAGTCATGGCGTTGGCGTTTGAGCGGCGCGAAGGGCGCGGTGCAACGTTACCGTTCCCTCGTCGAACTGCTTCGTTCCGACAAGGTGACCGAACTGGTCAACGCGTGCGATCCGGACCGTGAGGGCGAGGCCATATTCCGTCGTATCCTCATGGCCGCGAAGATTTCCAAACCGTCCCTGCGCCTGTGGGTCGCGTCATTGGATGAGCAGGCCATCCGTGACGCGTGGAAAAGGATGCGTCCGGAATCCGATTACGATGGTCTGTCCGCAGCGGCCGATGCGAGGGCGAAGGCCGACTGGCTGGTCGGTATGAACGCGTCACGCGCCCATACGCTCGCCTGGCATCGCAGTCTGTCGCTCGGACGCGTGCGCACACCAACGTTGAACATGGTCGTCCAACGTGATCTCGCCATCGAATCACACAAGCCGACTCCGTTCTGGCGACTCATCGTGCCGATGGATGGTTGGACGCTTGAAAGCGGGAAGATCGAGGACCGGGCGTCGGCCGACCGCGTGCTGGCCGACGCCAAGGGACTGGCCGTCGATGTTCTGGAGGTGAAACGGCGTCGCGAGCATGCGAAGCCGCCGACCCTGTTCGACCTGACCGGATTGCAGAAGGCCATGAGCGACCGGCACGGGCTGACCGCCGAGCAGACGCTGGACTGTCTGCAGCACTTGTACGAGATGAAGGTAGCGACTATCCCCGCACCGATTCCAAATACGTCACCCATGATGACGTGGACGGGTTGAAGGAACTGCTGCAGCCGAAATACGCGTTGGGTTTCCTGGATCAGAAGCCCGTCGACGCGATCCACGACCTGTATTCCGCCGGCTTCGATCCGATGCGGTGCGTCGCGGACGACAAGGTCCAAGGGCATACCGCGATCCTTCCGACGCGGCGTCTCACCTACGACGTGTTCCAGCATGACCTGACGGACATGGAACGCAAGGTCATGACCGTGATCCTGACGCGCATGTGGGCCGCCTGCGCCACGGACCGTGTCCACGACACGGTGAAGGTCGATGCGGCATTGGATGAACGTCATGCCGATGGTTCCACGGAACGGGTTCCGCTGTCCGCGTCGAGCGACGTTACCGTCGATGCGGGTTGGACCGCCATCGAGGGCACGTCGCGAAAGGACGATGCGGAGAAGAAGCCTGTGAATCGGATACCCGACTCCCTAGGGAAGGGTCCTCCCCCCCAGTCCGGCGCCCCGTCTCTTACGGAGGGCGTGTCCGCGCCGCCGAAACCGTTCACGGAGGCCACACTGCTGTCCGCCATGGAGCATGCGAGCCGTTTCGTCGCGGACAGCGATCTGAAAGCCGCCTTGGATGACGACACGAGCCATTCGGGAGGCATCGGCACGCCCGCGACCCGCGCCAGCATCCTCGAGAGCCTGGTCAAAAGCGGCTACCTGCAGCGTAAGGGCAAGCAGATACGCAGCACCACTGCCGGACGGATGCTCGTCGCGTCGCCGTAGACGAGTTGAAGGATGTGAAGCTCACCGCGCAATGGGAGCAAAGCCTTGCCGACATCGAACATGGCAGGGGCGACGAGACGTCCTTCCTGAACGAGATCCGCACGGCCTGCGCGGCGATGCCCGGCCGTGTCATGGAGATGACACAGCGCGACAGCCTGCGACAGTTGGCGCAGCAGGCCGGCGAACGCGAGTCGTTCGGCCCCTGCCCGCGTTGCGGCAAACCCGTGGTCAAGACCGGCAGCATCTGGCAATGCTCGTCGAACAAGAGCATGAAGGATGACACCGGCGCCTGGAAGCTCAGCGAGGGATGCGGCTACAAGATCTTCGCGGAGAAGTTCGGCAAGAAGCTCACCGACAGCATGGTCCGCCGCACGTTGGAAGGCAAGCGTCCGAAAGTGTCCGGCTTGAAATCGAAGGCCGGCAAGACGTTCGACGCGCGCCTGGTGCCGGACAGGCAGTACGGCATCGGATTGTCGTTCGACGATCTGAACAGGAAAAGGAAGTAGATCACCGTATGCGCACTTCTTCACCACCTTCTCTTTCGATCACCTGCGTCGCGATGGACAACGTAGGGAGAATCCTGAAGGACAGGCACATCAGCGTAAACGGACTTCTGGCCTTGATCCACGACAGGCATCCCGATTGCGGCCTGCCATACAGCATTTTGCGCAGCTTGTCTCCCATGAGCGAAAGATGAGCATCGATGAGGCGATCCTGATCTGCGACGCCCTCGACATTCCGTTCACGGCATTGTTCGACTTCGCGGGTGAAGTGCCTCACGGGCCGCTCAAGGGCATGACGTCCGCGGATATCTACCGGGCCTGCGACGCCGCCGGAACCTGGCATACGATTGGAAAACGTCCGGGATTGGGAAAACGTCCGGGAACGCGCCGAAGAAGGTCCAAGTGATCGCTTACGAGACCGGGGATATACTCGAATCGTTCGACATACGGTTTCGTCCGCCCGGTATGAAAGGACTCTGGTTTGCTGCCTGAAGACGCATATCATGCATCGACCGGTGAGGGAACCCCGGCGACTCGCTCCAACGCTTGGGACATTGGCTTTGGCCTGCAGGCCGCGGACGGGCTTACCCCGTCAGACTACGCGCTGGAACAGTCCAAGGAACAGATTTCGGGAAAAGTCTCCTACGCCGAAGTCGAGCATCGTTTGTGTGAATACCATTCCAGGAACAGTGGTGAGGTGGAGCATTTCGAGGCTGATATCGTATCCACCAGGATCGGTTCCATTCTCCAGGCCGGATCATTCGCATTCGTACCTTCGACGCTCATGCGGATCCATCGTCATCTTTTCGATGGAGTGTTCACGGATGATTGGGCTGGACGGTGGAGACGGGTCGATCTGATCAAAAAGGAGCCGGTCCTTCGAGGAGATTCAGTCCCCTACGCTCCTTTCCTCTTGATCGGAGAGATGCTGGATTACGAGTTCGACCAGGAGAAAAGGCGCCAGACCGGGCTTCCACGGACCGACAGACGTGGAATCGCGGTTTCGGCGTTCGATTTCATGTCCCGCTTGTGGCAGATTCATCCGTTCCGTGAGGGAAACACTCGAACGGTTGCCGTGTTCGTGATTCTATATCTCAGAAGGCTTGGATTCACTGTCGGCAGTGAGCCGTTCGCATCGCATGCCCGATATCTTCGTGATGCCCTTGTGTTGGATAACATTCTCAATCCCGCTTTCAAGGATCCGGCTCCTCTGCGTCGTTTCATGGAAAGGACGCTTTTCAATCCATCCATTGAATTGGAGAATCTGCTCAAATCCTCCAGTATGGATTCTCATAGGTTCGGGCAATCCGAAGGCTCAAGAGGAGATATACCGGTTTGATTGGTTTTTCGCAGATTAGGCTCCGCTACGTTCCAAGGTGGCGTCGCTCTACTTCGACGTTTAAACATCACTGATGTACCATCAACAACTTTATAGTGTTTTATATGGCTTTATAAGAGCCTATAATGCTTTATAGATGTTTAGATTGTTTATATTCTAAGGAGACCGGCCATGAACGACATGCCACCAATCCAAGCGCTCAATCCTTTCATGCCAGGCGCGGGGATGCGTCCGCCGGAACTCGTCGGAAGGGAGAAAGACCTCGAGACCATGGACCGTATGGTCGCACGCACCAAACTGCATATGCTCGACAGAGGGATCATCTTCAGCGGACTAAGAGGCGTCGGCAAGACCGTCCTCCTCATTGCATTGCAGGAACTGGCCTCCTCGAAGGACATGGCCACGGCGAGAATCGAAGCGGAAGGGAACACGGAAACCGACTATGACGCGCTCTTCCACGAGATAACACTCGCAGCCACGCGTCTCCCCTCATCATGGTTAAGGGAAAACCTCGCCAAGGCGATAGCAAACGTCAACTCGATATCACTCGACTTCTTCGGAGCAGGCGTGACCGTAAGCACCGACAAACCGGAACAGGCGCGGACGAATTCGTTCAAACTCGAGCTTCTCATCGAATCCGTCACGAAAGAACTGCGGAAAAACAACTCGGGCCTCTACCTGTTCATCGACGAATTGCAGGAAATGTCGGAAGAACCACTGGGAACGCTCATATCCATCCAGCACAGGATGGGACAGGAAGGGCTGCCTTTCTACATCATCGGGGCCGGTCTTCCGAATCTCCCAGGAACACTCAGCAAATCAAGATCATATGCGGAACGACTGTTCGAATACCGCCGCATAGGGCAATTGGACGATGCCGACACCGCCGAAGGATTCCAAAAGCCCGCCCAAAGCAACGGCAGGCCGTTCTCAGACGACGCGCTGAAAGAACTCGTCCGGGTCAGTCATGGATATCCGTATTTCATCCAGCTTATGGAAAAGCCGCTTGGAATGCGTCGGACTCGAATCCGACGCCGCTGAGTGCGGTGGCGGAAAGCGAACCATACGCGAGGGCGGAACTGGATGAGGGACTGTATTCATCGAGATGGCAGAGGGCCTCGACCCCGGGAAGACGATATCTCACGGCCATGGCGGAAATCGGAGGCGATACGCCGAGTTCGACGTCGGAAATCGCAAGACGACTTGGAAAGACGCCGGGCGAAGTGTCCATGGCACGCGATTCCTTGATCAAACTCGGACTGATCTATTCCCCGGAGCATGGCAAGGTCGCTTTCACCGTCCCGGACATGGGCGAATTCATTCTGCGTGCCGCACCATCCGACGGGCAGGCATACGACGGACGTCGGTCCAATGTCGACTGACGAATGGCGGTGACTTTTCCCGACAATGCCCATCGCCTCCACGCACGCCCATCCTCTGCACTTATTCTGTGACGAGCAGCGGCTTGTATTGGAGCATGTTCTGGATGAGCGTGCCCATGTCGGCGACCGGCAGGTAGCGGGCGATGATAGTCCAGATGATCGCGACCTCGATCAGGCCGAGGATGACGGTCACCGTGCCCCAGACGAGTTGCATCCATAGTCTCGGCCCGGTGGCCGCCCGCCCGGTCACTCCGGCGATCACCGTGAGAATGATGAGCGCCGGCACCAGTATTGTGATATCCCAATCATTGAACCATTGGCTTACCGAGACAAGCCATTCTACGAGAGTCTCGAGGATTCCTGCCATGTTGCTGTCCTTTCGTTGTTGTTTTCCGTTGTCTGTTCCACGTGCGGTTCATCCATCGGAATCCGATGGAGGGTCTCTCGCATCGTTTCGAGTTCCTTCTGGTCCGCTTCCCGTCCCATGCCGTACATTGACGCGAGCGTGAGTAGACTCCGTTCGACATCCTCGGGGAGACGGCCTTCATGCCTGTCGGACGGATGAGTTTCGTAGTATTCCTCGATGGTCGTCGAGCATTGCCGCAGTTCGTCCCAAGTGGGCATGTCATGGTCCATGGGCTGCATGGTTCTTTTGTTCTGGGTGGCTTCCGTGCCCATGAGGTCCGTGGCGGTTCCTCCATATGTCATGGTGAGCGCGTCGAGGCTTTGCCTGATGGTCGGTGGCAGCAGCGAGTACGTGTCGTGGCTGCGCTCATCCGCGTCCATGACAGCCCGTTCCATGTAGTATTCCTCCAATCGTCGCATGCGGTCCCTGCGGTTCGCGTCGATGATTTCCGCTTCTCCCGTTCCGTGGTCGGCCAATCGGGCGATCCTGCCGTTGATGGGATCGGTCAGCGCGTCAAGTGCCGATTGCGCGGCCTCGTCGATATGGTCGCTGTAATCCTCGCCAAACGTCTCGCGGCATGCCTGGGCGATGCCGCCGACCTCGTCGCGTATCCTGCCGAGGGTGACGTCGGGATCGTATCTGCCATGGATGAAGTCGAGGGCCGCCTCGTCCGCGATGTCGGACATACGGCTGATGAAACCGATGTCCCGGGAGCATCGGCCGAGCAGTCTGTCCCCGTCGGGCGTGGGTTTGGTGTCCATTGGAATGCCGGAATCCAGAAGCTTTCCCTCCACATGGACGGCTGGCTCCTTCCGTATCGGTGCTTTTTCCTTGATCGGAGTCTTGGCCGTGACCGGGATGCGGGTCCCTTCCCGGGTGGGTTTGGGCGGCTTGACCACTCCGCTGGTGTGGTTGATGCGGCCGTTGAGGTTGGCCCAATGCTGTTCCTGTCTGCCGCTTTCCGCAGGAGGCCTCTCCCCTAGCGGATTGTCGGCGTCCTCCACACTCCACATGGCGCGGTAGACGACGACGTCGCGCAGGAGACGCTTGTCGGAGTCCCCGGCCGCGGCGAGTACCTGGCCGACCCATGCCTGCTTGGTTCGGCGTGCCTCCTGTTCGAGGCTGTCGATCCTGGTTTCGATGAGCCGTTCGTTCTGCCGCACCAGGTCGAGGGCCGCGTCATGCTTGCGGGAGCGTATGGGAGGCAGGATGCCACCCACCCAATCGTCGTGCACGCTGCCGTTGACCCGGTCCAACAGGTTGGCGTTCAATCGTCCCGCTATGGTCGCCGCCCAGTCGGGTTCCACGGGCCGGTTTTTCTTTTTCAGGTCCGGATCGTCGTTGATGATCCGCGTGCGGTTTTGCGCAACGCTTCCCATTCGGGGAACATGGACTGGTCGATATCGTCCCGGGCCTGTATATGCGCGTCAAGCATGGCCTTGACGCCGGCGTGTACCGCTCGTCCATGCTGAACCGGCTGCGGCCGGGGTCCAGGATGGTTCCTCATGGTATGGGATGCCGGTCTCGTCCATCATGTGCCGGACCGTTTCGATCATGTCGGATGGCGCGTCCATGTCGAGCGTGAACGTGCCGCCTGTTTCCGTGCCGGCCGCGGGCATCATGCCGCGTGCCGCGTGGATGGCGGCATGTTCGGCCTTCTCCGCCGTGAGCCTGCGTGGCTTCTTCTCAAGGCTTTGTCTGATGATGGCAGTGGCACGCTTCGGTCGGTCATGTAGGCGCGGGACCAGACTCCACGGAGCCATTCGAAGCTTGGACTGCGTTTGATCTTGTCCACGGTCCTCGCGTCATGCGTCTTGCCGAGCATGGCGAGCAGGTGGGGGCCGGCGATGAGGCCGGCCGCGTAATCGTGTTCGCGAAGCAGCCGTTTCAGATCGTACCGGTCCTTGTATTCCTGTTCCATGGTTTCGGTCGCGGTCATGGTCTCCGTGTGGGTCAATAGCGAGTCGAGCATGCGGCTCATGGCGATTTTCCTCGGGTCTTCTTCCGCGCCGGTGAGCATGTGGTCGATATGACGGTCCTCTTCGCTTTTGCATCCGAACAGGAAATGGTTTTCCTCCTTGCCACGCGTGCCGGCCACGTACTGCAGATTGCACGCCGAGTTCGAGTCAGATGGAAACAGGGCGGCGCACCGGTCCACGGTCATGCCCTGGCTGCGGTGGACGGTGGCAGCGTAGCCCGCCTCGCAAGCCTTCCGCAGGACCTCCTTTGGAATGTTCCAGACGGTGTTATCGGAGAGGTTCACGCATCGTGCGCCGGACTTGCCGGTGGCGATGATCCTGAACGTCATGCCGTTTTCGAGCGATCGTCCGTTCTGGCCGTGTATGTCCTTCATGTTGTCTCGGCAGACGATCTGGTCTCCGGATCCCACGTCGAGCCCATCGCGCAGTTGGAACAGTTTGTCCGGGTCGCTTTCGCTTTTGCCTTGCGCGCGCCGTTCGAGGATGAACCGTTTGTTGATGTCGCGTACCTGCGCGTTCGTTCCGGCGATCAGCAATGTCGACTTGCCCATCGACTGCCATTTGATGCACATCTGGTACGCGTCTTCCTCCACGTCCGCGTCCTCGCCCCAGTGGATGCGGTCATGCGCCAGATATTCGTCCACGAGCTGCCGGCACTGGTTGACGCTCGCTTCGTCCAACCGTCGCCGCCGTCGCGTAGCCGTAGGGTCGCTTCCGGTTCACCTTCCATCTGCGGCGGGACGCGGCTCCTTCCGGATCGTTGGCCCATTTCTCCGCTTTGGCGGTGAAACGCCATATGCTTGACAGTCTCGCGCACTGGTCATGCCGGTCCGCGTAGCCGAGCATGCCGCCCGCGCCGGATACGGAGTCGAGCTGTTTCGGATCACCGGTGAGAAGGACCTTCGCGCCACGCATTTCTGCGAGCCTGGTTATCCATTGCAGGTTTCTGCTGTCGACCATGCCGGCCTCGTCCACGATGATCAGCTGGTTGGGTTTGATCGTGTTCGACGAGTCCGTGACATGGTTGGCAGTGATGTTGATGCGGGCGAGCAGTCGTTCCAACGGGCTGGTGGCGTTCCTCAACCTTTGCTGGAGCATGCTTTCCTTCTGCACGGAGGCCATGATCTGGTCCGGATCGTTGAGGGCCATCAGCATGGCGATGGTCTTGCTGTCGCAGCCGATGCTGTTGCGTAGTTCTTCCACGGCCTTGTGGCTGGTAGCGAGGCCGAGGACGCTTCCCGCGCCGTACCGTGCCTGCCATGCCTCGGCCACGGCCTTCATGGTCGTGGTTTTTCCCGTGCCGGCCGGTCCGATGATGCTGCTGACCAGTCGTGGATTCTCCAACGCGTACGCGGCCGCTTTTTTCTGGTCCTCTGCCAGCGGATAGCCGCCTTGGGCTTGTTTCCTTTCGTTCCACCGGTCGAGCCATTTCTCGCCTTCGCCATGCGCGTAGCCGACATTGGCGGTCTTGTTGAATCCTTCGATCATGTACTGTTCGGCCTGAAGCACGTCCTTGGTCGTGTATTTGTCGAGGTCCGCGTCGTCGAACACGCTTCGGCCTGGTGCGTGGCGAGGCTCAGATCATCCATCATGTCTTCCGGCAGCTTGTACCGGTCGGGTGTGAGTTTGACGCATTGGCTAAGGGCCTTGTCCGCGATTGCGTTCGCCACGATGATCCGCTGCTTGGGGTCTATGCGCACGCCTCGGAGCAGGCGTTGGGCTTCGGCCCTCACGTTGCTGCGGGTCCATGTGGTGTGCGCGTGGGTCGTGGCCTGGATTGTGGCCTGGGCCTGCCGGTCGAGGTATTCCTCGCCGCCTCCGGCGAGTTGGGTGAGGTCGGCGAGCTGGCCGAGCAGGAGTCTGGCCACGTCTTCCTCGCATTCGGCGTCCACATGCATGAGACTGCTTTTATGCGAGTTCACGTCCTTCATCATCTGGTCGAGTTGGATATCCGGTGCGACTTCGCCGAGCTTGTGGTACCAGTGTTCGCGTTTGGCTTGCAGGGATGGTTGGACTGCCGGTTTGGCTTTGCGCGTGTTCCTCCACACTTCGAGATCGATTTGCGCCTTGCGTTTCGGACCGACTTCCTTGCCTGTCTGCCGTTCCTCTTCTTTGATTTTCTCTTCGACCAGTTTGGCTATTTCCGCGTGACGTCCGCTGAAGGCGTCGATGATTCCTGCGGCACTCCCTCGACCTCGTTGACCACGGCTTTGGTGCCGGTGTCCTGTCTGAGGGTCCACGACCAACCGAACCGTTCTGTGAGCAGGTCCTGGAGCAGGTTCTCATGCACTTCGCTGATCTCGACCAGGCTTGCGTAGATCTTCCGTCCGTCCAACGCGGTCCAGACCTTGTCGGACGAACGGCGCACGCGGTTGCTGATGACGACGTGCTCGTGTGGCTGCGGGTCGCCGTCGCGACTGTCGTAATGGTCGAACACGAAGCCGGCCACCCCGTCGGCCGGA